>Ga0307517_10012389_pt1 | contig 11710 bp, 6 predicted proteins | sample 23_EM_MG_FD_194515 | JGI IMG/M metagenome (GOLD analysis project Ga0307517, IMG submission 194515) | Populus trichocarpa ectomycorrhiza microbial communities from riparian zone in the Pacific Northwest, United States - 23_EM | ecosystem: Host-associated > Plants > Roots > Unclassified | place... | reverse complement strand
GTATTTGTTCCATCATTCATCCAGTTATGTCATTCAATATCCCACAAGATGTTGAGACAAGGATTAATGCAGGATGAAATGTTGCTGAAATCTCATCCATGATAAGTGGCCCATTTTAGTTTTGTTGTGGGTGAGTATGGACAAAGTTAGTCCAGTGTTATTGCCACATTTTGGTGGTCACACTGAACATTGGGTGGTGGTTTGAATAAGATCGTGAAAATCAAATTGTCATTTGTTCGCTGTGTGACTTCTACAATTGCATATTCTGTTGGCAATGATGTGTTGGGATCTATTGGTTAACTCGAGTGGCTAGTATTCTCTGCTGTGTACATCATGTGATTTCGTTCTCTGCTTTGGATTTTCTGAAATTGTTGTGTTCACATTAATTTCACCAAAGCATGAATTTTTTTTTCTAAATCCCATTTTAATTTGGTCCAATCCCCCCGTAAACTCCTTATGTTTATTGTCCTTGTGAAGCTGGTGTGGAAGGATGTCACAGCTATTGTTTGCAACTTTCAGGTTAGCCACTTCAGACAACGTGCTTTCCTTGATTGAAGAAAAGATTGACTGCGCTAGTAAAATGTGTCAGTTGAACATGGATCACCAGCAGGAACTCCAAGGTAGAATTGATGAAGGAAAGAAAAATATCCATTTTAAGGTGTAAGCTGAATATGCATTCTACTTTGTGAGTTTTTCCTTGCTCTCCTGTTGTAATTTGACTTCTAAATTTCTGGCTATCAGTGATCCCTGTGGCATTGGAGAACCAACCATGAAAAGTAAAAGAAACTTTGGTTATGTTAAATGTTTTAAGTTCATCTCTTCATAAGTTTTAAGCAGACACATTTCATTTTATATAAAATACAACGAAGCAGTTCTTACCATAAAATTTCCAGAATATGTGATGAGGAGGAATTCGAGTGCTGTGATTTGAGTAACCCTGAATCTTGAGCTGTATGTTCCTGCAAATTATTTCCATTGAGATAATTTCTTATTAACTGTTATATGGTCCCTTTTTTTCTTTTTGGTTGGCAGAAATCACAGCACAAGCAGGACCTTTGTTTCTTGGAATATGGTGATGGTTTTGACTTTCTTGGTGGACCAATGGAACATGAAGAGGATCTCATGCGATCCAAGAGGTAATCCATCTTAAAGTTGTGTTCTATATTGTATGCGATTACTCATTCATTTCAGGCAAACAGTAATTTCCATTGATATTGTTGAATATATGGATGGGGAATTAAGTTGATTAACCAGGCAACTAAGCAAGTTATTTTTGTATGAACTATAACACCTATAGTCATGCATCTGAGCCTCAGAAAACCCAGTTTTCTCGTCCTCTTGTGGCTGAAACATGACAAAGTAAGCTGGCTGTCTTTCTTCATCAGCTTGATCCTTGACATTGGTGGATGTGAAATATGTGCAATTAATGAAACAAAAGTGGCACCATGGCCTTGTTTCTCAATTAAACCTTTCTGATTTCATCTGATACGAATTCACCATCTTAGTGAAGTTCATTGATATGTCTTATCAAAAAGAAGAAATGCAGCGGCTTAATCACCATCTTCTACATGTTCTTCACCATTCATCAGGTTTAATTCACATAGATTGCATGTTTTCCATTCTCTGTCTTATGATTCAATCTTGTTAATTTCCAAATCGCAGGAGCTGGTCACCGCGCACAGTTACAGGCGAAGAAGGTCGTTGTGCCCTTGATGTGTCTCCTGGTGGTAAACCAAGTTGCTCATGGCATATTAGAATCAGGAATTATCCAGCTAGAATCAGGAATTTGTCACCATTTTCTCTCTTTTTAAAAAAAAAATGAAGTCTCAGGGGGGAAATTATTCAAATTTAGTGCAGATTCGTATCCTTATCTCAAAGCAAGGATGTTGGTTTTTACTGTCTTTCTGCATGCATGTCAATATATTTCTAAAACCAGCAGCTGATATTTCAAAACCAAAGCAATTGATTATGTTTACACAGATTTCTCGCATCTCCATGATGCCTCCGTTGGTCGGGCATTGGGATTCTGCTGGTACAACAGTATAATAGTCTCTTCAGTCTTGTGCTCGTGGTTGTGATCTATCTTACCCTTGGATCTTGGTTATCTTCCATGGATAGTCTTAGATTTGAGAAGCCAGACATGTCTGCTTTAAAATGTTCCCATTTTGTTTGTGGTAATTTGACCGCAAATCAACAATGACAGAAGTAGAAAATTATGAGTTGAATAATAATGATGAAGATGATGATGATGTTCGTTACCATGATTGAAATGACTATCAACAAATAAAATTAATAACCAAAAGAGTTAAGACTAGAAATATCCAAAAATAGAATGAAATGTTTCCATTTTCCGTTGGAAGAGATTTTACATCAAAATCACAAAATTCCAAAACTCTATTCACAAACCTTTTACAGTTTTACCCCAGTTAGCAGTAATTGTTTTTCCCACCCCTAACAGTTTCAAAATTATGGAAATCACCACAATGTTAGAGACTTTTTCACTTTCAAACATTATCTAGATAACCAACATTTGCTCGCCATGGGTACCCACTTGACATCCAACCCCATTCCCAATTTCCAACCCAGCTTTAGCCACCACTGTAGCAGCACCCGCCGTGCCACCAACCTTCTTCCTCCTCTTCGGTGACCCGCTGTCCACCGACGATGATGGCTCCGGAGAAGACCTCTTCGAAGTCACTCTAACCGGATCAGGCTCACCGGAATTCACCCTCAACGGGAAATTCAACAACGCCCTCGACCCACGCATTCTATAGGCAGCACGGTCGTAAGCCAACGCCGCATCCTCCGCCGTCTCGAACGTCCCCAGCCAAACCCGGGCCCCGTTCTTCGCTGGGTCCCTAATCTCCGCTGCGAACTTCCCCCAAGGCCGCTGCCTCACACCCCGGTAATGCTTCCCCTTGGACGGAATCACCGCAGGCTCAGCCACTGGAACCGCCGTGGAGGGCGGCGAGACAGCCAGATTCTCTGTGGGTTCCAATTTCACTAGTGGGAAATTGGGCTGCACCAGTTGATCGGTTTTGAGTGATGGGACCCACCCAACGGTGACGGCGTCGCGGAGGACAGCATAAAGGAACATATCCTCGGAATCGTCGACCTTGAGTGGCAAGTCTCCCCAGTTTTCTGTTAAGCAAGGATACAAGCTGCTGAAGCTTGTGCTCCTGCAATAAACAAGGGGTGGAGTACAATTAGCAGCTGGAGCAGCCGTCGTCGTTGTAATTGCTGGAGTGTAGCTGCAAGTAGTGGTGGGAGCAGTAGAAACAGTTTCGCCTTGCAAATGCAAGCGAACGGAATCAGGAAAGGCATAATCGGGCTGATCAAGTAAGCTCTGCCCGTACATTATCAATTACTCCTTAATTCTTTTCAACCTTTGAGGAGAGGTTTAGACTTTAGAGGGTGCTGAGTAAAGTTGTGGGTTTTGAGATTTTGTATTTCTTTCCTGATGGGGATTTTCTGGGGATATATAGGGAGGGAGGTGCATGTACCAAGGGGAGGGCTAGACTTTTCAAAAATACTAATAAAATTGCAGGTGGGGTTGCCGTTTATCCTTTGTGGGCGTGATGGTGGCTTCGGAGGAACCTGCCTTTTTTTCTTTGAAGTTTCTCTAAAAATATCGGGTGCAGTTTTAGTCACGTGTTTCAATTTGCGATATTTGTTTCGGTCTGGACCTCTTTGATGAGGGAAGGGATGATGATGTCATCTGTAGTCTTAGAGCAGCAAGTTGTCTTTTGTCTCTTTCTCTATCTCCTGTTGTCTGCCTTGTGATCGCCGACTACTTTATTTTTTTATTAAATATTAAATAATTGTTGAGTAATGGATTCTCGAAATCCATAGTTGAGTAATATATATATATATATATAGTATGATCCATGGATATCCATTAACATCCCTAGTCATGTGGTGTGATCCCTAGTCATGTGGTGTGGTGTACGGCTCCTCATTACTTTAGCTTCTTTTTTTAAAATTTAAACAATTTATATTTATCCCAAAATAAGTCTTTTAAGTGTTTGTTTAACACTTAAATAATGGGTGGAAAAAACTCAAATAATACATAGAAGTAAAAGCGGGGTGGTTGGTTCGGAGGAGTGCTATCGAATGATAATTCTAAAAAAAAATTAAAATTTTTTTTATTTCAAATTATTTCTATGTTATTGGTTTGTTTTAATGCGATATTGTTAAAAATAAAAATATATATATATATATAATTTTAATATATTTTTTATTAAAAAAATATTTTAAAAAACAATTTTTACCGTAAAAAATACTCGGCAAGTTAATGAAATCACATTTGATCAGGTTTTTTCTGTACACATACAACTTGAAATATCTACAATCATCATCCATCCTTAACTCATGTAAGATCATGGAACGATCAAATTTATTAGCTATCTCACATCTGACATGAACCCAATAAAAATTAACTTGGATATCATTCAATCAAATTAGAAAAAAAAAAATCTAACTCGATCGACTAGAATGACACTAAGTGTTTGGCAATGTGGTTGCGGGTGCTTTTCAAATAACTTTTCGTGTCAAAATGCACGTAAATGATGTTTTTTCATTTTTAAAAAATTATTTTTGACATCAGCACATCAAAACGATCTAAAACGTATAAACCATATTAAATTTTAATAAAAAAAAAATCAAATTTTTTGAGAACGCAGGTTGAACCGCGTTCCCAAACACTGCTTAAGTACTCAATGAATTAAGTGAAATTATCACCCTTGATTTTACTAAAGCTTCAAGGGTTAAGGAAAAATAGGAAAAAAAAATCATCAACTCATTAAATGTATACATAGTTATAAAATCCATCCAAACCGGCTTAATAAATTAACTTGAAAATAAATTCTAGATTTGGACTAATCTAGATTGATTTCAGCTTAAGTTGATTTTATTTTTTTAATTTTAATTTTATTAAAATAATATCATCTAAAAAAATTGGATCAATCCTTTTAATATGTCATCAGGAACTTGTCTTGGACCGGAGCTTATAAATAATCACATATACAAATATTTTAATATAGAATGCAATGTGAATTTAATATGAATTTAACATCATTTCAAGTAAATTATTAAGATATTATTTCAATAAATTATTTGATTTGGAATGTTGCTTAAAACAATTACTAGAACACTACCTAAACAATTACGAGTCATATGAAATAGATATAACCAAAAGGATAGTAAGGATATTTTGAATATAAAAAAGTTCATATATACAATATCTTTGATTTGGATACATATGTTCGCTGATCGACTAGTTTTCCTTGCTCCTCGTGATTTTTCTTCTTAAACTTGTCAAATGATTTTTTTCTCTCATTGACTACCAAACAGACCAAAAATCAGTTGATTATTATTTTTAAATGCAAAACAACCCTTAAAATACGAAAAATATAAGAATAAATTTGGAAAACTTCAAGGAGTAAAAATCTTGACCTAGAAAAATAAACTAGAAATGCAGAAAATAAGGAGATGAAAAACTCGAAGAACATAGTGTGCCGACAGTTAATAAAGATCTACAAAACAATACGAGTTTTTCCGCTAATTATTTTTCAAGTTTTTTATTTTTATTTTTTATATTCTTCAATTATTTTTATTTTTTTTAATTATAAGTATTTGGATCAGCTTACATACATCTTAATTAATTCTTTAAAATCTTAAAATTAACAACCATGTAAATCTTTAATAGTTCTAAAATTTATAACACTCAAATTAATAATTTTTAAAATATAAATTTAAAATCTAACTAGCTATAACTCTCAAATTTTTTTAACTATTTTTTATTTCTTCATTTGATGGGGTTTTTTAATTTTAATTTTTGTACATGTTTTCCACGAGGCCTTTTTTTTTCCTGAAATTAAAAGAGGAAAAATCAACCCAAGAAATTGAAAGGACGGGGAAAAAGCAGGAGGCAGCGTGGACTAATGGGCGACCAGGGAGGAGAAAAAAGCATGAAAGAAGCCATTGTTGTTGCAACAGGGATCCATCCGTCCTGGACAAATTATAAAATTTTCCATGGATGCTGATAAGTCTCTCGAAAAGTCGATTTTCCATCAAGATCATCAATCCCTGAGCATGGTGACCCACCACTTCGTCGTCAGATTGCACTCCCTCTCCCTTCAAGTTACCTTCAAGGAAGGTGTGTATCTCATATGGATGATGACCCTCTTTTCCACCTTTTCCCCTTCCTCTCAAGGACGGCTAGCTTAAATTCTTGGCCTTGACATGGAAGTGGGACTGGAACCACCGGAGTCCCTTGACATGGAAGTGGGAGTGGAGCCACCGGAGTCGTACTTTTCGATATTATTGGTGCTTTTTGTGGGCCGGGGCCTGATACTGGTTGGTGTTATTGGCAACTTGTGGCCGCTCATTTTCCTCGTTAAAAATAATAATATTATTTTTCTTAATAATTCTTTTCACTTCATTTGTTTTCCCTGGACCCATTTTGAGAATGCCTTGATTCTCAATGATCCTATACCGTCCGTGGCCAGTCTTGATTGATCAGACACAGTGAAAATGTAGTTATATTTTTCCTTTTTCCGATAAAAAATGGTTTCTATCCTGAACAATAATTTGGCAAGTTGCCACGTAATTCCACATAAATAACTCTCACACCTTCACGTGTTTTAATTAGGAGGCTGCTTGGATACTTCTTGCCTTCTATTTGACGCGAGTCGCATCTCGATTTGTAATTTAATATTTATAACCAGCGATTTCGCCGCCCATTGATACCCAGAAGGTTTTTTAAATCTATTTTTTTTATTTTTTATAATAAAAATAGATATTTAAGGGGAAAAGTGAATAAAATAATAGAAAGATAATAGAAAGAAACTGTATTTTTTTAAGTTAAAATTACCTTTTCTTATTCATGTAATTATTTTTGTCAAAAAATAACTTTTTATTAACAACATAGGTTATTGAATAAAAAGTATCAATGATTAAAAAAAATCAACTTTTTATTCATGCATTTCTCTTTTATATTGATGAAAAATTATTTTTTTATGAAAGAAAGTTTCGATAAAAATTAAAAATCATGAATTAATTATTTTTATGCACATATATGAAAAAACATAAAAGATCAATAAGTTTGAGAAAATTATATAAAATATTTATTATAAAAAATAAATATTCTATTCTCATTCAATATTAATCAACAAATTATTTTAAAAGTTTTAGAAATTAGATTAAAACATAATTATTCATACAGAAAATTATTCTAACCATCTTTTAGTTTATTTTATTTTACATTTTATTTTTATTATTTTGAAAATTATAAAAAACATCCTCAGCAACAAAAAATCTCAAATCAATGAAAATAACCAAAATGACACCATATATATTAATTATATCATAAAACCCACCAAACAACACCCTAATCCTTCTTTTTCTTCAACTTATGACATTTTCTCTCTATATATAATAAAATAAACTCTCACCAAAACCTAAATTGATAAAACTTTACAAAATCAGTCTTCAATTAATCATTAGAATATTCCTCTCGCATGGACTTGTAATTTCCTTTGTTTTTAACTATAACTAAATTTATTAAACAATGGATATAAGAGTTCCTCGCCATATAATCTATCTTGTTTTAATGATGATTAGTCATTTAGTCTGGTACATGAACAATGGACTGTAGAAACTATGTGCTCAACGAGAGGTCATGGCTGTGATCTTACCGTGCTAATTAATGACGTAATAGCATGCTTAGCAATCGATAAGAAGGAGGCCAACGTGCGTGATTAGGTCCCTTAATCATAAAATATAGGGTCAAGTTGAGACTTGGCAGACGGCGTTAATCTTAAAATGGTATTTAAAAATTAAAATCCCAGAGACTAGAAAAGCGTCAGCAAAGGGAGAGGGAGAGAAAAAGTTTTCAAATTGTTGAAACGGTGCCGTTCCGAGTGGAAACTAGGGCATCGTGTTTGACATGTAATTGGTTGCTGGGTTGGGCTTGATTGCTGGTTTGGCAGGCCGGGCTTTCTTTTACCAACGAATCGATGAAATTAAAACAGATGCAGATCATGAATTATATAAAATACAAAAAGACCTAAATGGCATTAAATCAATTATATAAAAAAAAAACTTATAATATTCCATAACTTTTTCATTAACTTAAATTTAATGACATTGAATATCGACTAAATCGGGTGAAAGTACCAACCCTAATTGTATCTTAAAAGAATTGCTGGCTATGTTTGACCCTGGCATCTATACATTTTATTTCGTTTGGGAGCAAGGCTTTGCGGTTTCAATGGCATTAAATAATCTATTTCAGTTTATCATCTTCCTTTTTATTAGGAAGTAATCTAGGGATATTGAACATTTTACTAAGTTTTATTACCAAGTGACTTAGTACGTTGATTATGGATATTTTTAAAGTATGACAAGGTGATTTTCATAATTAATAATGTTTTATCATTATATATTATAAAAAATCAATAAAATTTTCTAAAGTATCATTACTTTTTTTGCAATAAAAAATAAAAATAAAAATGCAATGAAGGGTAATCTAATGGTTAAAAAGATATGTTCACTCACTTGACTTTTTAGATTTAAGTTTTGAAATCGATTTTGAAATAATTTTATTGGAGAACATCTTTTTTCCCTAGAACAAAGGAAAAACAAAAATTCATGGTAAAATGTAAGAATTTGTGATGAAAAGTCACAAATAAAGGATAGATGAAAAAATAACCATAACGTTTTATAAAATTAGATCACTACCTCACAAGGCAAAATTATCAAGGCCAAGCCAAACACCTTTGACCTAACCAGAGGAGGAGAGGAAGAAAAACCTAATTAGGTGTCTCGAAAAACCCAAAAAAAAGGGAGAAGGGAAATTTTATGTTTAACGAACCACACTTAGAGATATGGACAATACACAAAGATTTAGGATTTGTTTGTGGCTGCGATAGTGGCTGCGATAGTGGCTGCGGTTCAAAGTGCTTTTTACTTAAAAATATATTAAAATAATATATTTTTTTATTTTTTTAAAATTATTTTTGATACGCACATCAAAACGATTTAAAATCATGAAAAAAAATAAAAATTCAAAGGAACACGGTAGAAACTAAACAGATTCTTAATTATATTTCATAACTAATTAATTAAATGACAACTAAGAAGCAAAGCCAACCCTCGATAGAACAAGAAATTGATGAATGCTTATTTTTAGCATTTTTATTTTTAGTAATAATAGTTGACTTTAAATATTTTTGTTTTTTACTTTTGTATTTCGTTCTTATAAGACTTGTAAAAAAGGTTAAATTGAATAGTAAATGTTAGAAATTATAATCCCCAGGAAGAAAAAAAAAAAGCCTGACCAAGCAGCTCTAGCCTAATAGTAGGCTAACGGGAAGAGGAGAAGATGAAGGGAAAAAAAAAAAAAGTAGAGGGAGAAAGGCCATACCAGGCAACTTAGCCCAATGGGCAGCCCAACTAGAAGAGAAGAAGAAGAATAAAAGAAAAAAAAGGAGAGGAGGAAGGGAAAGGCCCAACCATCCAGATGTTGGGCCAATGGCCCAGAAAAATAAGCATAGAGGAAGAAAGAAAGAAGGAAGATGAAAATAAAGAAGAAGCCCAACCGAATGGGTGGGAAGAAGAAAATGAAATATTTATAGTATTTTTTTTTATTATTATACTTCGACTTCACTGATTTAAGTGTTTTATTTTTTATCCTATTTCTTTTTTTGTTTCAATTTGAGTTATATTTTTTTTATATAATTTCACCCCTTAATATTTGAGTTTAATTTAAATTTTCAGTGTATGTAAAAATTTATTCTCGGGATTTACATTAGTTAAGCTCGTGTCTAAAATTTTACAGGTTATATGTTTGAAAAATTAACCTAACTTTGGAGATTTCTCTGGGATTGCTTGTTTTTTTATCAATTTTTTAAATTGATTTTTTTCAATTTTATCATTCAACATTTATTTGGAGATTATGCTCTTTTTAATTTGCTTTCTATGTCCTTTGTTTTATTTTTTTTATTTATTTATTTAATTGAATTATCTCATGTCTTTTTATTTATTATTCTTGAATTAAATAAAATTGATTGATTGATTGAATATAGATATGAGACGCTTACTTCATTATGTTTTGTTTGGTTTGCTTTACTAGATCATTACTCTAGCAGCCTATATGACTTCTTACGGTGTCATCGTGCAGTTCTTTGCAATGTGATTTGAAACCATCTTTATAAACTCTTTTTATAGTGAATGATTTTCATAATAAAGAGGCGGTGAGCCTTTAGCAAATTTCTTTTTTATTTTCCTTTCATATATAATATTGATGGTTCATTTTTTTATAATAAATTATTGCCAAATGTTTTTTTAAACAATTCATCTATTATTATTATCTATCTTTTAAATTAGATTATTAAATTATCATATCTTAGATTCAATCAGGTTAATATCCGAGTAAGCTTTCAGCGTAACACATGACTTCTATCTAGTTTTATGCTACAACCCTCGGCAAATTCCGGCGAAAAAAGCCCCTCAGTTAGTGTACTTTCTCTGTCTTTCATTTACAAACCTTTACATGCTAGCTTTCAGGTTGTAGTTGATCTTATGCTCACAGCTGCTAAAAAAATATAATCAATCTTTACTGATCAATCAAGGCATGCTGCTTCTGCTAAACCACGTTGGTACTTCTGATTCAATTTCCAGATTGTCCTTTCTTGGAGTTGAACAAGATCTAGTCATCATCCCATCAGTCCAGGAGCTTACTGATACGTGGAAGAGGAGATGCGGGTTTTCTCCGACTGATAATAATTTAAGCCAAAAGATTATCAGCTCTAACATCCTCATGTTTCCGAGCACAGTAAGGCCGCAAAAGGCCCTTCTCAGCACCCCAGCTGGTAGTCCTCCCGAAGCAATGGATGCGGATGCGGAAGTGGATGAGAACAGTGATAACTGTGAAAAACTAGCTCGTCTAGATTTGAATCTTAAAATTCCTGAATCTGAAGATCAAGAGGTTTGAGCCTTGAAACTCCTGAATCAAATGGCAGCACGACCAGCTCCATAATGATCAATTTATAATGTTATGATAAATATAGCAGCTCAAATACTTGGCGGGGGTGGTGGGATGGGGTGGGGCCGGTTGATGGGGAAGGTTAGAAACTAAAGTTTACCTGAGCAGCTGAGCTTTCTCTCGCAATATATTCCTTTTAGACCTTCGCTAGTTATTTTATTCCTGTGTTTTGTCGCGAGAGATAATTTTTTTCAGTAAAAAAATAAATATATAAAAATTTTCAATATATTTTTTATATAAAAAAATTCTCAATTATAAATTAATATATATATATATAATTAAATTGATATTTGATCAAAAAATAACTAAAATTAAAATATTTGATCTCGCAACAAGGACTATATACTTGGTCATGTTTAATAATTTTATTTCTTAGAATAATTTTTTTATTTAATCAAATGATTATTTATGCCAATAAAAGATAAAAAAAATGGTCATCAACGAAAGCGAATTAAATAAAAATATGAAACTCAACTATAAAACAACACAATGTCGAATGGTAAAACTCGAAAAAAAAATTAATCTAATATTGAATGATGAAATCATGAAAAAAAAAATATCAATTTAGAAAAATTGTCAAAGTAAATTCAACAAAAAATGACAAATTATAAAAATGAGATAACCCGGGTCATTTTCAGAATTAGAAAGAAACTCTATAGAAAA
>Ga0307517_10012388_pt1 | contig 11711 bp, 12 predicted proteins | sample 23_EM_MG_FD_194515 | JGI IMG/M metagenome (GOLD analysis project Ga0307517, IMG submission 194515) | Populus trichocarpa ectomycorrhiza microbial communities from riparian zone in the Pacific Northwest, United States - 23_EM | ecosystem: Host-associated > Plants > Roots > Unclassified | place... | reverse complement strand
CGCCGCTACCGGCACCCCTTCATCACCTGTACGCACTGCGGGCCGCGCTTCACCATCGTCACGGCCCTGCCGTACGACCGGGCGAACACCACGATGGCCGGGTTCCCGCTGTGCGCCCTTTGCGAGCGGGAGTACACCGACCCCGGCGACCGCCGCTTCCACGCCCAGCCGGTCTCCTGCCACGACTGCGGGCCCCGGCTGCGGCTGGTGGTGCCGGGCCTGCCCGATGTGCCCGAGCCGGTGGCGCGGGCCCGGGGCATGCTCGCGCGGGGCGCGATCCTCGCCGTCAAGGGGCTCGGCGGCTATCACCTGGCCTGTGACGCGGGCGACGAGGAGGCGGTCCGGCGGCTGCGGCTCCGCAAGGGGCGGGGCGACAAGCCGTTCGCGCTGATGGCGCGGGACATCGCCGACGTCGAGCGGCTGGCGCACCTCGGTCCGGCCGAGCGGGAGCTGCTGACCGGCAGCCGGCGGCCGATCGTGCTGCTGCGCCGCCGCAGCGGCGGTGACGGGTCCGGGTTGGCGGAGGCCGTCGCCCCGCGCTGCGCGGACCTCGGGTTCATGCTGGCGTACACCCCGCTGCACCACCTGCTGCTGGGGCTGCCGGGCGACCCGCCGGGGCCGCGCCTGCTGGTGATGACCAGCGGCAACCTGGGCGGCGAGCCCATCGTCACCGACGACGCCGAGGCCCTGGCGCGGCTCGCCCCGCTCGCCGACGGCTGGCTCGTCCACGACCGGCCCATCCATGTCCCGTGCGACGACTCCGTGGTCCGCGTCTGCGACGGCGAGGAGCTGCCGGTGCGCCGCTCGCGGGGCTACGCGCCCTTCCCGGTGGCCCTGCCGGTGCCGGTCACGGCCGCGCTCGCGGTCGGCGGCGACCTGAAGAACACCTTCTGCCTCGGTGAGGGGCGCCACGCCTGGATGTCGGCGCACATCGGCGACATGGACGACCTCGCGACCCTCACCGCCTTCGACGGTGCGGTGCGGCAGTTGACCGCCGTCACCGGCGTCGTGCCCGGCCTGCTCGCGGCCGACCGCCACCCCGGCTACCGCTCGGCGGGCTGGGCCGCGCGCACGGCCGCCGGCCGGCCCGTCCACCGGGTGCAGCACCACCACGCCCACGTCGCCGCCGCCATGGCGGAAGCCGGACTGGACGGGCGCCGACCGGTGATCGGCGTCGCCTTCGACGGCACGGGGTACGGCGACGACGGCGCCGTGTGGGGCGGCGAGTTCCTGCTCGCCGACTACGACGGCTACCGCCGCTTCGCCCACCTCGGCTACGTACCGCTCCCCGGGGGCGACGCCGCCGTCCGCCGCCCCTACCGGATGGCGCTGGCCCACCTGTACGCGGCGGGGCTGCCCTGGACGGCCGGACTGCCGTGCGTCGCCGCCTGCGCGGAGGACGAACTACCTGTGCTGGCCCGGCAGTTGGAGCGGGGGCTGAACTGCGTGCCGACGTCCAGCATGGGGCGGCTCTTCGACGCGGTGTCCTCGCTGGCGGGGGTGTGCCACGAGTCCGGGTACGAGGCGCAGGCGGCGGTGGAGCTGGAGGCGGCGGCGGTCGCGTACGGCGAACTCCCGGAGAGCGGCTACGCGTTCGCGCTCGGGGAGGCCGTGACCGCGAACGTTCGCGGGGTTGCGCAGCCCGCCGGCTGTGCTTGTCCTCAATCGCCGGACGGGCTGAATTCAGCCCGTCCGGCGATTGAGGACGGAACCGGCAGCCGGACCGACCCGGCGCTCATCGCCGACCCCGCGCCCGTGCTGGCCGCCATCACCGCCGACCTGCGCGTCGGCGCACCCGTGGAGGCCGTCTCCGCACGCTTCCACGCCTGCGTGGCCGACCTGGTCCGCCGGGTCTGCGCCGCCGCCCGCGAACGGCACGGCCTGGAGACGGTGGCGCTCACCGGCGGGGTGTTCGCCAACGCCGTGCTGTCCGCCGCCTGCGCCCGAGGGCTGCGGCAGGACGGCTTCACGGTGCTGCGGCACCGCCTGGTCCCGCCCAACGACGGCGGGCTGGCGCTCGGCCAGCTCGTGATCGCCGCACGTACACATCCACAGCCACACCCATAGCGAGGAGAGGCCCATGTGCCTGGCGGTACCCGGCAAAGTGCTGGACATCGAGGATCGTGACGGCACCCGGATGGCGAGTGTCGACTTCGGCGGCGTGGTGAAGGACGTGTGCCTGGAGTACCTGCCCGATCTGCGGGTCGGCGAGTACGCCATCGTCCATGTCGGCTTCGCGCTGCAGCGCCTGGACGAGGAGTCGGCCCGGCAGACCCTCGCCCTCTTCGCCGAACTCGGGCTGCTGGTGGAGGAGTTCGGCGATCCCTGGGAGCAGGCCGCCGGCGGCGCGAACACGGAGGACGGACAGAAGTGAAGTACCTCGACGAGTTTCAGGACCCCGACCTCGCCCGGCGGCTGCTGGACGACATCCACGCCACCGTCACCCGCCCCTGGGCGCTGATGGAGGTGTGCGGCGGCCAGACGCACAGCATCATCCGGCACGGGCTCGACCAACTCCTCCCCGACCAGGTCGAGTTGATCCACGGCCCCGGCTGTCCGGTCTGTGTCACCCCGCTGGAGGTCATCGACAAGGCCCTGGAGATCGCCTCCCGCCCGGACGTGATCTTCTGCTCCTTCGGCGACATGCTCCGCGTCCCCGGCACCGGCCGCGACCTCTTCCAGGTCCGCAGCGAGGGCGGCGACGTACGGGTCGTGTACTCCCCGCTCGACGCCCTGAAGATCGCCCAGGACAATCCGGGGCGCGAGGTGGTCTTCTTCGGGATCGGCTTCGAGACCACCGCCCCGCCCAACGCCATGACCGTCCATCAGGCCCGCAAGCTCGGCATCCGCAACTTCAGCCTGCTCGTCTCCCACGTCCGCGTCCCGCCCGCCATCGAGGCCCTGATGCAGTCCCCCCAATGCCGCGTGCAGGCCTTTCTGGCCGCCGGGCACGTGTGCAGCGTCATGGGCACCGGTGAATACCCCGAGCTGGCCGAGCGCTACAAGGTGCCGATCGTCGTCACCGGATTCGAGCCGCTGGACATCCTGGAGGGCGTACGCCGGGCCGTACGCCAGCTGGAGCGCGGCGAGCACCGCATGGAGAACGCCTATCCCCGTGCCGTACGCGACGAGGGCAACCCGGCCGCCAAGGCCATGCTGGCCGACATCTTCGAGGTCACCGACCGGGCCTGGCGGGGCATCGGCGTGATCCCGGCGAGTGGCTGGCGGCTGTCGGAGCGCTATCGCGAGTACGACGCCGAGCACCGCTTCTCCGTCACCGCGATCAACACCCAGGAGCCCGCCGCCTGCCGCAGCGGCGAGGTGCTCCAGGGCCTGATCAAGCCGCACGAGTGCGAGGCCTTCGGCACGACCTGCACCCCGCGCAGCCCGCTCGGCGCGACCATGGTCTCCAGCGAGGGCGCCTGCGCCGCGTACTACCTCTACCGCCGCCTCAGCACCCCGACGACGCCGATGGAGGCGAGCCCCGTTGGCTGACACCCTTGCTCCAGTGGACTTCTCCGGGTGGACCTGCCCGGCCCCGCTGCGCGACCACCCCCGGATCGTCATGGGCCACGGGGGTGGCGGGCAGCTCTCCGCCGAACTCGTCGAGCACATCTTCGCCCCCGCCTTCGGCGGCCGGGTCCTGGCCGACCTCGCCGACTCCGCGACCGTCACCCTCGGCGGGGCCCGGCTCGCCTTCTCCACCGACTCCTATGTCGTCCGGCCGCTGTTCTTCCCCGGCGGCAGCATCGGCGACCTGGCCGTCAACGGCACCGTCAACGACCTGGCGATGAGCGGGGCGCGGGCGGCGTATCTGTCCTGCGGCTTCATCCTCGAAGAGGGCGTCGAGATGTCCCAGGTCGCCAGGGTCGCCGAGGCGCTGGGGGCTGCCGCGCGGGCGGCGGGTGTGGAGATCGCGACCGGCGACACGAAGGTGGTGGAGGCCGGGCACGGCGACGGCGTCTACATCAACACGGCCGGCATCGGGCTCGTCCCGGACGGCGTCGACATCCGCCCGCAGCGGGCCGAGCCCGGGGATGTCGTGATCGTCAGCGGGCCGATCGGCGTCCACGGCGTCGCCGTCATGAGCGTCCGCGAGGGCCTGGAGTTCGGGACCGAGATCGAGAGCGACTGCGCCGCGCTGGGCGGCCTGGTCGAGGCGATGCTCGCCGTCACCCCCGACCTGCACGTCCTGCGCGACCCGACCCGGGGCGGCCTCGCCGCCGCCCTCAACGAGATCGCCCGCGCCGCCTCCGTCGGCGTCCTCCTCCAGGAGCGCGCCGTCCCCGTCCCCGCCGAGGTCGCCAACGCCTGCGCCATCCTCGGCCTCGACCCCCTCTACGTCGCCAACGAGGGCAAGCTCGTCGCCTTCGTCCCCCGCGCGGAAGCGGAAGCCGTCCTCGCCGCCATGCGCGCCCACCCCCTCGGCGCCCAAGCCGCCGTCATCGGCGAATGCGTCGACTCCCACCCCGGCATGGTCGTCGCCCGCACAGGGCTCGGCGGCACGCGGGTGGTGGACCTGCCCATCGGCGAGCAACTGCCCCGCATCTGCTGAGGCCCGCGGGCAAAGCCGGGCGGGGCCGGGACAGTTGCGCTGTCCCGGCCCCGTGCCGCTGAGAATCTGGTTTCGACGAACCCCCGGCCGACCTGTCCGCCTGGTGGAACCAGGACTGAGAACAGCCTTCTCTGTTTTGAGAACCGCGCTATAACATCGGGCCATGAAGTTTGCCCTTCGGTTCGACTTCCGCAATCCGGTGATGTCCGGCACGACCATGGCCGACCGCTACGCGGCTGCTCTGGACATGGCCGAATGGGCCGACCGCCTCGGGTGCACGAGGATCACCGTCTCCGAGCACCACAGCTCGCCGGACGGGTACCTCCCCAGCCCGATCCCGATGCTCGCGGCGATGGCGGCCCGCACGACCGATGTCCGCTTTCTCATCGCCGCGCTCCCGCTGTGCGGGGGGATGCCGATGGAACCGGCCTGGTCGAGCCTGCGCCTGTTCGAGCGCGAGGTACTGCCCGCGTTCGCCTGAACCGCCCACCTGACCGAGCAGTGTGATCGCAGTGTGATCAAGGAGGATTGCATGACGGGCCCCGATCGCGTGGACACCACTTCTGCCGACTTTGCCGACTTCGCCGACCGTTACGGCCCATGGGCCCTGGTCGCCGGCGCCTCGGAGGGGGTGGGCGCGGCCTACGCCCGCGCGATGGCCGAGCGCGGCCTCAACGTCGTACTCCTCGCCCGGCGCCAGGCCGCGCTCGACGAGGTCGCCGCGGCCATCCGCGCGGACACCGGCGCCGACACCCGGACCGTCGCCGTGGATCTCTCGCTCGACGGCGCCATGGAGACGATCGTCAAGGAAACCGCCGGACTCGACATCGGCATGGTGATGTACTGCGCCGGCGCGGACCCGAACTACGAGCCGTTCCTGGCCAACCCGGTGGAGACCGCGCTGGCCATGGTGGAGCGCAACTGCGTGGTGCCCCTGCGGATCTGCCACCACTTCGCCGCGCCCATGCAGGCGCGCGGCAAGGGCGGCATCGTGCTGCTCTCCTCGGCCGCCGGGCTCTACGGCGCCGCCAACATGGTGGCCTACGGCGCGACCAAGGCCTTCGACACCGTGATGGCCGAGGCCCTGTGGGCGGAGCTGCACGGCAAGGGCGTGGACGTCCTGGCCCTGGTGCTGGGCGCCACCGACACCCCGGCCCTGCGCCGGCTGATGGTCCGCCGCGGCGCCCTGAGCGACCTTGACGACACGGCCCCGATCCCCGGTGCCACCCCCCTGGACCAGGTCGTGACAGAGGCGATCGCCAACCTGTCGAACGGCCCGACCTGGTTCGCCAGCGACCAACTCCGCGAGAGCGCCCGCCAATTGGGCGCCCTCACCCGCAGCGACGCCGTCAAGGCGATGCTCCGCCACACCAGCGGCGGGGTCATGTCCGGCGGCTCCCGGCAGGAGGCGGCCCAATGACGGACCCGACACTGCGCCAGGACGTGGCCGACGTACTCCTGCGCTACGCCACCGGCGTCGACCGGCGCGACTGGAAACTCTTCCGCACCTGCTTCACCGACGACTGCCAGGCCGACTACGGCGGCATCGGCGCCTGGCACGACGCCGACTCCTTCACCGCCTGGATGGACCAGGCCCACATCGGAGGCGGCCGCTCCCTGCACCGCGTCACCAACCAGGACATCGCCGCACACAGCGACGGCGACGCGGCGACCGCCCGCTGCTACCTCGACGCCATCGTCATGACGGCCGACGACCAGACCGCCGTCCGCACCGTCGGCTACTGCGACGACGAACTGGTGCGCACCGACGACGGCTGGAAGATCGCCCGCCGCCGCTACACGATGGTGCACTGCCACACGGAGCGGAACCTGGGCAGGCCGCAGTCCTGAAACGCGCATGATGGTCTAGACCCTTGACGTGTTCCGCTCATCGCGCCACGCTGAGAGCGCTCTCAAGAGCGACCGGACGGCAGGGCACAGCCATGCCCCCGACCATCCGTCCGTCGCAATCAACTCCGGTGGGACAACCCACCTGGCGAGGAGGACGAGCGTGCTCTCAACACGGACGATACGGAAAGCGCTGGTGGCTCTGGTCGCCGCGGCGGCCGTCGGCGCGGGGCTCCCGGCGGTGGGCCCCGCGGCGACGGCCACGGCCGCGGTGCCCACGACCATCCCGCTGAACTTCACGAACAACTCCGGGCGCAGCGACCAGATCTACATCTACGACATCGGGACCCTGCTCTCGACCGGCCAGCAGGGCTGGGCCGACGCGAGCGGCACGTTCCACGCCTGGCCGGCCGGCGGCAATCCGCCGACCGCCGCGCCCGACGCGTCGATCACCGGACCGGCCAACGGCCAGACCATGACGCTGCGGATGCCGAAGTTCTCCGGCCGGGTCTACTTCTCGTACGGCCAGAAGCTCGTCTTCAAGCTCACCACCGGCGGTCTCGTGCAGCCCGCGGTCCAGAACCCGTCCGACCCGAACGTGAACATCCTCTTCAACTGGACCGAGTACACGCTCAACGACTCCGGGCTGTGGATCAACAGCACCCAGGTCGACATGTTCTCCGCCCCGTACGCCGTCGGCGTCAAGAACACCTCCGGCACCGTCAAGAACACCGGCCATCTGAAGACCGGCGGCTACGCCGGCTTCTTCAACGCCCTCAAGGGCCAGCCCGGCGGCTGGGCCAACCTCATCAAGACCCGCTCCGACGGGACCATCCTGCGCGCCCTCGCGCCCGGCCACGGCATCGAGGCCGGCGCCCTGCCGAGCACCGTCATGGACGACTACGTCAACCGGGTGTGGACCAAGTACTCCACCAGCACGCTGACGGTGACACCGTTCGCGGACCAGCCGGCCGTCAAGTACTACGGCCGGGTCTCCGGCAACGTCATGAACTTCACCAACACCTCCGGCGCCGTCGTCACCAGCTTCCAAAAGCCCGACTCCGACAGCATCTTCGGCTGCTACAAGCTCCTTGACGCACCGAACGACCTGGTGCGCGGCCCGATCTCCCGCACCCTGTGCGCGGGCTACAACCGCTCCACGCTGCTGACCAACTCCAGCCAGCCGGACACGAGTTCCACCGGCTTCTACCAGGACGTGGTGACCAACCACTACGCCCGGAAGATCCACGCCCAGATGGCCGACGGCAAGGCGTACGCCTTCGCCTTCGACGATGTCGGCAACTACGAGTCCCTGGTCAACGACAGCAACCCGCAGACGGCGTACATCACCCTCGACCCCTTCAGCTGAGGGCGTCCTGCGGCTCGGTCACCCAGTACGTGACGTGGATCGAGTCGTCGATGTGGACACCCTTGCCGGGAAGGGCGACCTTGGCGCCCTTCCCGACGCTGCCGTTGCCGTCGCCGGCGGCGGCCCGCATGACACCACCTGGACCCTAGCCGCGCAGGAAGTCCAGGACCTGCTGGACGAACAGGTCGTGGTGCTGGAAGAGGGCGCCGTGGCCGGAGCCGGGGTAGATGCTCAGCTCGGCGTTGGGCAGTTGGCGGGCGAGGTTGAACGAGCTGATCGTCGGGATCATGGTGTCGTCGTCGCCGTTGACCACCAGCACGGGCTGCCGGACGGCGGCGAGGCCGACGCTTGAGCTGCTGCGCTCCCACTTCGCCAGTGCCGTCACCTGGGCGCCGATGGCCTCGTTGGTGGCGGCGGTGTCGCGGTCCTGGGTGCGCTGGTCCAGGCGGGCCAGGAAGGCGTCGCCGGCGGCCTGACTGGTCGCGGTGGGCGAGAAGAACAGGAAGTGCTTGGGGTGCTTGCCCTCGGCGGTCGCGTTCTGCATGGCGTTCTGCAGCACGGCGAAGGTGTCGGCGGGTCCCGCGTCGCCCGCGGGCGAGGTGCCGGCCAGGACGATCCGGCGGACCAGGTCGGGCCGTCGCTGCACGACCTCCTGGGCGACCATGCCGCCCAGTGAGTAGCCCAGCAGGTCGACCGTCGCCAGTCCGAGGGCTTCGACGAACGCCACCGCGTCGGCGGCCATGGCCTCGACGCTGTCGGGAGCGGTGCCGCCCGAGGCGCCGACGCCCCTCAGATCGACCAGGATGACGCGGTGCGCGGCGGCCAGGCCGTCGACGACGGCGGGATCCCAGTCGTCGAGCACCGCGGTGAAGTGGTGCAGGAGCACCAGCGGGGTGCCCGTGGCGGCGCCGACCTCCCGGTAGGCGAAGGGGGTGCCACCGACGTCGACGGTCCTGGTGACGGCTTCGTTGTGGGTCGCGGACATGATCAGGCTCTTTTCTGTGGCAGGGGGCGAAGCTATTGCGTAGCGATCGCTATATAACGATCGCTACGCTACGATGCCGTGGACCGGAACGCAAGGGGGAAGGACGGACGAGGGCCCGCGATGAGGTATCCGAAGGACCACAAGAAGCACGCCAGGGCGGCGATCCTGACGGCGGCGGCACGCACGCTTAAGGAAAAAGGCTTCCAGGGCGTCGGCGTCGACGGCCTCGCCGCCTCCGCCCAGGTGACCTCCGGGGCCCTCTACTCGAACTTCGGCAGCAAGGAAGCCTTCCTCGAACAGGTGGTCGACGAGCAACTCGGCGCCCAGTTCGCCGGCATCGACGACCCCGACCCGGCCGAGCGCCGGCGCCTGCTCACGGAGATGCTCGGCCTGTACCTCAGCGACGACCATCGCGAGGACGTCGCCCACGGCTGCGTCATGCCGGCGCTGAGCGCGGACGTCTCCCGGGCCGGCGACTCCGTACGCGAGGCCTATCAGCGCCGCATGCTCGAACTGGTCGCCCTCCTGGCCCCCGCCATGCAAGGCCCGCCCGAAGAGCAGGAGAAGCAGGCCTGGACCGTGGTGGCCACGATCGTCGGCGCCGTCACCGTCGCGCGCGCACTGCCCGCCGGCGACCAGGCCACCGCCGTCCTCGACGCCGCACTCGACCACGCCACGAAGGCCATGACGGATGCCGAATGAAGACGTGCTGCTCACCCGTGCCGCCCAGGCAGGCGACATCACGGCCCTGGGGCTCCTTCTGGAACGCCACCGGGCGGGTATGCGGGCGGTGGCGCTGAGCATCCTGGGCCCCGGCCCCGACGTGGACGACGTCGTGCAGGACGCCGCGCTCATCGCGCTCCGGAGCGTGGGCAACGTCCGGGACCCGGCGGCGGTCGGTCCGTGGCTGCGGATGATCGTGCGCAACGCCAGCCGGTCACTGCTGCGCAGCTCACCGCACACCGAGCCGGTCGACGGCCTGCTCCTGCCGTCCGCCGACGCCGGTCCCGAGCAGTGGCTGGAACGCAGCGCCCTGCGGGACTGGATCTGGGAGGCGATCGAGGAGCTGTCCCCGGCGCTTCGCATGCCGCTCGTGCTTCGCTACTTCACCACCGGCGTCACGTCGTACGAGCGGATAGCCGAGGCCTGCGCGGTGCCGGTGGGCACGGTCCGCAGCAGGCTCAGCCAGGCACGGGCCAAGCTCGCGGACGCCCTCGCGGCGACGGCGGACACCGCGCACGGCGACGCGGCGCGGCGCACCGGCGCCAGCCGGAAGGAAGCCCACGAGGTGCTGGCCGCCGCCGAGCGCGGGGACTTCGGCAGGCTGCTGGCGGAACGCTGGTCCCCCGAGGTCGCCCTGCTCAGCGGGAACGAGCGGGTGGGCGGCCGGGATCTGCTCGTACGTGGCATGGACTCGGATCTGACCGCCGGGGTCCACCAGCGGCTGGCCCACGCGGTCGCCGGACGGTCGCTGGTCGTCTGGGAGATGGACATGATCAACCCGGCGGACAATCCGGAGCACTGCCCGCCCGCCGTGGCCTGGCTGATGACCCTCGACCAGGGGCGGGTGCACCGGCTGCGCCTGTTCCACCCCCGGCCGCCGAGGACGGCCGACGCCACCGTGTGACCGTCATCACATACCCGGGATCGAACTTCCGCTTCTCCTCCGCCTCCTGTCGGTGTCATCGAAACCTTCAGGACTCGGAGCCTCTTCATGAGTACCCCCCTCAGCGACCCGCTCTCCCCGGGGACCCACACCATCGAGGTGGAGGGCGTCGCCCAGCGCTATCACGTCCACGGCAGCGGACCGGTGTGCGTCGCGCACTCCGGCGGTCCGGGCATCTTCTGGGAGTACCTGCGGATGCCCGAGCTGGAGCGGCACCTGACCGTCGTGTACACCGAACCCATCGGCACCGGCGCCTCCGGCCGTCTCCACTCCCACCCGCACGGCTACACCCGGGACCGCTACAGCCGCTTCCTTCTCGCGCTCCTCGACCACCTCGGCGTTCCCGGGGTCCATCTGCTGGGCCACTCGCACGGCGGCTTCGTCGTCCAGCACTTCGCCCTGCGCCACCCCGACCGGGTCGCCGGAATCGTGCTGTACGAGAGCGCCCCGGTCACCGGCCCCGAGCACGGCGCCGAAGCGATGCGCCTGGTCCAGGAGTTCGCCGCCCGGCACGCCGACCACCCGGGGCTGCCGGCCGTCCTCGAAGCGTTCGGGGCGATACCCGCCATAGCGAGCGACGAGCAGATGGCGGCCGTGGTCCAGGGGCTGCTCCCGGCGTACTTCGCCGACTACTGGGGCGAAGGGGAGGAGAAGTGGGCGGCCCTGCGCGCCTCCGTGAGCTGCACGCACATCTCAGGACTCGACGAGGACCTCACCCCGGACGCCATCGACGACCGTCAGGACCTGGGCGGGCTCGCGGTCCCGGCCCTGGTCGTCGTCGGCCGCCACGACGTCATCTGCGGAGTGCGCTGGGCCGAGGAACTGCACAAGCTGATCCCCGGGTCACAGCTCGTGGTGCTGGAGAACAGCGGGCACTTCGGGCACATCGAGGAGCCCGAGCCCTTCTCCCGGGCGGTGGTCCGATTCGTGACCGCCGGGGAAGGGGAACCGGAACCGTCCAGGGCCTGAATCCGTCCAGGGCCTGAATCCGTCTAGGGCCTGAACGCGGTGGAGGAGCCCTCGGCGCCTGCGGCCGAGGGCTCCAGCATGTCGAAGGCGACGTCCAGCCGGGTGAGCCCGCGGAAGTTGAGGCTGCGCTGCCACTGCGGCGGCTCGGCGCCGTCCGGGCGCAGGCCGGGGAGCCGGGTGAGGAGGGCTTCCAGGACGATCGCGCCCTCCAGACGGGCCAGCGCCGCGCCGAGGCAGAAGTGCGGGCCGTGCCCGAACGACATGTGCCGTCCGCCGGGCCGCTCGAAGTCCAGCACATGCGGATCGGGGAACACCGCCG
>Ga0307517_10012387_pt1 | contig 11712 bp, 15 predicted proteins | sample 23_EM_MG_FD_194515 | JGI IMG/M metagenome (GOLD analysis project Ga0307517, IMG submission 194515) | Populus trichocarpa ectomycorrhiza microbial communities from riparian zone in the Pacific Northwest, United States - 23_EM | ecosystem: Host-associated > Plants > Roots > Unclassified | place... | reverse complement strand
TTTCGTCCGGCAAATTGACGACAGCAGGGCTGGGCAGTTCTAATGTGCTGGCAGAGCCCAGGTGTTCCGGCGGGTGGGGGGGGGAACATAGGGTCCTGGCGCGCCAGGGGGGGGCCATGGCCGGGGACTGGGGCCCTGCAGCAGCAGAATCAGCTCAAAGGCGTTGAACACAGCCAGTGCACCGTTAGACCACTGCACAAGGGCCAGGCAGCCCGGGGCTGAAATAACATTTATCTAGCAGCGCCTGTCACTAGGGATAAAAAGTAGGGTAAGTAACCAGAAAGAGGCAGCAGCCGGTTATGCAGTAATGTAGAATATGAGAAAAATTGAGTAGGGTAAGTAACCAAAAAGAGGTAGCGGCCGGTTATGCAGTAATGTAGAATATGAGAAAAATGCTGGGCAGGCTAAAACAGGTATGTAGGGTGTGTAGTAATAGTAATAGTGGAGTAGGCATTAAAGTTCGGGCCAGCAGAAGAAATGATGTTAAGGTAGGGGTAAATTTCTAGAGAATGGTGTGGGAGCCGATTGCTATAAGAATCTGGGAGAGGAACCAGTGCTCAAAAGCCTGGGTAAAATCTTTGGGTTCGGTGTGGCCCGCAGGCGGGTACTGTTGCGCAGCGAGACGGGCGATGTGGGGTGCTGGCACCCGGACATTCCGGGAACAGGTCTTGAAGGCAATTACCCCATGTGACATAAGGGCGACAGTGGTTTCCCGGCTCCCAGAATATAACTCATCACTCTCATCGACAATGCTAACCTGCAGGCGGCAGGGTAAGAAAAAATATATCATAAATAAAAATACACACACCAGGACCTCATCACTATCCGGGTCAACAAAAGGCGAACCTGTGACAGCCCAGGCAAACATCTGCGACCGGAAGGCAGGTGTACCAACCTGCGATAGATCAGGAAGAGGACTGAAGGTGGGCTTCAAATCATCGAATAGTATGGGGCATGGGATACCCGAACCCTGTAAAAATGCCGCAATCAGGTCGTTCACTGGGCTGCTGCGGATACAGGTGAGAGCAGGGCTGAGAGCTGCAGAAACAGAGCGAGGCTGGGAAAACTGGAGAAAGGGGGATAACGAGTCATATCCTTGAACATAGGAGGTCCAAAAAAGGCTAAAGAAGGCCTCAGAACCCCCTTCAAATGACTTTGGTACCTGCAGGATTGTATATAAGTAGAGTAACTCAAAGAATTAACAAATAAATATATACCGAGTGGAAAGTGAACCCGTTGCGGCAGGGAAGCGCAAAGCCTGCAAAGAAAGCTTTCCATTCGGGGTGATAGGGAGGTTCAGATCCGAAAAGAGAATGATAAAGGAGAGCTGCTGCAAAGGACCGGTGTGAAGCTTCCGTACGGTGCTGGACAGACGATGCCTGGGTAGAAATAAAAATTAGGTTCTTTTCACACCATCTAATAATGTCTTACCCCGAAACCAAATATTTCCTCCAGATAGCTATCGAAACCCCCGATATCATCACCCGGCCCAAGCTCGTTCCATTGAAGAAGTTTAAAACGGAGTTTAGGATGCCATTCGCCAATAAAGGCTGGATGAAGGGCCTCAAGCCGGAGGCCATGAACAGCAAACTGGAATATGCAGGGATCCAATGGTTCTGGGCACTGGCCAAGAATAAATAGCATAGCGCAGATAGCACCAAGCTTTTGTAATCCATGCAGGCGGTTTTCAGGGATGAAGCGGCAGTTTGCCAGCGTGTAAATAGTCTTGATTCCAGCCCGGGCATCGCAGTGGTACTGGAGCCATTGGCCATCGGCATCCTGGCTATATCTTTGAAATAAATGGAACCAGGCCTCACGCTGGATACCAATCCCAAAACTAACAAGAATACCATTTTCGTTCATGCTGTTCGAAATATCCAAAGATCTGCGTGAGTAGAATGCTATTCTGCAGCAAAAACAAATCTTACACTTGATATTCTTGTTCAGGAGATAGAATGTCTGTATAATCTCCAGAAGCGGCGGCCTTCGTGAGGTGGGTGTCGAGAATTTCAGCCATGAGGAGGGAGCTCCTAGCATGGATCTCAAGCTTGACAATATTGCCGTTACCTAAATTAGCAGCAGCGAAAACCTGTTTATAAAGTTTTGTAGCGGTGAAGACCCGGTCAGAATTTGGTGGATGCCAGTCATCTGCCCATATTGAAGCAGGGAGGAAAGATGCCATCGCAAGGAAAGATTCCTCGCGCCCAATGCGGCTGCGGCCGGAGGGCTATAGATAAAATAAGTAGGCTGCAGCGAACTTTCAAAGAATTTAGTGGCTAACCTGGGAGCTGCCACCTGTTGCCAATGCCACCCTAACATCACTGTTTTGAGCTTCACGCTGGGTTCGATTCTAGTAAGACATTTCATTTATCAGCAAGTCACAGCTAGTAGACTTAGCAAAGACATACCTCTGCGAGTAATGTAAACACAGCTTCCTCCTCATGCATATCAGTTTCATCTTCGCCTCCAGAGGTGTCAGTGTCATCGGTACTGGAACATCCAAACTGGCTATCTGTGTGAAACTTCTGGTAGAAGCGCCTGGCGGGGCAAGAATGTTGGCGCCGGTCAATCACCCAAGTAAAGGGCAAAGAAGCGACACCTAAAGGGGTTCAGTATAAGTATAAATTTATCTTAAACGGGGCAGCAAATAACTAAGCTTACCGAGGTTAATGATGAACCGGCCATCCTCAAATGCTGCTGCAGGTGAAAAAACACGTGTTTGGTCAAAAAGGTTTCGAACTGTTAGGTCAGGGCTAAATGCATATTCAGCCAGACCAATACCCTTGTTTCCCCTGCGAGCCTGACCCCGAGACTTATATGAAAGAAGCTTGAATGGGAGCCGCTCATGATCTGCGAGTTCAATGCCATCTCTAAAAGGTGCGAACTGGTAGGCCATCTGGGAGTTTTGCATGCTGTTAGCGACTGCCGTTAAAAGCTCGACAACCCGGAAGGCCTGGGGGATGCAGTAATGAAAAAGAAGCCCATTTTCCAATAAATATGTGCTGACTGCAGTGCGCAGAAAGCGGTAGGCAATGAACTCTTGGTCTCTCTCGAGCTGCAGGAAATGTAAGTAATCTATAAATTGAAAAAGGTTTGGGAGCCTGACTAGAGGTGGGAAGACCATGACAGTGACCTGGATTGACGGGATTGAGTTATCTTCAATTAAACAGGCATTACGGCTGATAATGGGCCCTTCTTGAGGAAGAGAAGGGAGTGTTGCCGCATTTCCACGGCGACCAGTTCCACGGCCCCCAGTTCCCCGTCCCCGGGTGGATGAGGCCGCGCGTGATCCTCGGGCAGGTAGACTTGGCTGAGAAACAGCATGGGATGCACTCGACGCCAGGCGGGCCTGATTAACATTCCCTGTTACGAGATTAAGACCTAAAGCTGAAGCACCGAGGAAAGGCTGGAAGGATCCTGGAGCTGGACGCGCTGATGCAGCTGGGGGATAGCCTGATGCAGCAGGGTGGGCCTGTGGAAGCAACGCAGCCGGCTGGGAAGACTGGAAGGAAGGGGCCGGTGGGAAGACTGGGGCGACAGGTCCAACTGTACTCTCAAGGCGGTTGCCGAGGTAAAGTTGAGTAATTGGGGGGCAGAGGCTGAAGCCGGTTGGGTAGTAGCAGGGGGTGCTAACGTCTAGAGCAAAGAGTAAATCACTCTCTTATGCTTTAAAAGATCGCAATAATAACATACCTGGCCTCCAAGATGAGGGGCTAATGTCTGTCCCTGCTGATTCGAAGGTGTTGGCATGGGCAGCTGTAACGGCTGTGGCAGAGCCGCAGCGGAATGCGCATCTGGGACAGTATGCAACACCGCCGGTGCAAGCTGTGATGGGGCAGTAGCCGTGGTGGTTGGATTTGTAGTGGCTGCTGAGGTCGCTGCTGGAGCAAAGAGAAGGAGGCGAAGCTGGTTGATTTGGTCGGCCGAAAGGAGGCTCAGGTCCATAGCCGTAATAATCTACATAATCGTTAGCCACTTCAAGAACCTGAAAGCAGAGCAATTACTTACGAAAAAAGACAAACGAATGGCTAGAATCAAATGAGGGTATTCTTAATATTAACCGTAAGATGCATTACTTTGACACATACCAGATTTATCAGAATTAACGAGGGTGAGGAAAGGAAGGAGAAGAGGAGATGCTATCAATTTTTCAGATGGGACTTTATATAACCGTAGGAGTAACCAGACTCACCAGCAGTCGGCCCAGCACCCAGCAGTGGAAGCTCAGCAGCGGTGGGCATAATCAGCTGGAAGAGGCAGCTGAATCTGCCAGCACATAGCCTCGGCGCAGATGATGAGCATGGAAACCGGGCGCTGGAGACTGCAGATGGATCCTGACCCCTCTGCTCATCACAGCAGCCAGCAGAGACTCCCCGCAGCCAGTCGAGACCCCGCAGCAGCGGTGTGGTACTGATGGCTCGCAGCCGAAGGGTGATGGTTGATGGTTGATGTTTGTGTTTATGAATCATGTGACTGATGAGAATGAAGCAGCGCAGCTGCTTCCGAGGTTACATATCGAGAATTTTTACCCATAAAAACCGTCATAGGTTTGAAATTGCCAAGAAATTGCAGTTCCTCAAGAAACCGAATAAGTAGTAACCTTATAGTAAGTATTCGCGATACTTGCCTTCTGTAATATTCGTTAACATTCTTCGAAAAAGGTTATCAAGGTTGCACACCTACACATTTATATATGAAGCCAAGTCCCACGACTTGAGTTCAAGTTGAGTTCTGACGAGAATATCACGTGTGTCGGAGCTTGAACTGACTTGACAGATTCAATTTCGTAGTGCTATTCCGTCGCGGTCGCATTTCGCATTTTATGTTCAACATCTCAAAGGTGCAGTTTTCCACTACCGGTCGTAGTTCTCTTCTGCATTCTGGTCCTTATACCAAAAGGCTCATTCAAGGAAACTGATGTCAACCCCCATCCTAAGACCCCGACAAGAGTGGACTCAAGGCTGCCGCTTGACACCTCCGGACACGTAGGGGCCAATTACAACGGATTTTCTTGACAGCCAAGCATTATTCATGTCAGATAGCGCTCATTCTCCTCTAAACCTGGAAAGAGGTTATCGCTAGAGCTCTCCAAGAATTTCTTGGCCTCGTCTTATGCTATCTGGAAGTAAAATCCTCCAGCCTACCAAATGCGTATAATATGTCTTCGAATACTCATATAAAGGTGCATCTCGTTTTTCCTGGCTGCATAAATTCCTGAAGAAACTGCATTAGCAAAAGAAAATGACGACACAAGAACCTCTTCCTGCTGTGATTCAGCCTCCGAATCACGGATTCCCACCCCGCCCAGATTCTCTTAAGCTCGACAACATCCAGGGCGATATCTTGTTAGCACCAGACACTTTAGACACTCCTTCACACCTATTGATGCACTGTTCTTTAGAGCCGGATTCCCAAAGAAAACCGAGACGTTGTATTTCTTCGTGATCACCGACAAGGACAAGTTCAGGCATGACTTGCGCAGTTTCAACCCTCTTGTGAAGACTGTTGCTCAGGTCCTGGCGGATCGTAAGGCCGTCAAAGAGCACAAACGTAAATATCCCACCTTTCCAGGATCGAAACCAGATCTCCTTCCATTGGTTGGCGTCAATATTGCCTTTTCTCATTTCGGATTCAAGAAAGTAACTGTTACCTCTACAAACCACTAAAATCATCATTTATTTATTTATTGGTTTTCAGCTGGGAATCGACGACGAGAAGCTCGCGGATCCCGCTTTCCTCGCTGGTCAGCGCGCTGACGCAGAAGGGCTCCAAGACAAAGGAACGGGCACTGGTCCTTCATTCGTTCCCGATTGGGAGCAACGCTTCAAAGCCGAAATCCATGGCGTCTTCCTCCTCGCTGGTGACTCCCGCGCTACCGTTGACAAGAAACTTCAAGAGATCAAAAACATCTTCGGAGTTGGAGGCCCTAAACCTTCCGTCAAGGAAATCACCTCTGTTCGTGGTGACACTCGTCCAGGAGACCAATCTGCACATGAACAGTCAAGTCTTTCGAATATAACAATCATACGCTTATCTCTTATATGTTATTAATAGTTTCGGATACCTCGATGGTATCTCCAATCCAGCGATCAAGGGCTTTGCGCCTGATGCAAACCCACCCCCCGGACCTGCGCCCGTCGATGCCGGTGTCATTGTCACTGGACATGCCGGAGACGAGAAACGGGACGACCGCGAAGATTGGCAAGTTGACGGAAGCTTCCTCGTCTTCCGTTACCTCTTCCAGAAAGTCCCGGAGTTCGATAACTTCGTGTTTGAGAATCGCCTCAAGGGTCCAGGGTTGACTGACCAAGAAGGCGCAGACCTCCTAGGAGCGAGACTGATTGGGCGCTGGAAGAGCGGTAAATAACCTAGCTTGCCTTACATCCGGCGACACTGACTGGCCATTTTCAGGTGCCCCCCTCGATATCACCCCGTTCATTGACGACCCTAAGATTGGCACGGATCCTAACGAGTATGTTCTCATCGCATGCTCCAATTAAATGTTGAATTGAACGTTTTCACTAATATCACAGGAATAACAATTTCCACTTCACCGCTGAAGCCGAAGTCCAGAAACTATGCCCATTCGCAGCGCACGTTCGCAAGACCCTCCCTCGTGCTGATCTTGAAGACCGCCCAGGCTCAGACAACCGATCCATCGCGCGCTTCCGCATTATGCGTCGCGGAATTGCATTCGGGCGTGAAGTCTCCGAGGAAGAGAGGGCAGCAAAGAAAACATCATACGATCGAGGTTTAGTTTTTATTTGCTATCAGAGTAGCATCGCCAATGGGTTCCAGTTCATCCAGAAGAGTGAGTTCGATTGTGTTTCCGCTACTGTGGATTTCAAGGAGATCTGACGTCCGTCGCAGAATGGGTCAACAACCCCACCTTCCCACCCGGCGCCCCTCCCACCCAGCGTCCTGGGTACGTCTCATGTATCCATTAATTTTATTTTCGCCGGCTAACTATGATTTTGGATTCTCAGTGTTGACCCTATCCTTGGCCAAGGTCCAGGTCGTGATAAGATCAGTGGCCATAATCCCAACAAGCCAACTGACACTCTCAAACTCACGGATGAATGGATTATTCCTCGTGGCGGAGAATATTTCTTTAGTCCCTCGCTCAAGGGCTTGAAGGAATTTATCGCTGCTTAATTCTTCCTCCTGGGTTTTTTGGTGATGAATTTGTAATGAATGAAGTTATGTGAAATCAGTTTTTAACTTGTTTAGTTTATCAGATCTCGGGCCTGTTCGTTTATCTATAATGGGTTGAAGAGAGTGTCCGTTCCAGAGCCATATGCTTGCTACTACTACATTCGAGTAGATCTACGTATTTACTTTCCATAAGAATAAATATTATGAACTGCGACACAAAGGACGAAGAAACCCATCAAGGACGCCAAACTATCCCGATACTTCTCTGAGTCGTGTAAAGAAACCAGGGCAAGGGCAAGGTAAATGAGCATTGACGCTGCGCAAGTGGGGAATACCAGCTCGTACGTACTGAAAGATAGCATGGATTTAAAAAGCCTGATTTCCCTCAGCCTACGTCGCAGGCCTTCCGGCGTTGCTTCTGCCTCTTTTGGGAGGATCGTGCACCGAAGAAGGGATTTGGCAAGCATGCATGGCGACAATGAGGCTGGCGGCGAGACTTGAAAACCATAGCGCATTGACACCGGAGTGGGTTGGAATGGCTTCTACATGTGAGGTCGTGCTCTGAAACTGATGGAGAAATATCTAGCAAGAGATCTGCTTGCAGACCTTTCAGAATTTCGATGAGAAAAGCAGAGAGCATGGCCGAGAACAAACCAGTCTATACGCCACGGTAGACGTCAATATCTTGATTCAGGCCAAGCAAAGAGGTACTCGCAAAAACTAGGAAAGCGTCGAGGTAAGCTGATTGGGCAGCAAAGGTGCTAGCTTTGGTAGTCTGGCTCAAAAACAACCCGTAGATTACCCGCAGAAGTTGCATCATGCATGAGTATTGTGTCTGTACTCTGTATTCCTCAAGTAATGTACATCACCCAACCATGTCATGTCATGCTCAAATTAATTCCAGGAGTCGTTCAGGTTAGTTGGTAATATAGTCAGTCGCCACTAAGATAGTAAGTAGAATAGGTTGGTAGGTTATTTGAGAGAGAGCCGTCGCATTCCTCGGGATTCTTCAAGCACATCAACGTCACTACCGTATCTTAATACGCTTATAAGTACTAATACCTTCATCAACCAATTTCAGGAGTTTTTTTCGCAGCTTCAGTGGCAAGAAGCACATGAGTTTGTTGCTCGACCTTCACCGCCAGGTACCGTTGATTGGAGGAGGAGAATGGTGATTCAATGTTGATCCTCTTTCCAAATGCTTCGAAACATCCAGTGGAAGCCTGGCCCTATTGTAAGTAACTCATTCTGCCTGACTCATTTTATGTCAATGCTGCAAGGAATCGTGATGAACCCGACGCTGTGGGTTACAAACATTTCAGAAGAGACTCAAGAAAACGATCTTAGAGAGTTGTTCGGTGTGTTCGGTGGGGTCAGCAGGGTGTACGCGGGAAGAGACACAAGGAGACTGGCACTGGCAAGGAGGTAAAGGCGATTGACAAGGTACATGGTCAAGGTTATGATAATCTCATTCTCAGCGTCCAATGGAGTCGTGAGTCGATTGATATTCACCCTTGCACCCCAAAGTCTTAATCGATCCACTCTTAAAACCTCGGCCGGACGGCAGATGAGTGGCCTGCGACGTCTATGCTAATGCACGTCCGTGAGCAAGTCGAAAGTTACAATTTATTAATGTTAGGGTCTTACGGGCCATAATGCATGAAGACCCACATGCAACGATTATAAAAAGGAGCGCCGCGAAAATCAATTTCTTGAGCTAAATATCTCCCACTAACCCTTTCACCCCCCCTCTTACTTGTACCTCATACGTTTGCTCTGCGTATGACGAGCTAGCGAGGTAACTTGTTTACCTGAGTTGTTATGTAACGCAGTCAGCCTGAAATTATTACCATTTACCTGTTCAATAAGAATCAGCAGCAGCTCTGATGAGTTCCTCCGCAGCCTTCGACCGCGGCTTGATGCTGCACTTGAAAGGTTCAGGGCCACTATACCGAATTTGTTAGCATCCTAACTTCGTTCAACTAGAACCCGAAATGAGGTACCTGACAATAGCAGATTTATATTTCACGGACGGCTTGATCCATTCCCCGTCTTTCCCTACCGCCTTAGATATGCTGAAAGTCGAAATCACGCTCGCGACTATTAGATTAAGGACAGAGATCGCTATATGGCTCCCTGGGCATCTCCTGGTTGATCATCTCAGCCCGTCAAGCTCAAGAGACGGGCAGGCGATGAAGGAACGTCACCTTCGACCAAACCCGAATGCCATCAATGCAGGATCCCGGACGCTTGGATCAAGCTGGCCATTCTTCAGATATCGTTCGGGATTGAAAGATGTTGGATCGGGATAGTCAGCTTCGTTTTGGAGCATCGCCCTGTATTGAAAAGGCAGCGAATCTAACAATTATATCAAACTGCGAAACCTCGCGTTCTTACCAGACATTCCCAATTACAATAGTTCCTTTTGGGATAAAGTAACCCTTGTAAACATCATCTTCTGTAGTCGAATGAGGCATAGTTGGGGAAAAAAAATCGGGTTTTTCTCTGCTCCAACAGGGTCTGCTCTTACCAGTAGGTGTCACAGGCTGCCATCTAGTTTTGGATTACCACTTGTGTGGTCAACGACATGTATGAGTATTGTTTATCCCTGCTCTCACCGAAGAACTTCTTTGACAAGAGCAATGACGTATGGGAGATCCTTGAGATCATCGTACTCGGGTAATCTTCCTTGAAGGACCCGATCAAGCTCCTCCTGCGCCTTGGATTGTACTTCTGGGAAATAAACCATCGCGATAAAGATGGTATGTATGGCTGACAGTGTTGTATCTGCAGCAGCTACAGAGAGTTCAGAGGACTACCAAGTAGCTAGTGGATGCGAAAAGGGGTGACGTACCGACGAAGACAGTGGCCGCGGAGTCCCTGATGACGATTTGCTGATCCCCCTGATCTCTATTCTCGTCGATATTGCAGACGGCATGCGTCACAAACGAGGGCTTCGCATTTCCAGACGCCTATTTCCTGTCAGATCCGTCATCAGGAGAATTTTTGACAGAGAAGACGAACAATATTTGTAAGTGTCTCGTTATAGGGCAAGTGGCGAAAATCCTCCTGAATTTTTCGCAATTCCTTCGCTTTTTTCTGGAACGCTGCTCCAGGGACCCAACTCGGCACATGTCGCAAGATGGGGAGTATATCGACAAGATATACCCCTGAACCTGCGACATCTGAAATGCCCTCGAGAGCTGTTTCCGATCGCTTGATATGTGGGTCATCGGTCTCCTTGATGTCGAGACCATATGTAAGGGATATGGCTATCCCACCAACCGCACTTGGAATAATATTCGTTCAGGTTGAAGTCGATAGGAAGCTGAGGGACCTACTGTCGTGTGATAGACAAAAAGCTATCTGGGTCCTTCAGCAATTGAGGCAACATCTTTCGGACAAACTCCATTTGAGTAGGCTCGTACAAGTCAGTGTTTCCGGGATGGAAATACTTTGTGAACATTCGTCGACGTTCTCTCCATGCCTCTCCATATGGTATTCTGGAAATGGCCCATTTCCAACCCACCCTGACCATGAAGCGACGTCAGAAAGACATAACCTTGAGGAAGTGTGTGATATGGCACGTACAGTTCACTGAGCATTGTAAACTGGGGTCTAGATCGACCATTAATATGTCAAATGTGCAGAAAATCGCAAAGCGACTGACCGGTCGGAATAATTGGATGACCTTTTCTCAAAAAGCTCAATCGCATCCTCAAAAGAATCTAAGATAACAAAGTCAAGTCCGAGAGCACTGAGATGAATTATGTTGGAATCTTTGGGATCGTCGGATTAGCAAATGTATGAATAATTCAAGCCCCCCGGTACATACTATATTCCTTGCAGAGCTTGGCGTACGTCAACCAGGCGTGTCTGGTAGGGAGGTCGAACAAGTTCCCGAGAAACGGTAATTTTTTGGGTCCAGGTGGGAGTGGGAGGCGCGAACGTTTTCTGATCCTGATGTGAATGAACGCAGTGAGAAGAAGCGTGGCGAGAATGGCAAGGTAGTCTCGTTTAAGCATAGTTACTAGTAGATTCGGTGCACTGCGTATGAAAAATGCTGGACGTGTTCCGTGTGAGATTGATGCAGCGGTGAATCCGTGGGGTGGTTCAATATCGTGCTGTGTGACGGATACGTTTGTTATCAATCTTCCTCTCCTCCATGTGGCGTCATGGGACATCCGCAACTCGGCGAGGTGTCAAGCCTTGCCGTAACCGCTACTTGGCCGCTGTAAACGTTGAGTTACTTGGAAGTTATTTATACGTTCCCGACCTGCCGAAGATTTAATGACGTTGATATTGAATGTTAGGCATCACATGCGCTAACACGCGTGAGGGTTAGCGAGTAATTATATAATATTCCCAGTGAAAAATTGAATGGAATGGAATGGATTTATTAGCTAACTACGTTGCATAAGCAACTCAGATAACTACCGAAATAGCGACCTCGTTAGCTACTAGTAATAATAAGGCGCTATAAGGGGGACGTTAGCCGGACTAGCACTCCCCAACTGCAAAAGCTGCCACCGGTGGCATAGCACCAAAATGAAATCT
>Ga0307517_10012386_pt1 | contig 11712 bp, 15 predicted proteins | sample 23_EM_MG_FD_194515 | JGI IMG/M metagenome (GOLD analysis project Ga0307517, IMG submission 194515) | Populus trichocarpa ectomycorrhiza microbial communities from riparian zone in the Pacific Northwest, United States - 23_EM | ecosystem: Host-associated > Plants > Roots > Unclassified | place... | reverse complement strand
CACCGGTTTGTTCCGGTGACAAAGAACTTGTCCAAAAACGAGTTTAATGGTGCGGAGACCTATTTTCTTTTTGCAGAAATACATAAAGACCCATCTGGTCTATCTATTTATACAATTTGGGAGGTATTGAGCCAGAAATAACAGAAGAAGAGGGGATATATCGTCGAGGCCCCCCTGTTTTTCAGTTTGCATCGGAAAATTTGGCTTTGTTTGTCCCACCTTTCAGCCCTTAATGAATGATTGCGAGCGAAGCGAGCAATCATATTTCGACAACAAACGGGGCAACATTTCAGGTATGTTCTGCCTTCGATGGGACGTAGCCCAAACCCGATGCGAAAATTGAATATCTGTGCATGAATCAAGGCACGAGACTCAGACGGATGGGAAGCAAATGGAAATGCGACCAGTATTGGCGAACACAGCCGCATCCAAGCTCAAACTCACTGACTCCTGGTTGTAGTATTCATGATCTCAAAAACTCATTCCCCAATAGCTATTCGCTATCCAGGGTGGGTTTTTTGGTGAATGAGACCTGAGATATGATATGCTGCGCGACTGAGCCTGGAGAACTGCTGCACATGTAGTTGGCGGTCCAGTACGAACGAATGTGCAGGAGGAAGGCTCGAGAGGAAAGACATATCAAGATGACTCACCAAGTGATAACCAAAATGAAGGGACATATTTTTCAGGGCTGAGAGGAGAGCTCTATATAGTGAGGGTCGAGGAACAGGACGGAACACAGAAGAATTTTGAAGCAACATCAAAATGATATCATACTCAGGCTCCCGCATTCCCAATTCCGCGGACTTGTCTCCTCCATTCTCCCGACCGACACGAGGCTCTCGTTCGACTTCAAAATTCATTGATTCACTAGTTTACTGTGTGAACATTCCCAACTCGCTTGCAAACATTCCCCTCAGGAAATCTACTATGTGCCGTACTTTCCTGCGTTTTTGCTAGAGGCATGCGCCAACGGATATAGTGAGTATAGTAGGCTTCCTTCAATGAGTCGTTCCTCACAGCACTGGGAATTTCCCGACTAACGCCGAATTCTGTTAGGAAATGGGAAAAGGTTGACGGGGATCCACGAGGAGGGGCTGAGTTTGAACGAGCTTCAATGTCATTACCCGCTCAGACACTTTCTTCATCTCACGCAACTGCCCTGTCCTCCTCCATGATTATCTAGCCATGCCATCCCATTTTTATGCCCCAAATCGAGGTTTTGAATCCCGGTTGGTCAAAAATTCGATAACTCAACAGTCTTTGTTCGCTATCGCATTATGTATATTCCACGCTTATCTCGGTCGCCCATATCGCAACTTGCAGTAGAATTAGTTAGTAAGTAGTGCGTATCCCAGCGGAAAGAAAGCCGCACTTCATGCGTGGTATGCGGCGTGATCACTAATATCAACGCATTCCCGCCCTTACTCCTCTCCAATCGCGAGCCGTCCGTAATCTGGGGATTTCCTCTCAATGTATGAAACAGAGTGATCCAGGCGCAAGGGAATCCTTGAAATCACAAAGAAACTCAGATAACGATATTCCGACGATATGTAAGGTGGCCAACACCATCGTACAACAGGACATCGCAACCGCTTTGGACGATCCAAGTTATCCATATGTCTCGCGCAGGCACATCGTTATTGAGGCTCATGCAAAGTACTTCCTAAATCCAGACAAGTGATGGCATGCCTGGACCAGAAGTATTTCGGATTATTGACATGCCCGCGACAAGGCGATTCAGAAACTTGTGACCGAGGGAGTCCTTTTCGCGAAACTCGGATGAGAAATGAAACGAAGGTGTATTGGGAGAGAGATTGTCACGTTGGAAATGTTTTTTGGACCCAGTAATTCCACCCAACGCCCAACGAGTGACCTTCAGAGAACTTGAACGTAGGTCCAAGACCCCAACTGAGAGCAAAACTGCGAAACTGTCCATGAACTGAATATTGTATCATAGCTTGAGTGTGGAGAGCGAGGAATCAGATACATAACTGAAACCACAAGGAAAGACGAATCGAAATTGTAAGCCAAGTCAACGCCATCGTGACAGGAGGGCATCCCCGCTGGTTTAGAAGATAGGAGGTTCTAAGCGATCCATACGTCTCGCGCAGGCAGCACGTAGTAACGCACATGAAATATACCTCCTAAAAACATATAAGCGACTGAACGCCTGGCGCACAAGTGTTTGGGAGGATCGATACACTTCCCGGTGGCAAAGCGATTCGGAAAGTGACCTATTTGTGAAATTCGAATGGGAAATGAAAAAAAAGGGAATAGAGAGGGAGACAGAGAACGTCCAACCCTCCCAAAAGGGTGGTGGATGTCCCCGGTTCATGGCTTAATTTTCGTTCTGAACCCCTGCTTTAATCGCGTTATTATCCCAATTCCACACTTAAGCCTCCGCTAAGTTGTGCATCTGTGCGAAGAATGCGAGGCAATCGGTTCTGTGGTTGGAATGTAGGAAGACGACCAATGAACCAAGCGCTATTGTTATGGATAGGCGCGAGAAAGCTGGGCTTCCACATCCATCCATAACCAGATGGTTTTATAGAGTAGACCTTCCCACGCAGGGATAGAAATGAAGCCAAATGGCGTTGTGAACCCTCATGAACCTCGTTTAGAGAAACTGGGAACCACGTAACGCACAGGTCACCGGGGTCTAGAGATAGACAAATGGAAATAAAGAACAATAGTGGATCTCACCTAGACCCGTTCAGCTTCGAGATGGGATGGCCGAATCCCATTTCGAGGAGTCGTGGTTGCACCAGCCGCCATTTACAGAAATACAATTGGAGCTGAGGAGAGAATTATGTGTGATCTCGTCCATGAAAGAAAAATAACGATGGAAGATCCTACCTGACATTGACCAGTTCAGATATCGGTAGCTCGGACACCGTCATCGAAGGGCGGCCATCGATCCACCCACCGATCGCATCGATCTTCATCGAGTGTTAAGAAAGTCCAGGAGAGAACATCAGCTAGTCGCATTCAATGTGACCATAGTCGGCGATGATCAATTTTCGAAATGTGGGACGATGCCTTCGACGAGAAGGCTGCTGCTAGCGGGTGGACGTCATAATGTCAAATTCGGCTAGAGGATTGGATGGATTTTTTTTTCAGAGGCATTGACGCGTGACGTCGCATTGAAGAATTATGAGGTTATGGAGAGGGGGAGTGTAAGGACGAGAGTAAAGGAAGGACGGCAAAAGTTCACAGCAACCGGACACTGCGGGCCGATTCTTACCGCGACCACAACGCATCGTTTGAGCAGCGAGCTAACTTGAGCAGTTCCTTCCGTCCGCCGACGGCTGATAAAGAAACAGTATGACACGAGGTATTAAAATTGAGAAATTTTAAGCGCTATCAACTTATCAAGACTATGGATTACGAGGGAGTCGACTGTAATAAGCCTTTTTCAACGGGTCGTTCCTCACTGAACTTCTATGTATTTCCCCACTCAAAAGGTTGCGTTCTGTTGGGAAATGGGAGAAGTATTCAGGGGTTCTATGAGAGCCGCTAGTTTGGATAAGTGACATCCCACTTAGGCATCATCCTGCCGTCCTTTGTAAACCAATTTTGATATGCGAATTTGAAGTTTTGAACCTTGTTTGCTCGAAGATCTAATCGAAAGTCAGAGCTCTTTAGCCATCGCCTTACATCCCAATGCTGATCTAGTGCACTCATGTCATAACCTGCAATAGACATTAATAAGTAGTACAGATCCCAGTGGAAAGAAAGCCGTACTTCATGCGAGCCTTGGTATACGTACGGCCCACCAATCCCCAACCGTCTGTGGTGGGGCATGTGAACTGGATATTTCGCGTCACAGTCCGAAAGAGATATAAATCCAACAGCAGGTGGGTCGCTGAAACAAAAACGAAAGAACAGCACACTGAGCCAATATTATTTGAGTAAGGTGGCCAATGCCAGGACATCGCCACCGCTTTAGAAGATGGGACAGCCCTAAGTTACCCATACGCCTGCGTGGGCACTATTCACCTGACTAAAATCCGAAGTACTTCCTAAACACAGACAAGCGACTGCATGCCTGGAGCAGAAGTATTTCGGAAGATTGACATAGTGTCCACGACAAGGCGATTCAGAAAGTAACCTTTGGAGTCCCTTTTCACGAAAATACGATGGGAAATGAAAAGAAAGGGTGTTGAGAGAGAGTTCATCACCTTGGAGATGTTCGTTTGGCCCAATGATTCCAACCAACGCGCAACCCCTAGAGAACTTGAACATAGGCCCAAGCGGGAACACAAGCTAAACACAACCACGAAACTATCCGCGAACTGGATATGATATCTTGAGAGTGGCGAGCCAGGAATCAGAGAAATAATTGAAACCACAAGGTAACTGATATCAAAATGGTAAGCTAGGCTAACGCCTTCATGAAAGGAGGACATCCCAGGGTGCTTTAGAAGATAGGATGGTCCCAGTTATTCATACGCCTCGCGCAGGCAGTAAGCATAGGCATATCTGAAAAATACCTCCTAAACACAGATGAGCGACTGCACGCTTGGAGCATAAGTATTTGGGAGGATGTATTCGCTTTCCGCTGGCGAGGCGATTCGGAAAGTGACCAATTTGTGAAAGTCGAATGGGAAACGAAAGGAAAGGGGATCGAGAGAGAGATAGAAAACGCTCAACTCCCCCCAAAAAACTGGTTCCCTCGCATCCTTTGCACATAGGTATGACTTAGCAGAGGCTAAGTGGGGAATTGGAACAATAAAGCGATGAAAACAGGGATTCCGAACGGCCATGAGCCGGGCACATCCACCGCCCTGCGGTTAGAACGTGAGGAGATACTCATCTAATACCGGTTATGTGGACGGGTGCCTTCTACGCATATCCATGGATAACCGGATAATTTTATAGACTTTCTCAATCATCCAACACGCAGGGATGAAAATGAAGCCAAATTGCGTTGTAAACTCACATGGACCGCGTTCAGGAACGATGTACCGGTGACGCACAGGTCACCGGGGTCTGGAGATGGACAAATGGAAATGAAAAATGATATTGGATCTCACCTAGACCCGCTCGGCTGCGAGATCGAATGGCCAAAGATACGTTTCTTCTCGAGGAATCGCGGTCGCACGGCCACCATTTGTAGAAATCCATTTGGAGCTGGGAGAATTATGTGTGATATCGTCAATGAAGGAAGAATGATGAAGAAAAATCCTACCTGACATTGACCAGTTCCAGAGATGTAGCTCGAGCAACGCCATCGAAGCGGCGAGAACATAAGGCAGTCGCATTCAACGAGACCATAGTCGGCGATGATCGATTTTCAAAATGTGGGGGCGACGATGCCTGCCTCATTTCCCCAGCATTCGGCATCGGCGCTCCACGGGTTGGAACTAGAGTAACAGGAGAGAAAATTCAGAATGTTAGGCCCAGCATAATTATGGGGGTGCAAAACGCAGAACACAAGAGTGAACAGCTGTCAACGACGCTGGAACTGGGCATCAATGAACGCGGTTATCATTTTCCGTCGAACTAACTCTCGCTAAAGACGCGTATGGCACTCACCTCGCAGATTTGGCAGGGTAAAGGAGAGGACGAGGAATGGACATCGTATGATCACAGCTCCTTATTTGTGCCTGTTGGGTTTGTGGGCTATCCTTGCCCGCTCCTTTCGACTGCCAGCATCTGCATTGGCCCGCCTCCGTCATTCTACGACTCACATACGTACATCATTTTTCTCTGACTATCTCTTTCTGTCACGGCTCCCGCTTTGAAGTTATTCATGTCCAAGTGGTGGTCGTACATTCCTTCGCGGTGCACAGAACCCACTTTTCCTACCTTCCAAGACGTGTTTCTAATCAAAATTTGCAGTAGGCTCCAGGGTATACGACTACGCTTCGAATAGCGAGAGAGTAGCATTACACCAGAAAGATAGACACCGCGGACCGCCACGCATCCACCTCATCGAACTCACGCTCCGCATCCACATCCACATCTAACAGAGGTCGAGGCTCTCTTCCATACCACACTCGCATGCGCAAATACAGGCCCACGTAGGCGGACCGCTGACAGTCGTCCCATCCAATACCTCCCTGGACCCTGGTGGACCTGGTTACAAATCCACATGCTGCTGGATCCCGGGCTTCCAGCATGGCTTCTCGAGGCACCTCGGTCTCTACACACGGTCACGATTCGGAAACGTCCAAGGGGGCTGCATTACGGAGTCCCGTTATCCATGCCCACCTCGTTCGGAGGCCTGGTTCTGGGATAGTTGGAGGCGCGGCCGCGGCTGCGAGGAGAGGAAGACCAAAGACGAAGAAAAGCGGAAGCGGAGATAGTCCCAGCAGCCCGACCGCTTCCGGAACATCCAGTTCCCGTTCAGAGCAACAGGTGCAACAAGCACCGTCAATATCGTTGACGAACACGGAGGACAATAGGACGCCGCATTCCGCGGTGCCAATCATTGATGGGACAACGGACCAACCCACATTGTCACTATCCCCTGCTTCTACGTCCGCGAGTCCTGGTACGGCTGGCGATTTGGAATTCAAATTGAAGAATGTGGGTTCGCTGTCAATCAGTTGGGGCCAGTGATTGGGGATGCGATGAATGGCGAGTACGACACGACCTGCTCCTATATTTTTCACCGACGACGAACTATTTCCATCATCAGATGGCCAAGTTTAGGACCCACCCACCCTCTTTTCGAACGTCGACCTCGAGACCGGCGTGTGCTCGTTTTTCTCCTTCCCTCGAGTTCTTCCTCTCCTCTTTTCGAATCTTTTTTCTTGGGAAGTTCCCTCATTCACCCTTCTTTCGTTGATGACTTCCTTTCTTCTGCTCATTTCTCATACCCAGTTTCTAATTTCGTTACGACATATCTCTACGACATATGCAGACAGGCAGAGACAGAGACAGTCCCGAGTCGTTTTTTTTTGAATCCCGTCGACTTCTATCCATCTATCCGCATTGCTAGCGGTGCACAACGCATCTATCGTCCGCCCATTTCTGCTTTCAATTTGATTTTTGATTTTTTGTATACATTCTCTATCTATGCTTTGAATCCTTGCTCCTGTTTCGTTATCGAAGCGCTGCTTCTTTATTTTTTGTCCGCTTGCCTTTGTGTCACCATACGCGCCATGACTATCTATTCGCCATGATGCCACGTTGCCTTTTCCCGATCCTCTTTTCTTTACCTTTCGCCATCCTTCCTTCGGTTACGACACCACACCATATCTCCCATTTTCGATTTCGCTACGCCATCTTTCGTTTCTTTCTATCCGCATCAAAAATCGACACTTTCGATCACGGCCCTGGGTCCCGAACTCCTATCCCCCCAACGCACACACAAAACAATGTACCTCTACCCACACTCGTTCTCGATTTCTTCTCATCCTGGGCACTATTCGTCACGCCTAGACACCCAGGTCCACACCTCTCTCTTCCTTCCCCCAACTCCTCATCCAAAAATGCGCAGATCGTACGAACGAACGTAAACGTCCCTCACCTCTCGTACTCATACCTCTCATACGTACCCACTCCTTACAAAGAGTTCGCCCCCCGCTCCCAATCTATATCTCGTGTTGAATATACACCTACCCCCGCTCTTTTTTGAACGTTTGAATCGTCTGCGGCTTCCGATTTCGGGTTCGGCGGTTGAGCATTTTACATGTCCCCACCCCCTCGTAGTAATAGTGGCACAAAATTGCGGTACGATAAAAGTTAAAAGCTGCTACAAATCTAAATGGATCATAGCGCGGCCCAAAGGCAATATGGACAATCATCTAAAGAGAAAGAGTAAGGAGAATATCAAAATAAGGTAGCTTCCCAGCGATCCAAATATATGAGATTAATCGAAGCAGACACCTGCAATGGCTCGCAGGTCCATTATAAGACACTCTCCGTCTGGCCCTTTAGAACCTTTGGATAGCTTGTGAGCCGGTGCACTATTGCCTCCGCATCCAGTCCCTACAATCGCATAGCAGTGATCTCGATGGCTCGATGGCATCTGGAATGCCTCATGTTCGTGACGTTCCAGCGAAGGATCTCGGGCTGATATGAGAAGCAAGATAAATAAGGTCCTCGCCAGTTTTTCTTCGGATGTACAACATAGGTCGAGAGCGTGTAGAGCATCTATGATGGTCCTAAACACGAACGGTTGGACTCCTTGTGGAAGAAGACTCTGCAGAATATCGTCGTCCGCGAACTCGCGGTCATGGCGTAGGTAAGCTTCCGCTGTCTCCCCTGCACTGATGAGAAAGCCATTTGTCATCTTTGCACCCATGCCTATGTCAGTTCTTTGGAGACGTTCAGAGTGGAACTTTATCAAATTGGCGTAATTCCTGGCCGTGGTTTCAACGGTGTCGCCATAGTGGAACCGAACGTAGTTCAAATGAAGAGTCTGGGTGTGGTGCTTGATCAAGGTGTCGAGGAAGATGACCGCGATGATGAACATGATAACGAGGAATAAACAGAGCGCCGCAGACGTGCCCTTGATAACGGCAAGGGCAGACTCTATCTGCTTGATGATGAGCGATCCTTCGAGTTTCGGGAGTGTGCGATCCATAATGCTGGTAGCGACCCACTCTGCGACCCCCCATCGTCGGTCAGTGCTAAATGAGGTGGGAATCACTTTAAAAACAAAGGATAGGAGATATTTATTCTTACCGTAGATGAGCTTGAGCAAGATCTGTGATTGTACGGCTGTAACACAAGCGATACGAAAGGTGGACAAGAAACCAACGTGCCCGAGACGATCACATGTTATCACGTGTTTGAGTACACCACCACGCGTGACTGCCCTCACGGCGTGAATCCCTTTTCTTTTCTTCTTTACGCCAGCGAGCATCCTATTTCGCCGAATTCCCTCCCTGCTGTAAGCCCTTCACAGGGTATGACCGCTGCGGACATGAGATCTCGAGGCGAATGTCCCCAGGGGACTTAATGACCCTCGACGTGCTTACTCAGTTGGGGTGGGAGCGGCCCAAGGGAGGCCTGGGACACATCTTCCTTCATTCCGATTATGCATTCGATGTGTGCCACGTCGCTATCACCTTGGCACCATGGAAGACACGCGCACGATACCAGGTGAGGACGGATCTCTACTCTTTTTGTTTATGCCCGCAACCGCTTTGCGCCCTATCTTCGGGGAGCTTTTCTCCGTTCAAGTAAACGAATGCACCCTCCGTGGATATCGCTTCATTTGCAACACCGACCGCGAACAAATGCTTATGTTCGTCGATGGCTCCTCGCTCGGCAACGAATCGCCCACCACCCGCGCAGGCTTTGGCGTCGTATTCGCCCCCCTCCAGCGGTACCAACCTATCTCCAGCCGCCTCGAACAAGACGTTAATGCGCCGACTAACAATCGCGCTGCATTACGTGCAGTTCTTGCTGTCATTGGCTTGCGGTGGTGGTATGGTGATGGATTCAAGAAGATCGTTATAGCGTGTCATTCGAAGTACGTCAGGAACGGGATTTCGTCGTGGATCTTGACGTGGAGGAAGAACGAATGGAAGACGAATACGGGAGCTGTCGTTGAGAATCTGGATTTGTGGAGGAAGTTAGACGAGAAACTGAGGGATATGGAGAAATCTGAGATGTTGGTCCAGTTTTGGTGTATTCCGCGAGACTGGAATAAGGCTGAGGCGTATGCGAAGGCCGGTGCTGTGAGTCCTCTATACTATAATCACAATTGTTGGATTTATTCTCATAATTCTCCGTCGCTAGGAAAAGGACCCTATCATTGGCGAAGTTAGAAATATCATGATGATGGAGCGGGTGCCAGCTCTCGAAAATAGGACGTGTTTGTAACAATACTTACACTAGTAGCCCAGGATCGGATACTTCGGCACAACCCTTACGCTTGTGTTTCCCCATCAAGACTCTCGACATGATTTGGCACCATCGTAATTTGCTACAGTATCCTTTATTTCTCGAGGTGCGAAACAATCGAACACAATATATGTTCGAGACACTCGACCTTCCGCGAGTAGAACTCGATATTGGACGGAGATGAAGGATGTTATGTAACGGACCTTCAATCTTCAGCAGGTACCCTACTTATCGGCTGATAACGACAAATTTGTACGCATATTTTGCATGTCTTTTAGATGCGATGCAGCTTGACTCTGATAAGCGCCCGATATGTCAAATGGCCGTAAGCTCCGAAGTGCTGGCACAAGTGCATCTGTGGGCACGTTGTGCGCTGGTGAATACTCCGGGAACCCGACAACACGCAGATATTTTCTTAATGGTTCTCACAGAAGGGTCATTTTCCATTCCTCCTATCCATTTTATTATGGAACGCACTTACTCCAGATGTCATCGTGGATTGCATAATCGGGAAAATGACCGCACGTCATAAATAGCGGACCTAATTAACGATCCTTACTTGTTCAGATGCGACATCATCATTATCGTCATACTTCTCCCACCTGGGATGAATATCATAAGACCTACTCATAAAGCTGAACCTGACGCTACTGCTGCTGAATGGCGCCTATATACGGTACCTCCCAAAGCAAATTAGACATTCTCCGAGCGTACCTCGCTGCAGAAGACCCACCACTGGTTATGTATGTCTACAGCAAGCGAGTACAAATATATAATGGAGTTTCACATCTAGGTTTCTTACAGATGAAATGTCTTCCATTGTTTATAGTCCTTAGGCAGCATTGGACAAGTTCAGCCCGCCTACGGGATTATCCGACCGGAGCTCTATGTTCGGCAAAATCCGAATGGCACGCGAGTTTCTCAACCTGCCACTACTTGGTCACCACTGCCATGACATCGAAGATTTCCGTATAGTGGGATGGAGAGGACCGTGATGTCGAGGATCCACAACGTTATACCTCAGGGGGGTTTCATCCTATTAGCCTCGGCGATGTAATGACTGCACACTCTCCGCCACGACAGTATCGCATCTTGCACAAGCTCGGCCGCGGCGCCTACTCAACAGTATGGTTGGCCGAGACGTTCCACCTACCATCGTGAGTTCCGTCTTCATTGTAAGTTCCTTTTTTTGTGCACGGTGTTTCATCTCATCTGCGCAGGCAACGCTATGTCGCGCTCAAGGTTTGCGCCGCCGACGCTGATTCGCAGCACGAACTCAAAATCTTCAACCGTCTCCCTCACGATGCATCGAATGTAGTACGACTTCTCGATAGCTTCTCGCTACAAGGACCGAATGGGTTTCACACTATTCTCGTTCAAAATGTACTCGGACAGCCCACCACTCTCATGCGCTCGCCGACTCGAAGTGGGCACAGAGTCTTATGTCAGCAGCTTACTCTGCACCGCCACGGCATACACCCCCAAATGGAGGACATCTCGATATTGGAATTTCCGGTGTCTGGTGTCCGGTGTCCGGATTCTGATATACTGGGGAACTACTGGTTTTTTTTGGCTGTACACCAGCTAAGCAACGAAATGGGATCCTATGTACATTTATTTACTTAAATACGAGTAATGCAACCCAAAGAACCGACAATTTTGAAGGACACTTTAAGGGGCCGGACAATTCTTCATCACGTGCTAACAGGTATTGACGCGTAATTTTGTTTTGAAAGTCACTTTTGTATCATAAATTGCCCAAGTAGAACAGTAAGGGAATGGATCTTGGTAAATTTTTATACCTGAATAATGGTTTAATTACTACGCGTTTCCATTATTGAGGGGAAGGAAGTGTGGGGATGCCGGCCACGGCAGCACATGCCACATTATGTAACCTTCCTC
>Ga0307517_10012385_pt1 | contig 11712 bp, 10 predicted proteins | sample 23_EM_MG_FD_194515 | JGI IMG/M metagenome (GOLD analysis project Ga0307517, IMG submission 194515) | Populus trichocarpa ectomycorrhiza microbial communities from riparian zone in the Pacific Northwest, United States - 23_EM | ecosystem: Host-associated > Plants > Roots > Unclassified | place... | reverse complement strand
TTCTATGGTCTCGGGGGGTTTGATTTTTCCTATGACGAGGTGAAGCGGGCGGGAAGACGTTTGCTTATAGGTTTTTTATCTCCATAGCTAGCGCTGCATGAGTCTTTTGTACCTTTAAACATAATAAGATTTGATTACAAAAAAGAAAAAAAAAAGAAAAAAAAACAACCAAGGGGTAGGCCACGCTTCTCGCAAACTTCTTCCCCCCCCCTACATTTCACATACAATCTCAACTCTACCCCGCTTTGCGTCCGGATCAAACTCCTCTCCCACTTTTTCCTGCCTTCTCGTCGCCATGGCGAGTTCCCACAACCTCCCCCCAGGGAACGCAGCCTTCGGTAGGCTCTCGGCCCTGAACTCCCCCCTCCCGTCGCGTTCAGGAACCCCCTCTACCGATCACCCCATCGAGTTCATGATGAGGCAACTCGCTCAGGGGAGAAGCGCCCTTCGGCTCAGCACTCAAGACTTCCCGGACCTCACGCAGGATGCGCAGGCCGGAACCCTCCCCATCGAATCCATCACAATCGTCCTCCTCTCCCAGCTCGTCCAAGGCCTTGTGACAATCTCACATGAGCTGAGTGGGGTAACCCCGGCGGTCGCAACCATCTCCGAGGAAAACGAGAACCTCAGGGAGGAGCTCCATGACATCTCCTCCCAGCTCGCAAACCTCCCCCACCCCCAAGAGCAGCAAACCGCCCCGGGGATCGCCGATCTCCAGGCATCCATACGTGACCTGTCACATCGTGTGTCAGCCCCAACTCCTGCCCCCCCGGCACCTGCCCCCCCCCCACAGAAAAGACCCCAACCCCCCCCAACTGCCGGCCCCCCCCCCTCTAGGAAAGGGAAAGAAAGGGCCCGAGCACCACCCTCCCCACCCCCAGCCGCGGCTGGCGACCCTAAATACCTCATACCTTTCTACGATACGAGGCTTGGCAAGGCGTTTGGGGACCCCGAGAGATACGCCAAGCTCTATCCCAACTCATACGAAGCCGGGGAATTCCGGAAGGGAAGGTATGACCTTGATTCCTTCACCCCTGGCCACCTCCACCCCGACGTTCATCCCTCTCCCTCCTATGCGCAAGCTGCATCCGGCTCAGGCTCGGGCGGCAAGGGCAAAAGCAAAGCTGGAAAGCCTCCTTCCCCCCAACTAGTTGCGAGCGCGACGGCCCCTCCTGTTAAAAAGGGGCCGCCCTCCCTTCCTGGTGCCCAACGACGCTTCTTTGCTCCTCGTCAGTCCCCTTCCGCTCACCCAGACGCTCTCACCATTGCCGCTACCTTTCCCGACATCGCCGCTCGCGTCCTTCGTGAATCAAACTGCCTCCTCCCCCTTGGCTTCACTGCCACTGTCAACCCTCGTGGCTCCGTCTCCCTAACGGTCACGGACAAGGCCACCCCCGCCGCCTCGTACGCACCGTACTTCGACTCCCTCACCAGGGCCCTCCACCAATCCTTCCCCGTGGGAGAAAACCCTTGGTGCACTCTCGTCCTCGCCCCCACAGCCGTTCAACTAGCCATTCACGGCCTCCCCCTACGCTTCCTCCCCCAAGATGAAGAGGAACTCTTCCCATATATCCGGCAAGCAATCCTCAACGACAAAGCGACCCAGATTCTCTCGGCCAGGTACCTTAACCCTAGCCGAGATTCTAGGGAGACCAAGCAGGCCACTTCGGTCGTTATCACCGTCGACCCCCAGCACGTGGCGACCCTTACCCCAGGCGTCGTCATCCTCTCTCAGGAACGCAAGGTCGAACTTGCCTTCTCCTCCTCGAGAACCTCCCAGTGTAAGAACTGTTGGAGATACGGACACGCCCATCAACGATGCCCCGCCGCCCACCCCACGTGCCCCATTTGTGCGCTTCATCATACTCGCGCGGCGCACAGATGCCAGAATCCAACCTGCCCCAGGAGCGGGAACAATAAGCCAGTCCCATCCTGTTGTCCGACCTCGCCCCCCCATTGCTGTAACTGCGGTGGTGACCACACTGCCACCTTCAGGGAGTGTCCGGCTCGACCGCCCCCACCTGTCCCCTCCAGAACCAACTCGCCAGCCCCCGCACCACCCGGTCAAGACCCCATGGATCTGGCGGTCGATGGGGGTCCGACACCCTCTACTCCCCCGACCAGGCCGGGTCCCCTTGAGGTGGACCTCGTAACCCCCAGGCAACCTCCCCCAGCTGGACCCTCTACCCGTCCAGGCGCAACTCACGGTTTCGGTGGCCCTCTCCCCCTGGAGGAGCCGAGCCCTTCCCATGCCCCTTCTTCGCGTCGGGTTCGTCCCGGAAATGAATAATCAACCCATTCCTCGTCCCCTGGGTCCAGGGCCGGCCCTTGCCCCCACGTTTCTTTCCATCATACAACATAACTGCCTTGGGAGCTGGAATGTTTTTCTTTCTTTATTTGAGTCGTTCAAAGAGGCGACCATCTACCCCTCGATAGTTCTTTTGCAGGATCCGCCTGTCAACAAGGCCCACCTTCCTTCCTTTAATGGTTTCAAGTCCTTCTTTCCCCCGGTTAGGAAGCCCCGCGTGGCTGCCTACGTTCATATGTCTTTTCTTTCCAATTACACGGTGCTCCCCAGGTTCAAGGAGGTGGACGATGTTCTCACCCTCGACATCTCCTCCAACGAACCTCTTTTTGGCACTGCCTTCCACTCATTTAGGGTAAGTAACGCTTACTCAACCAACACTGCTGACCACCGAGTCCACTCCGTTTCTCCCGAAACCCTTTTCCCCGATCTTGGGGTTCCTCTCTTAGTCTTGGGGGACCTCAACATCCACAACCCCCTCTCGGACCCCCTGCGGCACTTCTCACACCGGGAAATCTCGTCATCGACCCCCTACTTTGAGAAAGCGGCAGAATCCGGCTTCGCCCTCCTGAATCCCCCTGGTGAGTATACAAGGTTTCCCCTAGTGGGAAAGGCTCGCCCTTCGGTTATAGACCTCGCCTTTGCAAACCCGCTTCTCCTTCCCCTGATCAAGAGTTGGGAAGCGTCCCTCCCCTCAACGGGTTCCGACCACATACCGATAACCATCACCCTCGCCCCGCCCTCCCTATCCCAGAAACCCCCGCGCCCACGTTGGGCGGACACGGACTGGGATACCCTGGACCCGATCGTTAAGGGCTTCAGGGTCCCGCCCGCGCCGCCATGCCCCACCCCCCCTCAACTGGATGAATGGATGTCAGAGTCACTGAATCGGCTGGTGGCTCTCCTCAAAGAACACACGCCAGTCTCCAGGCCTTCCCACTACTCCAAACCTTGGTGGACCCCCCACCTGTCCATCCTCCGACGTGAATATCACAAGGCCATTAGGTCGGCCAGAAAGCACGACACCCCCCACATGCGGGAAGTTGCCAGTACCTCCAAGGCGGGGTACTTCAGGGCAATCAAGGCCGCCAAGAACAAACACTGGTCCTCCTTTCTGCTGGCCGCAACCCCCCAGAGCCTCTGGACGGCTAAGAGGTTCGCCTATGGGCGTGCCCAGCCCCGTTTTCCCTCCCTCCCAGGGGCCGATACCCCTCAACAGATGAACATCGTCCTTCTGGACCACTTCTTCCCCCCGAGGGAAGCCTTCTCCCCACCGCCCAGGCTCAGGCCAAACAGATCGGCGCACCCCCTGACGACGGACGAGATAGCTGCGGCTCTCTCCAAGTGCTCCCCGACTTCGACCCCAGGGCCAGACGGGATACCCTACTCCACCTGGAAGCAGGTCAACAAGATCAACCCCTCTATCCTCCTCAACATACTTGCACAGCTAGTCACCCTGGGGTACCATCCCGCTTCGCTGAAGAGCTCGAACGGCGTGGTACTCGACAAGCCAGGGAAGCCCTCCTACAAATCACCCTCCTCCTTCAGGATAATCGTCCTGATCCGCACTATCTCGAAAATCCTCGAAAGGATCATAGCAGCCCGCCTACTCGCGGCAGCCCGGCTCTGGGGGTTGTTGCACCCCAACCAATGCGGTTCGCTCCCTGGGCTTAGCACCTACGACGCGTGCCTCACCCTCACCAACGATGTAAGAACCCTGCAGAGGCCACGCCTCAAGGTATCCTCCCTTTTTTTGGATATGAAGGCAGGGTTCGATAACGTCGACAACAACACTTTGGCCCGAATCCTGAGGGAAGGCGGGATACCCCCTTACCTGGTTTCCTGGGCTTCGTCCTTTCTGGGCGAACGTAGCTGCACCCTTATCTTCCAAGGGGCACCAGGGACCCCAGCCCCAGTCAACGTCGGAGCGCCTCTGGGCTCTCCGATCTCACCACTCCTCTTCCTTCTCTATGTTGCGCCGCTACACTTCGGGATCCCTCGGGGTCTGATGATTTCGTACGTGGACGACCTCGCCCTCACAGTGGCCTCCCTTTCCTTCCGTGGCAACATCCGCAGGCTCCAGGAACTCTTCGAGAAACTCGAAAGAAAGGCGTCCCGTCTGCGGGTCTCTTTCTCGGTCGCGAAAACAGAGTTGATACACTGGAGGACACCCAGCCAGAGGCACTCGCCGAAGTGCGTCTCACCCATCCAAATCAAAGGGGAACTATTTCACCCTGGCAACTCTGTTCGGTGGCTCGGGTACTGGTTCACTCCGGCCCTTGATCCCGCGGCTCACTTCGCGCGTCGCCTGGCCCTTGCCCAGGGTGCCTTCGCCCTCATCCGTCGTCTCAGCCCTCCCGGTGCGGGCCTACCCCCCTACTTGTGCCACAGGTTGGCAACATCACTAGTCGCCCCCATCCTACTCTACGGCGCGGACCTGTTCACACCTAGCGTGGGAACAACAGCTCGCCTCGATACCTTCTGGCGGAAGGTCCAGAGATGGACCACAAACTGCTACTCTGCTACACCCACCGGAATACTTTCGGTGGAGTCCTGCCTCCCACCCGTCTCCCTTCTGATCACCCACAAACAAAGGCTGGCGGCGCTCAGAGTGGTCTGCTCCCCGCCGAGCGTGAACCCGGCAACAGCCCGCCTTCATCCCTCGTTCCCCTCGCTCATGGTGTACCGAGCGCGCGACTCCTCGCGAGCCCTAACCAGAGGCCTGTCATCCGTATATCTCCCCCTTCACTGGAAAACGCCCCGCTTGGTCCCGCCGATGAGGAACCACCTGCCGGTGGACGCCGTGGCTCACCGAACAATACCCTTCACTCTTGGGCTATCTAGGATGCCCATGATCAACTCCCATCTCGTGTGCCCGGCACCCGCCCTCCCGCCCCAGCCCTTGATGGACAGCACCTACTCCGCCCTGAGGAAAAGATTAAGAGAGGCACTCCTCGTGGAATGGTCCTCCCTTTTCCCGACCCCGGGATACTACCTGCACCCTCCCACGCTGCACCCGAGGCCCTTCATGGGCTTGGGACAGTTCGTTGCCGGGAGAATTCACCAGATGAGAGCCGGGAAAAGCTACCTGGCCGCCCCCCCGACCTGGAGGTCCCCCGACGGGGACACCTCCTGCCCCCGCTGCGGCTTAGAACCTGAAACCTTCGAGCACGCCATCCTATCTTGCTCCTCGAGACAGCACAGCAGGTCGCGCCTCCTCCACAGCGTGACAGAAGTCGGTCCCGAAGCACCACTCTGGTCCTCCCTCCCTCTCCTTAACGGGCTCGCCACCTTTATAAGCGTCACCTCCACGGGATTTCCCCCTACGATGTTCCCGCCCATCACCCCCCCCTCCTCCCCCCCGTTTTCTCTCTCACCCCCCAGGGTACCCCCCCCGGTTTTTCGTGTTTTTTCGTTATCTGAGGTGTAAGGTTGTTGGGTCTCTTTCCTTTGTCTTATGTAGGCTTTCCTTTCTAGACGACCGAGTTGTTGGTTGTGCTTTCCTTGCTATATGTGGCCGATGGCCCGGCGGAGGAGAAACCTGCGCTATAGTGGATATTTACTGGTGCCGTGACTTTCTTTTGTTTATGTTTTTGATTTATAGGTTTTGTTCTCTCCATAGCTAGCGCTGCATGAGGCTTTTTGTACCTAAAAACAATGAACGCATGATTACAAAAAAAAAAAAAAAAAAGAACGACCAAGGGGTAGGCCCCGCCACCCAGGCTTAGACCAGATAGGTCAGCACCCCCCCTAACGACAGACGAGATAGCAGCGGCTCTCTCCAAGTGCTCCCCGACCTCGGCCCCGGGCCCGGACGGGATACCCTACTCCATCTGGAAACAGGTCAACAAAATCAACCCCTCGATCCTCCTCCTTGTACTTTCCCCGCTGGTCCTGCTGGGATACCACCCCGCGTCACTGAAAGGCTCAAACGGCGTGGTGCTCGATAAGCCGGGAAAACCCTCCTACGAGTCACCCTCATCATTCAGGATAATAGTCCTGATCCGCACAATCTCAAAGATCCTCGAGAGGATCATAGCAGCCCGCCTACTTGCGGCAGCCCGGATCAGAGGGCTACTGCATCCAAACCAATGTGGATCGCTCCCTGGGCTCAGCACCTACGACGCGTGCTTTACCCTCACCAACGACGTTAGAACCCTGCAGAGGCCCCGCCTTAAAGTCTCCTCCCTGTTTTTGGATATAAAAGCGGGGTTCGATAAAGTCGACAACAAAACCTTAGCCCGCATCCTGAGGGAGGGCGGGATACCCCCTTACCTGGTCTCCTGGGTTTCATCCTTCTTGGGTGAACGGAGCTGCACCCTAGTTTTTCAAGGGGCACCAGGGACCCCAGCCCCTGTTAAGGTTGGCGCCCCTCATGGCTCCCCGATCTCCCCGCTTCTCTTCCTTCTCTACGTTGCGCCACTACATTTTGGGATCCCTCGGGGTCTGATGATCTCGTATGTGGACGACTTCGCCCTCACAGTGGCCTCACTTTCCTACCGTGGCAACATCCGCAGACTCCAGGACTTATTCGACAGGCTTGAAAGAAGGGCGGCCCGCTTGGGCGTCTGCTTCTCGGTCGCGAAAACAGAGCTGATACACTGGAGAACCCCCAGTCAGAGGCACTCACCGAAGTGCACCTCACCCATTCAGATCAAGGGGGAGTTGTTTCACCCGGGCAACGCCGTTCTGTGGCTCGGGTATTGGTTCACTCCGGCTCTTGACCCCGCCGCACACTTCTCACGCCGCCTGGCCCTTGCCCAGGGGGCATTCGCCCTCATTCGCCGCCTAAGCCCACCCGGCGCGGGCCTCCCCCCCTACCTATGCCACAGGCTGGCAACATCACTGATCGCCCCCACCCACCCCCACGGCGCGGACCTGTTCACACCTAGCGTGGGTACGACAAACCGCCTCGATACATTCTGGCGAAACGTCCAGAGATGGACTACAAACTGCTTCTCGGCCACACCCACGGGGATACTCTCGGTGGAGTCCTGCCTCCCCCCCGTCTCCCTCCTGATCAGTCACCGACAAAGGTTGGCGGCGCTCAGGCTGGTCTGCTCTCCCCCTAGTGTGAACCCGGCAACGGCCCGACTCCACCCCTCATTCCCTTCGCTCTCGGCGCATAGGGCGCCTGACTCCTCACGGGCCATTACCAGGGGCCTGTCATCAGTCTACCTCCCCCTACACTGGAAAACACCCCGGCCCGTCCCGCCAATAAGGAACCACCTGCCCATTGACGCGGTGGCTCACCGGACGATACCTTTCACAATCGGGCTGTCCAAGATGCCTATGATCAACTCCCACCTCGTGTGCCCCACCCCCGTCCTCCCGCCCCAGTCTCTGATGGACAGCACCTACTCCGCCCTGAAGAAGAGGGTAAGAGAGACACTACTCGCGGAGTGGGCCTCCCTTTTCTCAACCCTGGGGTACTACCTGCACCCTCCCGCGATACACCCGAGGCCGTTCATGGGCTTGGGTAAGTTCGTTGCCGGGAGAATCCACCAGATGAGAGCCGGGAAAAGCTACCTGGCCGCCCACCCAACCTGGAGGTCCCCCGACGCGGATACCTCCTGCCCCCGCTGCGGCTTGGAACCTGAAACCTTCGAGCACGCCATCCTATCCTGCCCCTCGAGACAACACAGCAGATCGCGCCTCCTCCACAGCGTCACTGAGGTCGGTCCCGAGGCCCCACTCTGGTCATCCCTCCCACTACTCAAAAGACTCGCCACCTTCATAGGCGTCACCTCCACGGGGTTCCCCCCCACGATGTTCCCACCAACCACTCCCCCCTCCTCCCCTCCGTTTCCTCTCTCCCCCCCCATGGTGCCCCCACCGGTTTTTCGTGTTTTTTCGTTAGCTGAGGTATAGGGTCGTTGGGTTTTCTTTCCTTTGTACTTTTGTAGGCTTTCCTTACTAGGCGACTAAGTTGTTGGTTGCGCTTTCCTTGTTATATGTGGCCGTTGGCCCGGCGGAGGAGAAACCTGCGCGATAGTGGATACTTACTGGTGCCGTGACTTTCCTTTGTTTATGTTTTTGATTTATAGGTTTTGTTCTCTCCATAGCTAGCGCTGCATGAGGCTTTTTGTACCTAAAAACAATGAACGCATGATTACAAAAATAAAAAAAAGAGAAAAAAAAAAGAAACGACCAAGGGGTAGGCTCTTCACGGAACCATCTAAGTACTTTTCTACACTTAAGATATTGCAATACGATTACGTTTTACTTTCCTTCTATACACTTCTCCTATACCAAAGCCTACGCCTTAAGAACCCGGAGACTATTGTGATAGTCTCGACGGGCCGCTCGAACATAGAACTATTGTGATAGTTCTATTAAGCACAACAATCCACTCATCTTACTATCTGACGAGATAGTATCCTTCGACGGATCGCTCAGACTAGAAAGCCAGTCCCGTACCATCTGCAGAGATAGTATTTCCCTACGCCCCATTATAAAAGAAAAACACTTGCTCACTATAGGAAACTACTGTCGTTGCCTGTTGCCTAACTACCTAACAACAGGATTGTTACAATATGCTCACCTCTCCCTCTTCTTCCCCTATTACTTAACAAGAATCCTATTTACAATATGAGCTAATATAAAAACTTAGTTACGGAGAAACAAAAAAAAAACAAGCCAAAATCGACACATTCTTTACCCGGATTCCCTCAAGTTCTGCTGAAGGCTCCCATTCAAAGAGTCAAGACAAACTTGCAGTCCATGCATGGCTAGATATAGGACAAAAGGAGGTCTGGAACGGCAGAATATCAAAGGGAAAGAGGAAGGAAACCGAAGAGAGTGAAGGTAACAGACTCAGAAGTGGTGGAGGTGAAAGAGAAGCAAGCGAAAAGGCAGACAAGGAGGAGGAAGCAAATGTGCAGAGTCTCAAGAATTTTTCTGGAAGGGGTGGTGAACATCAAGTTCACCCATATGATTCGCAGGATTTGAACTTGTATCCTGCAACCTTTCATGATTTTTCTCAAACATATGTCAATCTTCTTCATTAATTGTTTGTTTGAAAGGTTTTTATTCTCATTTCTTTGCTATAGCAAGGGTGTTTTGTATGGGGACGGGGGGTTGATCTCAGAAAACTTCATTCAGATTCAGTACCAGTACCTTTTCATTACAGTGGGGCATTTTGTATGGCAGAGTTGAGTTCCCACTGAGTCCGTTCATTATAGCAAGGTATTCAGTACAACGCGGTTCATTATAGCGAGGGCCGACTGTAGTTGTATGAAAGACTTGACTTCAGCATGCAGGGACATTATGCAAGGGGTGCGTGGAGGCATGGTGGCGGTGATCGGTGCCCTGTGTACTTTGTTCCGGATGTAAAGATCTTTTTTTTTGACCGGTTGCGATGCGGAAAAACTCATCCCTTGGACTTTCCCGAATTTCACTCACTTTTAGCGTCGCGCTAGTAGGACTATTGTGGTTAAATACGACAGAAAAGTTAATGATAGACCATACACCAAGATAAATTAAAAGTACTCGTACGTGTACCGTGGTTGGGAGCAAATCTACGCAGATAACCTAGTTTCCATCATGACCATGCTTAACAGTACTCATTGAGCACTATTCTGAGCACTACAGGTATGAAGTTTTTCATATCACGATAACCTGAATAAGCTAGTGCCCAAGATTTTCAAATACGCGTACCACCCTTCATGTTCGTCATATGATACAGTTATGATCAATAAGTCTGTACATCAACCCCACCCCAGCGCACCTAGTTTAAGACACAACACATTTTTACACAACACGCTCCCAACCCCCGTATTTAGTTTTTGCTTTCACATTACTGTGAAAAGAACACTTCTTGGCAAGCTTTTGGTACTATTATAAGCAGAGATTGGCAAAGAGTGGTTGGAATTGCATGGCATCTGGGTGGCCAAACACCCCCCCACACAGCCCCAATTTAAACCCAATTGAGCATCTTTGGAAGGCCATAAAGAGTATCCTCCGAAAGGACCATACATACTTGAAAGATCTTAAGGATAATGCTGAGAGTAGAGTGATTTTGATTGTAGCCCTGAAGGCAACGTGGTGGGCAGTCCCTCAGGTGTTAATTGACAGCTTGACCAATTCAATGCCCAGAAGCTACCACCTAGTACGAAGAAATTGAGGCTGGTATACCAAGTATTAAACACCATGGAAATAGCTCTCATTGTATATTTTTATTGTATTTTTACTTTTATTTTTGGTGGTGCAATTGATTAATGGAAGTCGCAGCTGAATTACGTGGTGAAGGTGTGGTGGGGTTGGTGTACAGACTTATTGATCATAACTTTACTTACATCATAGTTGTCACAGATATTCTTAACTTTGCTCTCTTTAGTTACTTCACCTCCAATGCTTTCTGCTACCAGCTGGACCCGCACTTAGTGCCAGTGATTGAATACAGTTAAAGGGATGCACTTTTGTCCTCCGGTGTACGATCGCACACAGAAGGGGGGGAAACACTCTTCTCTTCACAACAACGACTTCTTGCTCAACGACACCTGTCCTCCACCTCAACTAACTAGGGCAAACACAGAAGTATATATCAGCACGAACTCCTCCTATCCTCATCAGGAGGTACCTTCAGACAGTTTGCTCCTTGTCCCACCTTTCCCCTTTTTCCCGGAAACTCATGCTAACAAAATGCAGAAACAATCATCACTATCTCTCGAGGTGTAAAACCCCCTGACAACCTTTTCGCTTTCCTTCCGGTTTTCCTTACAGCCCTTCCGCCTCCATTCCGATCGCTGCATTCTGTAACAATCCTATTGTTAGGTCGTTAGGCAACAGGCAACGAAACTCGTTTCCTAGGGTGAGCAAGTCTTCTCGTCTTTAATAGGGTGTAGGGAAATACTATCTCTTCAGATAGTACGGAACTGGCTTGCTTGTATTGAGTGATACGTCGAGAGATACTATCCCTTCGGATAGTAAGATAGGTGGATGGTCGGGCTTGATAGAACTATCACAATAGTTCTATGTTCGGGCGGCCCGTCGAGACTATCACAATAGTCTCCGGGTTATTAGAGCTTAGACTCTCGTAGAGGAGAAGTGTGTGTAAAGAGAGTAAACGGTAATCGTATTGCAATATCTTGAAGTATAGAAAAGTACTTAGATGGTTGCGTGAAGATCCTATCCCTTGGTCGTTTTTTTTTTTTGTAATCAAATCGTTATTATGTTTAAAGGTACAAAAGACCCATGTAGCGCTAGCTATGGAGATATAAAACCTATAAGCAAACGTCATCCCGCCCGCTTCACCTCGTCATAGGAAAAATCAAACCCCCCGAAACCATAGAAGAAACTTCCCCCGCCTAGCACCTAAGACTCGCACCTCAGACACGTAGGGAAACAACTCATAGAAACGTACAGGAGAGAGACCCAAACCCTTCAGCAGGCCCCCAGGTAACACT
>Ga0307517_10012384_pt1 | contig 11713 bp, 10 predicted proteins | sample 23_EM_MG_FD_194515 | JGI IMG/M metagenome (GOLD analysis project Ga0307517, IMG submission 194515) | Populus trichocarpa ectomycorrhiza microbial communities from riparian zone in the Pacific Northwest, United States - 23_EM | ecosystem: Host-associated > Plants > Roots > Unclassified | place... | reverse complement strand
CAGTATCATGTGATCTTCGAAATCGGCCATCCTAAAAAGGAAGAAATTTCCAACATGGGCTCGAAACATTTGCTCAGCAGGACTCAGAAGCATTGATAAAAAAGAATTTTTCACCTATGGCATGTGGCCATACCATTGTTGATATTTACCTGACCCCGCTTGCATTGTAAATAATTTATTTATCACCTTTTACTATATTATGTGCATTAAACTCTTTCTTTTTTCCTCACACTCAAATTCACCTGGTCTCTTTCTCCCACCTAAGGATGTAGGCCACACTCCATGTCATCGATGGGTTTTAGGGGGGGTGAAAAGGCATAAAGTTATTAAAAATAGTGGGGATAGAGTAGATAGTGGAGGACTGAGCTACAGAAGATAAAATGCACAGGACATATAAAGGGTGGGTCCATCATAATGACACTTAACCATGATGATCCCAATGATGTGGACTGTAACCTAGGTGAGTATTTGGACAATAAGATGATTTGTGGCTGACAATCCACTGTCAATTGAGCTCTTATTTCTCTGGGCAATGCTTAAGCTTGCATCTGATAGAAAGCTGATCCATTGTACTTACTCTCAAGGAGTTGGATGATGTCTTTCTTTCTGCCCCCTTCTCCTTCTCTTTATTTTCTTTTCAATTTAATTTCATGCCCACATGTCTGGCTAGTGTTGATCAAGGGTTTTGGTGAGGGGTATGAGGGGTAAGGGTATGAATTTGGATTTTCAGACCTTTCAAAAGCCCCTACCCCTCAGAGGCATAGATGTAGACTAAACTAGATTGAGAACCTTGTATTTTAAAAGTTTATAGATGATATTTGGGTTCACAAATGAACTTGGGCATAGGTTTTATATACCAATAAAGACTAGATAGCATAGAACAGTACTGAGGACTTATTAGGCTCTCTTCTGGCCCAAAAGTCAAGTGAATGATTTTTATTACTGAAACTTGTGTATATTATTCCATACCCCTGGAATAATCCCTCAGACCCCCAGACTTTTCTACACCGTTTTGGAGGGTAGGGGTCGAGGTACAGTTGGGTTATTGATAGATAGGTGTTCCTACATATTCTAGATAACAAAAGTACCCTTCAATACAAGCCGCGTTGGCGTAGTGGTAGCGCGTCTCACTTGTAAAAGCCGTTCCGATTCGGGCCGGAAATTAATGAGAAGGTCACTCGTTCAATCCGGGTACGTGGCATTTTTTAATCCGCTTCTTTAATCCGCTTTTTGACAAATGTCTTTTGATTAATCATTGTATCATGATCCAATTATCTTTGCTTCACCTTTATCACACTTTTATGATGTTACATGTCTGGTGCATGTATATGAAATCTCCTTCAGACTATCGTGTGAAGCACGGTAAACTTCTTTCTAAAATGTTGTACTTAAGCAGGACTTTAAGTTTGGATATACAAACACAATTATTTGCTTCAAGGGTTGCTCACAGTTGTAGCAGTCATAAAGCAATTATTCAATTTTTGGTACAAACTTAGCAAAGATATGATTGGGACCAGGTCCACTACCTGGTTTGGGCGCCTAAAATGACCCGGTTTTGAGAGGTGTGGAGAAGTGAGAGATGTCGAACCTGGGAAAGTACTGCACAAACTGTCAGTTTGGTGTTCAATGCTCAATGCCGCCGAAGCAGACGCGTGGCCCGCCGCAGTACCCGCCAAATTTTCAAACTCGACAGTTCTTTCACCTTGTGGGACGCTTTTGTTTTTTTTTTTTGCCATTTTTCTTGTTCTAAGGGATTGGTGTAGTACATGGCCAGTTATCTTGGCAGAAAGTCGTCGAATTACCTGAATAGCATCCTCGACAACCCATGCATGCCACTGTGCAACAGCTGTTGAGACGGTCGGTCGGGCATTGGTTCTCGTAACCTCGAATGCAAAGGCTTGGGCAAACGGAACTAGAGGTCCGGTACTCAAAATGACATGCTAAACTTCTAGGAATTAATCATTGCCAGTGGAGAGTTTTACTTACGAGGGCTAGCAAAATGCGCCTGCAAGGATGTGGACCCAGCGCCTAATTCTCACACTCCCTACTGATACTCGCCCCTGGGAATGCCTAGATCCATTTTCTCAAGGTTGAACTGCAAGCCTCTGGCTCTGCGATCTCCCAGCTTCATCCTGAAAAGGTCACTTCATCCATTTGGATGCGGCCAGCATCCCGCGCGTAGGATGATACCTCCTGACCAAAGACTCTCGACGGTTGAAAGCGACTGACATAAGGAAAAGTTGCATTCGGCAAGCTACTCAGACGAGACTGTTGTGGTTGAGTAGTGCAGTACGCGGTTCAATGAAAATAACCGGCCCGTTGATGGCAGTCAAAATTCAAAATCTTTGAAGTTGTCCTCCCGTGTGAGAAAAAGTAGGATAAATAGAAGCTGGAGACGGGTAACATTTTTTTTTAAAACATGGACGTCGTGACTGCGCCGTCCGACATTCGCTTCTTCAGTGATTGTACCGGGTGACCCGTCAATGACCACGGTTGGAACTACAAACGTTTGATCCTCCGGGTGCCTTTGCCCGAATAGATCGCTGGGTTGGCAGTGATTATCGCCACTTTGGTGTACACTAACTAACAGACTAATCGGTGCAAAAAGTCCTGATGACGAATTCCAATAACATAGAGACGATCCGAAGGGATAATCGATTATCCTTCACGTCTGTTTCCATGGTGCAGTATACACCGCGGATCAGGGAGGAGATGAAGGACAAGTAATGTTCGATTGTGTGAGCTGCAAAAATTAGGCAGTCGTAACGACTGAATGAATATTAATAGGTTTGACAATGACATATGCATGACAACAAGAGAAAGAGTGAGTGACTGTGGGTGACTAATACATTTGCGTGGGCATCGGTCTATCGTTGCAACACCGGGAGAAGAGAAAGAGGGCAAGGTATTGGCCTCAGATCGTTTGTACAAGACAGCGACGGAGTGCGTGGGCATCAAGAAATATCTGCGTGTGGTGCGTGTTCGAAAGCAGAGCGAAAAGGGAAGGAAGATTAATGAAAAAGGGAAACAAAGTACACCGCATGCGGAGAATAATTATAACAACAAGGATAGGGAAAGAAGATCATAAAAATTGACCTTCTAGATGGCGAATGGTTGCGTGGTCATCAAGAACATAGAGGGTGATGGAGGTCGTCTCCCTGCGCAGATTACACCAATGCCGCCGATTGGAGATATCCTCTGAAGATGGAATCACGAACTATAAAAAGAAATGCATATCAGTTGCCAGGCTGAATAGAAGATGTAGCCTCGACACACCGTTTCCAATTATACGTTGAGTGGCCTTGGTGTCCTGCAAAGCCGAACAATAAGAGTCAAACACGAGTCCCATGGCGGAATAAACCTTATACGCACGACCACGCTCGTAAAGTGTGTGTATAATACCCGACGATTCTCGTTATTCCGTCTATGCACCTGTAGGAAGTGTGCCCGGAAATACTGAACGACGGTCTCGTAGTCGTTCGACCGCTCGCCAAAGGACGTGATGCTGAAGGCGAAGATCAGGGTCATATGTCCGTGATGATGTAAAAGTTACGTACTATTTCCGGACTTTGAGCCCCTTGTCTAACTTTGTTCTCAAAAGATCCGTTTTGTCTGAAAATGCGCGAGAAGTACGTAAGCACCATTCAGAAAAAAAGTAGATGACGTACTGAGGAAAAGCACGAGATGGACGCTTTTGAGTAGCGCATTTGAACATATCTGAGTAAACAGCTGAAGAGAGTCATCAATGCGATTTGTCCGGGGGTCTTCTTCCAAGTACTAAATCCGGGGATGCGTATTAGTATGGGAATTTGATGTGGAATGAAGATAAGCGGTGCAAAATAAAAATAGGACGCCAACTGCGCCGGAGCAAACGGAAAGGAATGGAGGCCTACCTGATCAAAGGCGCTCACAGGAGCGACAAATATGATGGCGTTGGCATCATCGAAGTATGGAACCCACGAATGCCGTTGACCACGCGCACCACCTACGTCAAAAAGGTGCCATGTAACTGACTTTCCATGGATATTCACATCGAATATATGCTCTGCGACACCCATGGTTTGGATTCTTGCATGCAAAATGTCATCTGAGGGAAAATGAGTCCGTATATGCGTGTATTTTTGACGAAACGGGGATCAAACCTGTAGTTGGAACATAATCCGGCGATGCGACACGAGAAACATGCCTGAGGAAGCTATGCAACACGATGGTGGTTGAAAAAAATGAACCAAAAAAAAAATAGGGCAGAACTCACAATTCGGACCATTCGTCCAGCTTCAATCGCCGTTTCGCGATCATTCCCTTGACCGTTGGGTGGCTCCAGAGCTCGTGGATATCTTCCTCGCAAGCTTCGAGGAGACGGCCAACCTCCGCAACCATAACATCCGGTGAAGCTTCTGAGGATAGGCTTTCGCGGAACTTTTTCTCGGCAGTAGATGGGCGCTTCTGTTTTATTTTACCGAGAGCGTTTTCGATCGTCCGCGCTTGCCAACCGCTGCGTACGAAGACTCCGCCTTTCCCAGAGCCAGAAACGTTGACCCCACCGCTGAGTCGGTCGGCGAGCTGAGTATCTGTGCCTACCAAATCTGATAGCCTGCTCCGCAGCTTTGCGATTTGAAGAGCTCCTACGTCTTTCGAGCGCACGGAATGGTTAGAAGAGCCATTGGCGACGGAATGGCCGACAGAGCTCGGAGAGCCTTGAACAGCAGTGGCATCCATCAGCGAGGTTGAAGGCGATGGTTGGTCCGCAATCCCATTGGCCTTGGCCTTCTTCTTCGCTGAAATAGATTGTCCATCTTCCGGATGATCGGTATCGTCGTCGAGAACGTCGTCCCAGGTCTCCAGAGTGTCAAGGATATGTTTCAGGGAATGCACGACGTTGAAATAGATGACAGTCCTCCAGGATAACCGTTCTTGATCTAACGAGTTCGGCTTGTACATGAGCTGGAACTGCTTTTGGAGTGTCGACTTCCCACTCTCGGCTTGTCCCAAGAGCAGTAACTAGAATCCATGTAAATATATGCGAAGAGATAGATGCGATAACAGTCGGACCTTGACGTCTCCCTTTCTCTTCTTCAGGCGCTCGCGTTCCTCCCTCAAATCCTCGTCGATCTGCTCCGACACCCGTTTAGCCTCGGCCTCGGCCTCCAGACGAGCAGCACGCTCCAACTCTGTCTCCGACAAGGGGGGTTTCATGGCGGCGGTGATGGGGTCATCCTGGCTGTAGAGGGATGGGGAGCGCATGAGGATGATGGTCGTAAAGAAGAAAGAGTGGAATCGGCGCTAGATAATTGACGCGATTCTCGGTCACGCAGAGTTTCATCAGTGTCACACGCCAAAATGGTACTCTACTCCGTTCCATCATCTACCAAGCCTTGACTGACACATGCACAACTGACAGTCCGTAACGCTGCACACTACCCACGGCGACCTCAAGGTATCGTCGCACTCTACACACTTCCTCTGTCAATCCCCTCATCATGTCCTAGATTGAAATCTTCTGTGAAGCCACCCCAAAGGCTGCCGAAGTTCGTAACCAGAGCTATCAAATTCCACTGTGTTGATCGCCCTTATCTAGAATTTTCTCGCACTATGCGCATCCGGCTACTTTGATGATTGTTTATTCCACCGTAGCATAAGGGGGTTCATGGTACAGACAGGTGACCCGACGGGCACTGGCAAAGGCGGCCAGAGCATCTGGGGCGCACCGTTCTCTGACGAAATAAGGGCAACCCTCAAAGTCGGTTCGCGTGGACTTTACTCTCAATAATTCTTAGTCTGATCCGCATACCGGGTTATCGCTAGTTTAATACGCGAGGTGTCGTCGCCATGGCCAACTCGGGAAATGACACCGATTCGAACAAGTCCCAGTTCTTCATCACGTACGCGAAGCAGCCTCACCTTGACGGCAAACACACTATCTTTGGCAAGGTGATCGATGGCAGTGACTCGACACTAGATGCCATAGAACGTGTTCCGGTCAGTAACAAAAATAGACCATTAAACGAGATCAAGATAACCCACGTATGTTTCTAGTCCTTGTCTTAACATTACTATAGAGCCTTACTCTTCTTAGGTTACTATTCACTCGAATCCCATTGCAGACGCTGAGCTGGCGCACCGGCGCTGACTTGCCCACTTTTGGAAGGCCGGTGCGGGTTGACGGATTCCAGGCCATTATTTTTATGGTTCCAATGTGCGGAAGAAGTGTCAATGGGATAGTTAAACGATTTTTTTCTCACAGCGAATCATCTGGAAAGTCGGTCGTCGGCTATGCCACATCGCCAAGAAGCGCATCATTCACGATAACCAAGTACCTGTGCCAGTCATAATAGATCCCTGTGCTTGTACAATGTAAATGCCAAATTTCCAATCACAGCATATATTACAGGTTCCTCTCGAAAACCGTGGTTCAATACTACACATTGTATTACCCAGACTTTCGACTTTCCGTCGCTGGTCGCTTGGTGAAGCTGCCCACAAGCTCCTTCTGCAATTCCTTCTGTCGTCGTGCCTTCTCGAGGTCATCGACGCTGCGAAGATCGAAAACAATATCACGAGTCTTTCCAAAGTACACCTAAGATCACACTTTGAGGATTGCGATAAGTGGAGCTGGACGGGGGAATAAACAAACCTCTTGTAACAAATTTCTCATCTTTATCTCCATTTCTTCAATCATCCTTCCGATGTTCGAGATATGCGACGATGAATCGTGCAGTGGCCAGTCTTGTTCACTCTGAAATGAATAGCGATACGTTCAAGGTCAATGGCAAGGTATGAAAGACCAGTGCACACCTGACGTGTCATGCTACCGCTCAAACTGACTTCTCCATCCCGTTTATTGTTTTCCAAGCCTTTCCTCTCGGCAGGAAGCTTCACTTCGCCTTCAGTCCCCTTACGCGTGATGAGTTGAAGCATCACAGTCGACGTCAGCTTATAGTGCGCGTGTCTCCCTCGCTCCGCAGTCTCGAACACGTGTATCGAGTCCCAAGAGCCCGATGGCTCATAGACCGAGGTAGGCGTCATGGCTGAGGACAAAATCGATATATTAGAACACACGCTCAATAACACAAAAAGGAAACACGAACTCTTCTTTAATACGACGACTCCAGCAAAGTTACTTCCACCACTAGGATCTTCTGGATCCCACAAGAACACCGAAGAGACGCCTCCTTCGTAGTACATTTCCCGGTATGTGTCGAACGCCTCATTGGCCTGAATCTCAATTTTGCGCATCTTTGATGAAGGCACAGCACCATCGTCAATGGGAGGGTCATACTCATTCGACCACGGAGACCTGAATCAAGATAAATGAGAAAAAATATCTACATATGAGAACGCCTTTTCTCGTGTGACAAAAGACAAGAGTGTATCGAACGAGATGATCGATAGCGATAGTCGCAATTGGGAAACATATAAATGACTCACCTATAGCTTTCCCCGTCCCGATTATAATCACAGGCAAGATACTCTCGTCCGGTCGCACGATCCACCATGACCTGCAATGGTTGATCAACACTCTGCAAGAGTTCATCGGCATCTTCGGGGCAGATGTTCACGAGCGCTTGTACGTTCTCTTCCGTCCGTGTGGGAGGCAAACGGCGCATGAGGTCCAGCATTGAGTCAATCACGTCCGCCATGGCGACTTGAGGGTGAACGCGTTGGAGGTGGATGAGTGTTATCCCAATCGGGCTTGTGATCCCTCAACAGTATTACATAATAACATTCATCTTGTCCGCAAGTCCAACAGCTCGAGGAAACTCATGGGAAACTCGTGTGGAGAATTGACGACTTGACATTGGGAATACAGGTTGTTCAACCGGCTTTAAATGTTTATGTGAGGTAAGTGTAACGCATTATATCCTTAGCGCTACCCACTTGCAGTGTCTGGACTGATCACAGCCAAATCACAGCTTTACCTGGTAGAAAAATCGTTTCATACAATTGAATGACAAGGTATGGATGCGTAGTGAGTACTAGTGAGCGGTTAACCTCTTAGTATAACTTGGGATTTGACCGTTAGTTTCCATTTTATGGGCTTTTGAATTTTGCGTTCATGTATTCAACCTGTCGGTAATTTCATCAAATGGGACAAGACCCACTACAAGCATAATTCACCCCGAGTTGTTTCTCGTCGTGAAGCTAGACAAACCGACGAGGCACAGTAATAGGTGCAAGGTTCTCTAGTATACCGAAGAGGTCCCCAACGAGAACGGTTGGTTTACTTCACTAGTTTATTAAATTCTTGAGCTCTTCAAATTCTTGACGTCCGAAATTATCACGTTATCGGGCATTAGGTCTCCGATCCGCTCGGCTACTAACAGGTAGAAGGTCGATCCGGCCTTAGCCTATTCCTGGACAAACGTTCTCCAAGTCAGGGACAATGCAAACCTTCGGCCCGCAATCCTCCTCCACACAGAAATACGCAATTTGACGCATATCACTTATCAGTGGTCAGCTATCTAGGTACACACCGTAACCATGTTGAAGTGAAACAAGGACGCCTTTCTGTCATATTTCCAAGGAGCTGTTAAATGCAATATGACTCCAGTTTACGAGAGACAGGGTATGATAAGGGTGATAGGCACTCAGCGTTTGTCAAAAAATCAACCTGGATAAAGAAGGCTACACCCAAAGCTAGTGGCGCAGAGGATGTCAGAGACGAAGGTGCCGAACAAGTACATTCGGCTCCTTGAGAGATTCCGCCGAAGCGCCCACTCGGCATCATTGACTCATCTCAGATCTACTTGTTATTCAGTACGCTCTCCATCGCGATTTGCATGAAAATCGATGACTTCATAGATCAAAATGCTTGGGTCCCCGGATAGGGCTCGAGCTCATCCCGCGGCGTGTGCATTCATATTGGGTGCCGTCGAACGAAATGAAAAAGCAATAATTGACTCGGAATCGGTGGTGAGGAAAGGGTCATCAGCTGCAAAATTGCATTTATCCTAACAGCCGAGATCCGTGTGGAGGACTTGGAGCAATTTGCCTTGTGGTGTGGTTCAGGTGACAGAAGGGGGATTTGACCCAGGGAACCAGAGGCCTAGAGATAAACGTTCAACGCAAGCCGCGTTTCAAAAAATTTCGCTTGACACTAATTGAACGCCACTTAGTTGATAGCACACGCATGTACCACGTCGAAGCATCCAGGATAGTACCTTTTGCCAACATCGCATGGCTGATGACAAGTTTGTGGCGTTTTCACTCTTATCATTGGCCCCAGCACCACGCACGCGACACTTGGTCGTAAGGCAGCCTGGGACATTTTTGTTGGAGATCTGCCACCCTGCAAGCCCCTTAGATGTTGAAAAAAAAAGGTTTAAACACATCACGCCATCAAGGCCCAACGCCAAATGTTTGGCTTCGACCTGACTTTTTTGGCTATAGATTACAGTGAAGAGAGTTTTTCATGTACCAGTGATTAGATCTGCCAATCTTGAAATCCTGGAAACCCTTGAGAAAGACCTGGGATTACATTAACTGCGCAACGAGATTTCCTTCAAGTTGGGGTTTCGGTGATCAGGTTCATAAAGGTTGTCTGCCATGCTTTTGGGTTGTAGGTGACATTTTCGAAGATTCGGAGTTCGAAGACGGATCCACAAATTGACAACGATAAGATAAGATCTTGGGATTACAATTTCGCGGTAAGATAGATAGACGCCTTGGTCTTGCTGCACCCATACTATGCCGATCGGCTTCGCCATTTTGCGTTCAATTCGACAAGGATATTAATGAAGTGAACCCAAAGATTGAATCTGCAGATGGTTGTCCCCTCTTACGCATCGGATGGCTTATTTTATCGCCTCGGACTGATATTCACCCGGAAACCTCCGAGAACGCTACCTCCTGTTACAGAGGTCCACACCCGCAGCGCTAGCTAAACATACTGTGATATGCATGTGAACATTTCTGCTTGGGGCAATTATGTGAAATTTTAGTTTTGCCCTGTGGAGAACTTTTGCCGCCGTTTCACTTGGACCCGGGCGCACGAGTCGGGATGTTCGTCAGCATATGAACTTGTCAAAGAGAAGGAAAACCATCTGTCACATTTCCGGAATGGGGCCCTATGGGATGTTGGTGGCTTGATTGCTCGTGAAAATGTCAAATGCCAAACCGGGTGAACGATGCTGTCATTCCAGCAACTCTAAATGTTGAAACGTTGAAAAATGACATTACACTGCCGGCTGTATAAACACTTACAATGAAAACCACGTGGACATATACCGGTGGGAAGGAATCAAAAAATTGCTTTGGATGACTTATCGACGCAGATGCCAGATATTTGTTTCGAACGTATATACCAATGTGAACGGATAACATTTTTAGACTTGAGTGATTTCCTTTCCATTGTCCAAATGTCAACATCGAGAAAAATCGATTAAGAACCCCAGAAAATTTCTTCTGACCAGACGAAGCATCTACGAGGCTATGTACTGCGGGCACGTCGTAAAGATACTGGTCATGTCCTTCTTTCTAAACATAAGCCAGGCAATAACAATTGCCGGGAGGCAATCGACCAGATGGCTACAGATTTATTCCAGAGTAGAGAGGTTCTTCATCCCCATGAAAGAAAAAAGCTCCCCGAGGTCCAAAATATGGACGAGATTGGGATGAGCCTCTCGTATAAGGTACTATTAGTGAACCCCGCCCCAGACGCGAAAGAAGTTGTTGGAAAGTTGAAAGCCACCGCTGCAAGGTGAACAGACATTGAAAAGGTGTGTCCGGGAGGATTGGAAAGAGTCCATGGGTACTACGCCAAGATAAAGCAAGGCTCGAGGTGAAGGCTTACTGTAAATCATGATAAATCGTAGATCATGAAAAATGAGCGAGGAGCTACATGTGGTCCGTTTGTTCCTTTAATAACAAGAACTCAGGGCAGATGGATCATTAACTATTTACCTGAGTCAATGGGGTCACGAACACTCGGGTTACGCCTTGATTCTTGCAGTGGAGAATGAACAAAATCCAGTTGGGTGAGCTTCCTTTTCCATTAGGGGATGTCCATGCTTACAATTGCGTGTAGGAAACCGAGAACGCCACCGCGAGGACCTCGAGGAATCGATCAATTGGCGCCCGGTGTTAATTGTTTGACTTGGGCTAGTGATAGATTGTGATAGGCTGTGATAGACCGTAATAGATCACGCTAGATCACCGGATTTCAAAGTTTAGCGAGGCGGAGACGAGCGGGTCACCGATGTTACCAGGTTCGGAGTGAGGCGTAGTGTGTAGTGTGGGTGAAGAGCAGGGGTGATGCGTACTTAAATTAGTAGACAACCGCAGTAACTCCTGTTGTGGTTCCTACGGAACTCCAGGCTTCGAGATTGGGCGGCTTCGAGATTGAATGTAAATTTAAACCCTGGAAAATAGACACGAATCCTGGCGGCATCGTTTCGTTCCTCGTGGATTTAAGTTTGTTCATCGACCGCCGTTGCGAATTCCACCGTGTTCCCAGAGCCAAGCTGGAGAAAACCAAGGTCAATCAAGGGTCTTCGTACGAGAAGCACGATGTCGCGTGCAATGTACATAAGAAAGTGTAATGTGCCAAAACCATAGCCACGTTATACATGAGGTCATGAGAAACCACCGCGAGTTTTTTATTGCACTGGCGTCTCCCAGAGCTCCGCAACCTAGTGGTCCTTAGATCTGGATTGGTCGGCATGAGGAAAGATGCTGTTGTCGCCATCAAATGTTGTTATGCGACACGAAAACA
>Ga0307517_10012383_pt1 | contig 11713 bp, 9 predicted proteins | sample 23_EM_MG_FD_194515 | JGI IMG/M metagenome (GOLD analysis project Ga0307517, IMG submission 194515) | Populus trichocarpa ectomycorrhiza microbial communities from riparian zone in the Pacific Northwest, United States - 23_EM | ecosystem: Host-associated > Plants > Roots > Unclassified | place... | reverse complement strand
TATGCCGTTCAAAGTGCCCAAAAAAGAATCCTATTGCATATGCCGTTCGAAGTCCCAAAAAAAGAGTCCTATCGCACACGCGTAAAACCACGTCGCACGGATCTCCCACCCATTGCACATACCCCTCACCCATCGTACGAACACCCTGACTCCCCCTTGGGTGAAATTCCTTGCCTTGCTCTGGACAGAGCCGGAGGTAGGGAGTCTGTCCCGTCGGTTTTTGCACTATTCAGGGGTGGTATTCCCATCTTTCTGGTGGACGGAGGGGCCACAGGATCAACGGAGATCCGTGATCCGATTGCTCGCTCAGAAATTTCCTCGGGAACTATGCCATCCACCGTCCAACGGAGGAGAGGGGAAGCCGGCCGGGTATTCCTGGCAGCCATTTCACATTTCGTATTCCTCATTCATTCGTCTAACGTGGCACCAAAATCGCGGATGTGACGCCTGCCCTCCCGAGCGGCTCCTTCAACACGCTGCGTCCAACCGAGCGGGCGCCCGGTTCCGTTCTACACAGGCTGTATCGCGAATCGACATCGGAGTGGCTGTCGTGACGAGGGGTTCTCGCTTTTGCAACCGTCGGGGGCCTCGGAAGATGTTAATCCCGGCCTCGCCTGGAGTTGTTCATCGTCGATCGGAACTTTTACTGGGGATCATAGATCTGGGAGACATTTGTGGATGAATGATTTTACGATCGGTACACCTAAGAGGGTCGGTGATGCAGTTGCGGCGAATGCTAAATATGTGGAATCAAGAAGGTCCTGATACAATGTCATGGGCAGTGGTGTTTGGAAGCCACACGCTCACCATGCTATTTAATCTAGACGTAGATAGATCAGGTCCTCAGTTGGTTGGAAAGAACTGAGGAGAGGAACGACGACGAGCTACGAAGATAACGCTATCGACGCATAATACAAACAACAACAAGCAAACGTTGATCGGTACGAGGAGATGAAAACGCACGCTCGTTCTAATACATGCTCGCGAAGCTAACGTCAATGAGGGAATTCAAAGAAGGGGTTTCATACTCGGCAGACGAGATCTGCGTCCCATTCGTCCGATCCAATACCTTCGTAAATGAGGAAGAGTGATTTCGGATCGTACTTCCGCTTGATGGCTCGAAGTTTGTCGTAGTGAGTGCCGAAAAAAGATTTTTTCCAGTTGAATTCGTATCTCGAAGCCTGAAAAAAAGTGAGGTTGAAGTGACTGTGGATGGGAGGTATATGATTCCCTCACCTCGTTCAAGTACGCCCCGGATTCGGGGGCTATACCTTCGAGGATCTTCATATCCTGAATGAGGAGCTGACGAGCGGCCTGGATTTCAGTCAAGTTGGCACCGTCTTGCCACGTCGTGACGAGAGCCGCGAGGACCAGGCTCTTTCGCCAGGCAGGGTTAAGACCTGTGGAATCAGGGTCTACACGGGATACCTGTCCGCCAGTGACGAGGCTATGAGGAAAGTTCTCAGGATCTATTCTCGTTTCCTAGGATTGCGGGAAAAGAAAAACTCACAAGTATCCGAAGGCAGATATCTTGAGCAGTTCACCGGCAAGCTCTTCGGGTTGATCGGTCTCGATGACATCTTTTGGTAGCAACCAAGTGGAAATCTCAGTCGGGGCCCCGACCATACCATCGGTGGCGCCAATTGGGTCATAGTACTCCCAGAAATCTTGGGACACCATAGTGGAATTCTCAACCGAGAGGCCTGGCTGGGAAATTGCGAATTCGAACAGAGGGGAGAACGTAGCCTGAGTTTGTTCCGCCGTGACGTTGGGTGACATGACCGAGAACAGTATTTGGTCGCCAGTTCCGCCACCGTAGCCTCCATAACCCTGCTCGACAAGGGATGGAGTGAGACGAATGATCTCCGTGAGCAATTTCTGCGTCGAGTCGGCATTGGTGGAGTTGACTAAAAGGGAGGCAGCAGAGAAGGGAGTGGAGGGATGGGTTTTGTAAGTCACCGATGTGACAACTCCCCAGGTACCTCCACCTCCACCACGAAGGGCCCAGAACAAATCCTTGTTGCGGTAGGAATTGGCAATGATGTGGTCACCATCTGCGGTGACAATCCTTATCTCCAAGACATTGTCTACGCCTACGAAAACTTGGTGTGAGTACGACTTGGTCGGGTCAGGCGAGTTTTTTCATCGCATACCGAGGCCGTAGTTTGGCGCGATTAAACTATGACCGCCGCCTGCAAACCAGCCACCACCAACGGCGATGCTTCCCCTTGGACACATGCCCCCGACGATGACCCGATTGCGCTGTTTGACGACCTCATAGGCCTCAAGCCATTGGACACCGGCTCCAAACGTAAACACTGGGTCACGTGCGACTCCATCAGCGGGAAATGGGATTTTCAGAAGATCGGAAACAAACCGTTGTCATATGTGACAGAATCCGCTGCATCCGTTGGAGAGAATGTCTCATGGAAAGTGATGTCCTTCATGTGGTGAGTCCATATCAGGAACGAATTTCTGCCGGAGCTCCTTCCAAGGTAGTCGTGCCTGGCAAAAGCGCCAATCAGCACTCGGTAAAAATAGAACGAAAAGTAGGCTCACCCTGTGTTCTTGATCACGAGGCGCAAATTGTGCTTCCCGGAAAATTTGACGGCTTCCTGAATGTCCTCCGGCGTCCTTGCGTCGACTCCGATGACAGGCACGCTCCCTTGTCGGCAAGGAATCCCGAGCGAGGTGTTGAGATAGCAGCCTTGGATCGTCCCATTGGGAGAGGTCCAGGTCTCCCAATTGTTGTGTTGAGCGGCCCCGGGCTGATCAGAACGCCAGATACCGTCGTACCAGCCTGCAAGGACATCAGTGCAGTTTCCTGCAGCAGAGTCGTAGCAAGGAGTTGCTGGTGGGACCGGGTGGATCAGTGGTTGGGAGACTGCTGACGCGAGAGCCTGGAACTCGGAATCGGATGGCCAACATTCAGACCCAGAAGTACACCGGCAGTTTTGGGTTGGTTTCGAAAACGCCAATATGAAACTGAGAGCGACGGCCAGCAGATGCGAGAGAAGGAGCATGACTGCCCAGGTGCAGCGGCACGACGAGCCCGGGGGGATTTATAGGATGGATCCTACTATTGGTAGGGAGCTGCGTGACCTGGGGGCGACGAATCGCACTGCCGATCGACCCGGCTTGCTGTTGAGCGTTCCTGGGCTGCTGCGTGCGGTGGGCTCGCATCGCAAAGCTCCGCAGATGGCCTGTAGCGGATCAAGGTGAATCAATGCGGATATGGCTGAGTCCAGAATGTCTGGATCGGGGAGCCTTGATTGGACATCAATCGTGAATGCCGAACTGACCGTAGACAGTAATTCGGCCCGGGTATCCTCCATGATCACCCACGAAAATAAAAGGCGTGTGAGACCCTCGATGGCGAGGTAAAAGTGCCACTTCCCGAATCCGTCCAACTTCCGCTGTCTGTCCCGGCTCTTGTCTCCTACAGAACCTCCGTGGTTCCGGAGATATCGGTTGACCCACTGCTTCCCAAGCATCGCCAGCAATGCGGCGAAGAGTGAGGTGACAAGGCTCGCGTAGAGTAGAGACTGAACGGTGACGATTTCGGAAGGGGGTCCGGTCCAGGCGATCGCGCTGTCGGGGTCCACGTCAGGGAAGAGGGAGTTGTTCATGGTGTGGATCAGGATCCGGTTGTAGCTTCGATTGGACATCGATTATGAACGCTGAGCTGACTGCAGAGAACAGACCGGCCTGGGTACGCTCCGAAATCAGAGTTCAGTACAGAGGATATGAAGCTGGCGACTCACAAAAATGAGGGACGTGTTCAGATCCTCGTCATACTTTCTGGCGTAATCCCGGTCGAATTCTTCGTATTCTCTGCGGTACACGGCGAAGAAGTCGGTGCGTGAGTCATTGGTCCTCAGCGGGTCGAAGAATTCCTTGAGTGCGGAATGGAGACTGAATCAGGATATCAGTTACGACTGTCTACCAAAGCAATGCAACGGGTTGGGTGCACCACTTGGGATCTATCTGGACAACCGTTGGTTCTTGCGGCTGAGGTTTTTCACCCTTGCGGGAGGGCGAATCCTTCAAGTTCATTGGTGGTCGTGGGGGGAGGGTGCAAACCAAAGGCGCTCACCTAGCTATCAGTGCCGCAGCACCATCTTACCGGACAACAAGGTCACTCGTGAACGGAGTAATGAAAGAATGCTCGGATCAGTTGGCGCGGCGGTTTTTCCGCTATTTTTTTCGATCACTCCTATATTTTTGCGTCCGTTTTGTTCGATATACGGCACCTCAACGTCAACGTTCAACGTTCAACATTTCAGCAGACTGGGTCGGTTTCTGTGGCGTTGTTACGGTACCGTGGAGTGCTCCCTGTCAACATTGAATTTCACCCGAAATTCCCACTTTGGATTCTAGTGATCCCCAAACCTCGTTCGGTTTTCATCTCCTCAACACACGCGTTTTTTTAACCTAGAGATGCTTACATGTAATGCTGTTCTGTGAGGGTATACTATATTGCTACATTGAACTTTTGATCCGCTGTATTGTGTACAATTTCAGACCCGCTGTGACGCCGGCCTCTTGGGTCTTCCCAGGACATCAACATATCACCCCCAACCTCTCTCCAACCTCAAGTGTGTACCCGGTATTCGTTGATTTTCTAGTTCATCATTCCTAGTTGCGAGTTAATTCACTTTTGCGATCCTCAGGGGCCTCGGAAGATGTTAATCCTGGCTTCGCCTGGAGTTGTCCATCGTCGATCGGAACTTTTTACTGAGGATCGCGCGCAGTGGTCATGAATCTGGGAGACGTTTGTGGATGGATATTGAATGATTACGATCGGTACACCTAAGAGGGTCCGCGACATAGTTACGGCGGATGCTAAATACGTGGAATCAAGAAAGTCCTGATGCAATATCGTGAACGGTGATGTTTGGAAACCACGCCCTCCCTATGCTCACGAAGCTAACGTCAATGAGGGGTTTCGAATAAGGGGTTTCATACTTGGCAGACGAGATCTGCATCCCACTCGTCCGATCCGATACCTTCGTAAATGAGGAAGAGTGATTTCGGATCATACTTCTGCTTGATGGCTCGCAGCTTGTCGTAGTGAGTCCCGAAGAATGATTTCTTCCAGTCGAACTCGTATCGAGAAGCCTGAGGGAAAAAGGAATGAGATTAAAGTGAGTGGGGGCGAAAGGCATGTGACTCTCTCACCTCATTCAAGTATGCCCCGGATTCGGGGGCTATACCTTCCAGGGTCTTCATATCCTGAACGACGAGCCGACGAGCGGCCCGGATTTCAGTCAAGTTGGCACCTTCTTGCCATACCGTGCCGACAGCCGTAAGGACCAGGCTCTTTCGCCAGGCAGGGTTAAGACCTGTGGACTCGGGATCTACACGAGATACCTGTCCGCCGGTCACCATGCTATAGGAGAAATTCTCAGGATCCACTCTCGTTTCCCGGCATTGTGGAAGAAGAAAGAACTCACAGGTACGCGAAAGCAGATAGCTTGAGCAGTTCACCGGCCAGATCTCCAGGATTATCGGTCTCGAAGACATCTTTGGGTAGCAACCAAGTGGAAATCTCAGTCGGGGCCCCGACCAGACCGTCGGTGGCGCCAATTGGTTCATAGTACTCCCAGAAATCTTGGAACACCATAGTGGAATTCTCAACCGAGAGGCCTGGCAGGGAAATCGCGAGTTCAAACAGAGGGGAGAATGTAGCCTGGGTCTGTTCCGCCGTAACGTTGGGCGACATGACTGAGAGCTGAATTTGATCACTAAATCCGGAACCAAAGCCTCCATAGCCCTGCTCAACGAGCGAGGGAGTGAGACGAATGATCTCCGTGAGCAACCTCTGCATCGAATCGGCATTGGTGGAGTTGACTAAAATGGAGGCAGCAGAGAAGGGAGTGGAGGGGTGGGTTTTGTAAGTCACCGACGTGACAACGCCCCAGGTACCCCCACCTCCACCGCGAAGGGCCCAGAACAAATCCTTGTTGCGGTAGGCATTGGCAATGACGCGGTCACCATCTGCAGTGACAATCGTTATCTCCAAGACGTTGTCTACGCCTACGAAACCATGGTGTGAGTGCGACCCGATCAGATCAGGCGAGTCTTTCTTCTGCGTACCGAGGCCGTAGTTTGGAGCAACTGGGCTGTGACCGCCGCCTGAAAGCCAGCCACCACCAACTGCGATGCTTCCCCTTGTACAAACCCCACCGACGATGACCCGATTGTGCTGTTGGGCGGCCTCGTAGGCCTCAAACCATTGGACACCAGCTCCGAATGTAAACACTGATATCACGTGCGACTCCATCAGTGGGAAATGAGATTCCAAGAAAAGATCGGAAACAAACCGTTGTCATATGTGACAGAATCCGCTGCATCCGTTGGAGAGAATGTCTCATGGAAAGTGATGTCCTTCATGTGGTGAGTCCATATTAAAAACGAATCCCTGCCGGAGCTCCTTCCAAGGTAGTCGTGTCTGGAAAAAGCGCCAATCAGCACTCGGGGAAAACAAAATGAAGGAGTGGGCTTACCCTGTATTCTTGATCACGAGGCGCAAATTGTGCTTCCCGGCAAATTTGACGGCTTCCTGGACGTCTTCCGGCGTCCTCGCGTCGACTCCGATGACCGGCACGCTCCCTTGTCGACAAGGAATGCTGAGCGAGGTGTTGAGATAGCAGCCCTGAATCGTCCCGTTGGGAAATGTGTACGTCTCCCAGTTGGTGTGTTGAGCAGCCCCGGGTTGATCAGAACGCCAGACACCATTGTACCAGCTAGTGAGGACATCGGTGCAGTTGCCTGCAGCAGAGTCATAGCAAGGAGTGGCTGGTGGGACTGGGTGGATCAGCGGCTGAGAGACCGTCGACGCGAGAGCCTGGAAATCGGAATCGGAAGGCCAACATTCAGACCCAGACGTACATCGGCACTTTCTGGTCGGTTTCGAAAGCACCGATGTGAAGCCGAGAGCGATGGTCAGCAGACGCGAAAGGAGGAGCATGACTGGCCGGGTACAGTGGTGAGATGAGTTTGGGGGAATTTATAGGATGAACCCTACTATTGGTAGGGAGCTGCGTGACTTAGGGGCGACGAATCAGCGGACTGACCAAGCATACTCTTGGGCGCGCCTGGGCTACTGCGCGCGGTGGGTTCACATCGCAAAGCTCCATGGACGGCCTGTCAATGCGGATATGGCCGAGCCTAGAATTTCTGGATCAGCATTCCCCTCCCCAACGAGCCTTCAATGGAAAACGTGTATCACCATCCAAAGCAGGTGGATGCCACTCGGTGAATGAGGTTGGTGAAAAGAATGGGGGAATTACACATTTGCCATGCGGGGCATAGAAATCTCAAATTCAAACTTGAATTCCGAGAGAGATTACCATGGCGAGGATCTGACCATCGCCTGAAGTAAAGGCGTTGCGTATCAAGCCTATTGGGATAGAATCGGGTATCTTTGTTTCTGACCCCAGTTTCGTCTTGCCTCGCGGGTTTCGTTGTGATCAATGTTATTCTCTCATGTGTAAACTGCATTGGGGAGTGGTGGGTGGGTGAGTTTAGACTGGAGGACAGAGGACGGAAGGATCGTGGAGGTAGCGGTGAGAGCCGCGTGCTGATCGATCCCCCCGCCGGCCACAAAGACTCTATTCTTTCTACTTCATTTGTTCCTCCTTCGTGTCAGAGTCTCAAGTTAGGTGGGTTCTAGAAAACTTCCGCTCCACCGGCGCCAGATCGTTCGGAGCAGAGCCTCCGTTGTTCCGGAGATATCAATTGACCCACTGCTTCCCGAGCATCGCGACGAACGTGGCGAAGAGTGCTAGTGAGGTCGCGAGACTTGCGTAAAGGAGAGGTTAGACGGTGACGATTCTGGGTAGCCCAGGACCAGCCCAGGTGATGGAGCTGGGGTCAGTGTCGGGGATGAGGCCTTGAGGCCTTGAGGGTGTTGTTTACGGCGTGGATCAGAATCCGCATGTAGGTGGTAGCGGCGTCGTTGGAATTTGACTGGAGCTTTGATTGGAAATCGATGATGAACGCCGAACTGACCGCAGAGAATAACCCGACCTGAGTATCCCTAAAAATCAGCGCTTCAGCACCGAGTGGACGCACTCAAACCGAATTGCTCACGAAGGTGAGAGACGTGTTGACATTTCCATCATATTTCTTCGCATAGTCTCTGTCGAACTCGTCGGACCCCTTACGATAGACGGCGGGGGGGTCGACGGGGGGTCACCGGACCTCAACGGATCAAAGAACTCTTTGGGGACGGAATGAAGACTGGACCAAACTCGTCGAGTCAGCAGCAATTTATGTGGTCGCGGTTTGAATCGAATGGACACTGGGCACACCAATCCGGGTCGAGCTAGACCGTCACTGGCTCTTTTGGTCTCCTCATGCAGTGGCGGGTCCATCCGGGTTGGTGGTGGGGTGAAGATGAAGAGTTCGGCGCTCGATTCAAAAGTCCTCCCTGTTGACCTGAGGTGGATCGCAGCCTGCATCGCACGACGGAAGTTGAACCATCCGACACCGAGTGCCGCGTTCACTCCTGCCACCAAATATCGCGCTGTGACTGGGTCATTGGATGCATCACGTTCTATAGGGTTCGTCTGTATCCGCACGCATTGGACTTCGCTTTCTCCCGTGAGAGTTCTGCGCGTTTGGGGGGTACGGAGACTCGGGGAGACAACTTCGATTGAGTACTGTCACATCTCACGGTCGTCTTGACTGGACCATCCTCTAATGCCTTATCGATATCTGCCGAGTCACCACTCTGTCCTGCGGCCCGTATTTCGGCTTTGCTCACTTAAATCCACGAAGAGGTTGATCACAGAAAACCGCCCGTCCTCTCCCTTCTCCTCACCTTCTTTGGCAACAACGGCGGACGCGTTAACGTCGGATACCCTAGATGATTTCGAGCGGCAGCGGGGGTCACTACGCCCTCTGAAAGTCGACAACAAAGTCACCTGAGAATCGGCCTCAACAGGCTTTGAAAAGGGTTACGATGCAGATCTCCGGGTTACACTCAACCTCCGAGGGCGCTCAGCACAGCCGCCGGATCAAACGCAGGCATGTTTGAGTGACCCGAGCGGACCTCGAGGTTCGTTATTTCACCATGATCATGACTTCAGCAGTGTTCAAACACTGAAGCTCTCCGAGGCGCTGGATAAACGGATGGCGTGGATGCGGCCATGCCGCGTTCTCTTGGCAGTTCGTATCATTATATGGTCCAGAGTGTCTTTCACGGTTACTCTTTTCCTAGCACTGCTTTTTGCTATCAGTTCGGACAGGACTCTCTCGTCTTCAACTCGTCTCGCGATTTCCGCTCCCCCTCCCCTCCACAACCCTCTCTGTCGCTCTCTGTAACTCTCTTGTGTCCTCGCGCCGTCGCTTGTCTTGCTACTATTGCTTCGAGCCAAACCCACGTCCCGCGCTAAGCTATTTCTCTCTCTATTTCCGTTTTCACATCCCTCAGACTTGTTTCGTCCGCCTCTTCCACATGACGCATTCTGTACGAATACCTCATTTTCTGCCGCTTGCCAATCCCATCCATCGGGATTTCACCTTCCCGTCGTCTATTCCATATTGTCTCATTGTCTGATCCAGCCTTGGCTTTCCCTCGAGCGCGGCAGTGCACCACCTCTCTCGCCCCGTCATACACCCCCGATCTCGGATTCTCTCGATCATAACTTCTACGGGTCTCGAAATGTTCACCCCTGCCATCCACCTCATACGTTGCAATCCTCTCTCGGCACCTACAGATTCAACGCCGACAATCACACACACACCAAATACCTCTTGGTACCTTTTTCTCCCCTCGTTCCACTTCTCGCAGTATCAACGATTTCTGTGGCCTAACTTAGTTCTCCTCCGTGTACCGTGTACTTATCATGCCACTCCAAACCGCCTGACCATCAGAAACGGGTGACTACTCTAGCAGATTGAGCTCCACACACTGACAGTGACATTCTCGGGGTTGGTTGAACGGTCGTGGGCAGTGGTCGTACCTGTGCGGGAATTTTGTGGATGAACGATTACTATTGGTACACCTAAGGGGGTCGGTGATACAATTACGGTGAATACTAAATATGTGCAATCAAGGTTCCGATGCAATATCGCAAATCGTTAATGGTGATGTTGATAACCGCACCCTCCCCATACTCGTCTTGAAGCTAAAGTCGATGGAGGGATTCAAAGAAGGGGCTTCACACTTGGCAAACAAGATCTGCGTCCCACTCATCTGATCCAACACCTTCGTAAATGAGAAAGAGTGATTTCGGATCGTACTTCTGCTTGATGGCTCTGAGCTTGTCGTAGTGAGTCCCGAAGAACGATTTCTTCCAGTCGAATTCGTATCTCGAAGCCTGAAAAGAAGTGAAGTCGAAGTGAGTGGGGATGGGAGGTATACGATTCTCTCACCTCGTTCAAGTACGCGCCGGATTCGGGGGCTATACCTTCCAGGCTCTTCATATCCTGAATGAGAAGCTGACGTTCGTCTTGGATCTCAGTCAAGTTGGCACCGTCTTGCCACGTCATGCCGACAGTCGCGAGGACCAGACTCTTTCGCCAGACAGGGTTAAGGCCTGTAGAATCAGGATCTACACGGGATACTTGTCCGCCAGTCACCATGCTATGGGAGAAATTCTCAGGATCTACTCTTGTTTCCTAGGATTGTGGAAGAAGAAAGAACTCACAGGTACCCGAAAGCAGATAGCTTGAGCAGTTCACCGGCCAGTTCTCCAGGTTGGTCGGTCTCGAAGATGTCTTTGGGCAGCAACCAAGTGGAAATCTCAGTCGGGACCCCGACCAGACCGTCGGTGGCGCCAATTGGATCATAGAACTCCCAGAAATCTTTGAACACCATAGTGGTATTCATAACCGAGAGGCCTGGCAGGGAAATCGCGAATTCGAACAGAGGGGAGAACGTGGCCTGGGTCTGTTCCGCCGTGACGTTGGGTGACATGACCAAGAGCTGAATGTGCTCGCTAGATCCATAACCATAGCCTCCATAACCCTGCTCGACGAGCGAGGGAGTGAGACGGATGATCTCCGTGAGTAGTTTCTGCGTCGAGTCGGCATTGGTGGAGTTGACTACAATGGAGGCGGCAGAGAAGGGAGCGGTGGGGTGTGTTTTGTAAGTCACCGACGTGACAACTCCCCAGGTACCCCCACCTCCACCGCGAAGGGCCCAGAACAAATCCTTGTTGCGGTAGGCGTTGGCAATGATGTGGTCACCATCCGCAGTGACAGTCGTTATCTCCAAGACGTTGTCCACGCCTACAAAACCATGGCGTGAGCGTGACTCAATCAGATCAGGCGAGCCTTTCTTTCGCATACCGAGGCCGTAGTTCGGAGTGATTAAACTATGACCGCCACCTGAAAGCCAACCACCGCCAACGGCGATGCTCCCTCTTGAACAAACCCCACCGACGATGACCCGATTGTGCTGTTGGGCGGCCTCGTAGGCCTCGAACCATTGGACACCGGCTCCGAACGTAAACACTGACGTCACATGTCACCCCATCAGCGCTAAATGATATTGGCGGGAATCGGAAACAAACCGTTGTCAAATGCGGCTGAATCCGTTGCATCCGTGGGAGAGAATGTCTCATGGAAAGCGATGTCCTTCATGTGGTGAGTCCATATCAAAAACGAATCCCTGCCGGAGCTCCTTCCAAGATAGTCGTGTCTAGCAAAAATGCCAATCAGCACTCGGGGGAAACAAAATGAAGGAGTGGGCTTACCC
>Ga0307517_10012382_pt1 | contig 11714 bp, 16 predicted proteins | sample 23_EM_MG_FD_194515 | JGI IMG/M metagenome (GOLD analysis project Ga0307517, IMG submission 194515) | Populus trichocarpa ectomycorrhiza microbial communities from riparian zone in the Pacific Northwest, United States - 23_EM | ecosystem: Host-associated > Plants > Roots > Unclassified | place... | reverse complement strand
GACCCCAGCTGACCCCACGGCGTTCGACGAGGTGCTGCGCTGCTACCTGCGCGAGGCCGAACTGTACGGCGCGGTCCCATATTTGGACCGGGCCGACACACTCGACACGCACCGGCGGGAACTCGCGGTCCGCGCGCTGGCCGAAGCGCCGGGGCCGGTCGTGCTGGCCGGAACCGCGCCGTGGCTCCCCACGCAGTCCCCGCTCGCCGTGCGCAGCGTTGAGTTCGCCCTTCCGGACGCGGCCGAGCGGGGCTTGTGCTGGGCGTCGCACCTGGCCGGGAGGGCGGTCGTGGCCGACGACCTCGACGTGCTGGCCGAGCGCTTCCCCCTCACCCCCCGCTCGATCGCCGAGGCGGCCGCGACCGCACACGGCGACACGCTGGCCGAGCTGTCGGCGGCGGCACGCGCCACGGCCGGACACGAGCTCGCGGAGCTGGCCGACCGGATCGAGCCCCGGGCCTGCTGGGCGGATCTTGTGCTGCCCGGAGACGAACTCGGCGCGCTGCGCGAGATCTGCGCGCGGGTATCCGGACAAGGCCGTGTCCTGCGCGACTGGGGGTTCGGGATCAAGCTGGCCAGGGGGACCGGGGTCGGCGTGCTGCTGGCCGGGCCGCCGGGCACCGGCAAGACCATGGCCGCCGAGGTCGTCGCCGGTGAGCTCCACCTGGATCTGTACCGGATCAATCTGGCCGGGGTCGTCAGCAAGTACATCGGCGAGACCGAGAAGAACCTCGACCGGATCTTCGACGCCGCCGAGCGGGCCAACGCCATCCTCCTCTTCGACGAGGCCGACGCCCTGCTCGGCAAGCGCAGCGAGGTACGGGACGCCCATGACCGCTACGCCAACATCGAGGTCGCCTACCTGCTCCAGCGCATGGAGGCACACCAAGGCGTCACCCTGCTCGCCACGAACATGCGGCACAACCTGGATGAGGCGTTCACCCGCAGGCTGGCGTTCACCGTCCGGTTCCCGTTCCCGGACGAGGCGAGTCGGGCCAGGATCTGGCGTGGCATCTGGCCGGAGGGCATCCCGCTCGCTCCCGACTTCGATAGCGACGCGCTGGCCGAACGGTTCACGCTCAGTGGCGGCCATATCAAGAACGTCGCTCTGGCCGCCGCGTTCCTGGCCGCTCCGGGGCCGGTGACAATGGCTCACGTGCTGCACGCGGTGCGCCGCGAGTACCAGAAGATGGGCAAGGCACTCACCGACGAAGACCTGCTGGGAGCGGGCGATGAGTGACCCGGTCGTGAACACCGAGGAACCCGCCAGGACGGACGCCGCCGCCCCAGGCGGCCGGGTGGCCGGAGCCACCAAGGCGTCTCCCGGCTCCGGCGGTGACCTGCTGGACGTTCAGCGGGCCCCGGGTGACACGGCCGCCCAGCAATCGATCACCGGTCCGCCGGAGCCGTCATCCGGCGTCCTCGGTCTTCTGAGGCGCGCCGCCATGGGCGTGTTCGCCGGCCGGCTCGCCCTCACCCGTGCCCGGCAGTGCATCGCCCTGGCGGCCTTCAGAGGCTTCGTCTGCGCCCTGGCGAGGGAGGTATCGGAGCAGGGGGTGACGGCAGGTCTGAAGGAACTGGCCACGCCCAGGAACATGGCGGACTTGGTCGACGACGCCGAGGTACCGGGACAGCGGGGAATGCGTAGGGAGAAGTCGCTCCAGGAGCTTGACCAGGAGGCAGCCGAAGGCAGGAAATTCGAAAAGAGCCCGGCCTCACTCCAACGGCACTCGCAGGTTCCCATTTATGACGAACAGGGAATCCGCAGGCGGCTCGACCATTATGACGCGGCCGCGGGCGAGATCGTTTCGGTGAAGAGCCTGGCCAGCACAGACGGGCAGGTCGCGTTCGTCGACGAATTTACCATGCTGAAGAATTTCCAGGAATTTCCCCTCAAGCGCCCAAATGGAGTACGGGTGGTGGAGGGGAATTTGACCGGAAAGATCGTGACAGGGCGCTACGTTCTGGAAGTCGGGCCGCAGATCTACCCGATTCCGGCGGTAGTCTCGGATCGGCCGGCGACGGGAGCGTCATGATCGAACACATCGACCGTATGCTGCGGCACCTGTTGATCTCGCGAGTCGACCACCTGACCGACGAGGCGCAGGTACGGTTTGAGCCGCCCGACGAGAACTGGCGGACCTTCGTCAGCAATCTCTCCCATATGGCCCTCAGCGTGTACATGGTGGAACTGCGGGAGAACCGGCGGTTGCGCACCAACGAACGCTCCCGAACCGACCTCGGGGGCCAAGTGCTCGGCGAACTCGCGCCGTGCCGGATCGATCTGCACTACCTGATCACGGCCTGGAGCCCGTCGGCCCCCAATCAGGCGATCGAACCGACCGTCGACGAGCACGCGCTGCTCTACCGCGCCGCCGCCGTCCTGCTCGCTGCCCAACCGCTGAAGCCGACCGAGATTTACGCTGACCTGCCTTCCGGCTTCCCTCCGCTGCTCGCGGACGCCGAGCTGCCGACCGGAGTACTGCCCGGCGACGGCTTCCCCAAGTACCCGGAGTTTTGGGGCACGATGGGCGGCCGACAGCCGTGGCGGCCCGCGATTCACCTCACCGTGACCGTGCCGGTCGCTTTCGACGCCGACGAGCTCGGCCCGCTGGTCACCACCCAGATGATCGGGCTCGGGCAATCGGGCCCGGCCGGCGCCGAGGTCCTGATCCGGATCGGCGGCGTGGTGCTGGACGCGGGGGGCGTACCCATCCCGGGTGCCTGGGTTCGCTTCGAGACTCCGGACGGCTTCCCGGTGCACACCACGGAGACCACCGCCCAGGGCCGTTACACCGTCGACCGTCTCGCCGCCGGCCGGTACAGGTGCCGGGTCCGGGTCACCGGCCTGGGGGAACGGGAACGTGAGATCGACGCCCCCGGAGCGGGCGACGGCTACGACGTCACCTTCGAGTGAGCTGCCGCAGCGGCTTGAATCGGTTTGCCCCGGCCCGTTCGGACCCGCCCTTGCGGGCCGGTCTCAGCAGCCGCATGTCCAGTTGTGCCAGACGGTGCCGCGGTCGTAGTAGTGCCCGTCGGCGATCAATGTCACCTGGACATGCGGTGGCTGCGGCACCACCCATGGCCACGGCGATAACGCCGCGAAGAACCTTCTGGCCGCCGGACCAGGGCTGATGCGTTCTCAGCTGGCGAGATGGCCCGATCACCCGACCGTGCCCGCCTTCAGCCGGGTTGTGCGGCTCGACTCCGCTGACGCCCTGCCAGTGGCCGAGGTCCTGAAAGGTGGTCATGGCCGAAGGGTGGGCGGGCCCGAGCACCCGTAATTGGTCGGTGAGAAGTTCCTGGAGAGCTGTGGCGGCTCCTTCGGGGTCTCCCGCTTCACCGCGCGTCACTGCGAGGCTGTGACGGGTGCTGAGGTTGCTCGGATGGTCCGGGGGGAGGTGCTCCTGCTGGTCGGACAGGACTTGCTCAAGGGCCTTCACGGCATCTGCCGGGCTTCCTGCCCGGCCCCGGTGCAGCGCGAGGCTGTGGCGGGAGCTGAACGTTTCGGGGTGATGGGGCCCGAGGACTCTTGTCCGGTCGGTGACCACTTCCTCAAGGGCGGCCCGCGCCAACCTGGTCCGCGCCAACCTGACTGACGCGGACTTGACCGGCGCGTACCTGGGCCGCGCGCACCTGAGCGAGGCGGACCTGACCGGCGCGTACCTGGGCCGTGCGAACCTGAGCGGCGCGGACTTTGACGCCGCAGAGCTGCGCGGCGCGCACCTGAGCGGCGCGTATCTGGTCAGCGCGAGCTTGCGCGGCGCGAACTTGGCCGGCGCGAACTTGGTCGGCGCGAACCTGACCGACGCGGACCTGACGTACGCGGACCTGACCTACGCGGACCTGGCCCGTGCGGACCTGATCGGCGCGAACCTGACCGACGCGGACCTGACCGGCGCGAAGGTCACCTCAAGCCAGTTGGCGAGGGCAAGAGATCTCTGATCTGTCGCGGTGCCGGAACGGGGTGTTGTCCTACGGGAGCCTCCGGGCGACGTAAGGCCCCTCGTGGGCGCACCGTACGGGCCGCCGCGCAGCTTCGCGCAGGCGTACGGCCAGGCGCAGGACGTGTACGGCGAGAAAATCGACCAGTGGAAGCTCCCCGGCAAGCAGCACGAGCTCGCAACGCGCCGCACCGGCTGACCTCCGGGTGCCCGGCCGGGGACACCTCCGGCCGGGCACCGCTGTGCGCAGCAGATCCCCCCGCCCGGCCCGTCCAGGTTCCTATGCGAGCTAGCAAGAGCTAGCATCTTTGGTATGGCCAAGACACAGCTGAACGTCCGACTCGATCCGGACCTTGCGGACGCCGCCAAAATGGCAGCCGCGAGTAGGCGGACGTCCGTACAGGACTACATCGCCGACCTGGTGCGCAACGACGTCGACCCGCTGCGCGCCGCGTTCCTGGGGTCCGCCGAGAACGTCATCTCCGAGTTCGGCGACTTCATCGAGGAGCGCGCGAATGCACCTCGCGGTTGATCTGGGCTGGATCCTCGCAGTGGCCCAGCGCGCCGGTGAGGGCGATCCGGCACCCACCGACTTCGGCGTGCCTGTGGCCGCTGTGGAGCGCCACAAGGCCGCTCTCCTCGACCAGACCGTCTACGACGGGCCGGTGGCTCGCGCGGCCGCGCTCGCGCACACCCTCGGTCGGCTGCGGTGGCTGGAGCGCTCCAACATGACGGTGGCCGTCGCGGTGACCGTGGCGTACCTGCAGGCCGCCGGCCGCTCGGTGAAGCCCGGCCGGGACGAGATCGGCGCCCTCGTGGACGAGATCCGCCGCGAGGACTGCACCGCCGCGAGCATCGCCGCGGTGCTGCGCTCCTGGCCCGCCTGACCAGGGTGCTTTTGGGCATGAAAATACCCCGCGACGAATGGTGTCCGTCCGGGGCGAGTATCCCGCTCCATGTGCGCTGACGTCGGGCGCGGCGGGTGGTGCAGGGGTCTAGGCCCAGAGGATGGCCGTTGACCCGGCGATCGTCGCCAGCATGGCGGCGATACTCAGCCACTTCTTTATTCGCTTGTTCCGGCGACGCTTGCGTCGCTCACGCTCGCGTGCGAGCTCACTCTCCAGCCGGCGCGCGCGCTTTGCTTCGCGCTTGCCGCTCTTGTGTTTGGTTGTCATCGATTCTCCTCTCCACTCGAAGGAATATCTGGGACAAATCAGCAGAACACGGATGCGCGGCTAACGCAAGGGCCCCGTGAGCCCCGCACGGCGCCATCGTCGGCGAGATTGATCTTGGTCGGCGAGCACATGCACCGGGGACGCCGCTGGGTGTATCGCCCGCCGCGGCCCGGTAGCTCAGAAAGGCTGGTGGCATGACGGAAGAACCGACGCTGTACGAGCTGATGGACGGCACCAACGAGGAGAAGAACCTCGCCGAGGACTACGTGGCGCTCCTGGACAAAGCTGTCCGCCCTGACCGGTGCCGCCGAAGACGGGAACTGGTCCTACGCCTTGGAGAGCATCGGCTCCGTACGAGCGAGGCTGGATGACCTTGAGCGGCGCATCGGCCGCAAGGCGACGACTGACGACGGCCATGAGTACCGCGCCTTCGAGAACCCGAGCACCGACGCCCACCGGACCCGCCAGCTCATGATCGCGTACGCCCAGCAGTACGGCGGCCGGCTCGGTCCCGTCATCCACCCCATCACCGGGCTGGAGAGCGAGCAGGCAAAGGCGAAGATCGCCAAGTCCCAGCAGTGGCTCACCGACTTCTGTGCTGCGATGGAAGCCGGCGACGAGCAGGAGGCCTCTCGGCTGGCCGGCGGCGAGGTCAGGATCGTGGACGGGATGACCTCCGATGGCGATCGCTAACCGGTCCGCTCGCCTACACCGCGTGGCCGTCAAGCTCAGCGAGCAGTACGGCCTTGGCTACCGGGAAGACGAGCGAGTCAGTGCGGTCTACGACGACCGCCCCACGCGTGAACCGGGATTCGGCGCGCACACGGCGGACCGGATCGGCAGCAAGTGTGGGGACACGGTCACGTTTATACGTCTGGGGCGGAAGTAGCGCCCGTGAGAGTGTGACCATAGTCCGACAAGCGGCAACGATGAGCAGTGGAGGGACAAGAGCGCGTGGAGCCAGCGGAATCGAGGCGCCCGGTGCAGCTGACCCGGACGCACCGGATTCTGGCCGGTGTGGTCGTGGCCGGGGCGGTGGTGATCGCCGCGATCGGCTTCGCGGGCTCGTACGCCGCAGTACGCGAACTCGCGCTGGCCAAGGGCTTCGGCTGGTTCGCGAACGTGTTCCCGATCGGCATCGACGCGGGCATCGTGGTGCTGCTGGCACTCGACCTGCTGCTGACCTGGCTGCGCATCCCGTTCCCGCTGCTGCGCCAGACGGCCTGGCTGCTGACCGCCGCCACCATCGCCTTCAACGGCGCCGCCGCCTGGCCGGACCCGCTCGGGGTCGGCATGCACGCGATCATCCCGATCCTGTTCGTCGTCAGCGTCGAGGCGGCCCGGCACGCCGTCGGGCGGGTCGCGGACATCACCGCCGACCGGCACATGGAGTCGGTACGCATCGCGCGCTGGCTGCTCGCGCCCTTCCCGACGTTCCGGCTGTGGCGCCGGATGAAGCTGTGGGAGCTGCGCTCCTACGACGAAGTGATCCGCCTGGAGCAGCAGCGCCTGGTCTACCAGGCCTACCTGCAGGTGGAGTTCGGCCCCGGCTGGAAGCGGAAGGCGCCGGTCACGGTGCTGATGCCGCTGCGGCTGGCCCGCTTCGGAGTGCCGCTGGCCGACACTGTTCCTGCCGCACTGGGATCGGTCGGCAGGCCGGTGCCGGACCTCTTCCTCACCAAGCCGGGTCCGCAGCTCCCGCCTGGGGCCGACCAGGACCAGGTGCCGCATCTGTCCGAGCACGGCGTGGTCGGCGAGGCTTCTGCCGAAGCGGACGACGTCGTGGACGCTGGGCCGGCTGACGTTGGTTCGGCGCCTGAGCCGGTCACCCAGCCGTACGTGCAGGAGAAGATGGCGGCCGTGGCCGCCGACGCCGGCCCCCGCACCCCCTTCGTCCGGGCGCGCGTGGCCGACGCCAGCGAAGCCCCGCGCCTCGACCAGGCCCAGAACCTCGTGCTGAGCACTCCCGAGCCCGAGCGTGAGCCCGTGCGCCGGCGGGTCACCGTTCCCGTGCAGCGCGGATTCGACGATCCGCCGAACGCGGAGGATCTCGATGAGGCCCAGGACCCGGCCACAGCCGCTCCTGAAGCAGCACCACGGCAACCGCTCACGACGGTCGACCGGTACTTCCGGGCCTGGGCGCAGTACGTCCAGTCTTCCGGAACCGATCCCAATGGCGAGCAGCTGTCCGCGTTCCTCACCCAGCTCGGGTTCACCGGACGCGGGGGAGGGGCCGTCAGCCCCTCGACGCTCCGCCGGTACCTGCCGGAATTCCGCGCCTACGCCGCCTGGCAGCACATCCTCGAAGAGCAGGGCCAGGAGCCGGCAGCGGACGAACTCGCGATGGTGCTGGCCGAGCGGGGCAACGTCGGAGCCGCGTACACCGTGGCGAAGCTCAAGCCCCTGCTGGACGACTTCCCGCGCCGCCGGGTGGTGCTCGCCAGCGACTGGGCGATCAGCAGCACCTGAACCGGGCGCCGATGTCGGACGACCCCTTGGCGGCGAATTCGCCGAACGGAAGGAACCCAAGACGATCACGGCGCTGCACATCGGTCTGGACGGCACGGCCGACACTCTGGAGCTGCCCGACTCGTACCCGGCGCAACGAAGGGCGCTGCGCGATCTGCTGGGTGGCACTGTGGACGCGGGCGTCTATCACCGGCGTGCCCTTGTGCACGTCTTCGGCGAGGGGTCACTGGCTCAGGGCCGGGAGTTCAACGTGGCGGCATGGGCGTTGGCCTGCGTCTGGCGGGGGATGGACATCGGCTACGGCCTGTACGGGACCGCCGTGGTGACCGGACCGGGACGCGATGACGGCGGCTCGGATGCGCTGGCTGACGACCTCGCTGAGCAGGTGCGCGCGGCGGTGCGCGAGGTCCTGGTCGAGTGGCGCACCCGGCCGCCGGCCGGGGAGGCGGCGGCCCGCGCCGAGGTACTGGCCGCCGCACGGCACTGCCTGGGCGCGGTCGCCGGATAGCCCTGTGGATCCGCAGCAGCGGACACCTCTTGCCAAAGTGTACGGAAGTCCGTACAGTGGTGATCGTACGGACTTCCGTACATCAAGCTCGGGGGTCTAATGACTTTGCGAACCACCGCCCGTACCGACGGCGGCATGGACATCACCATCAGCCTGACCGCCAGTGAGGCAACCGCGATCGGTCCGGCCGAAGCGGAAGGACTGGTTGACTGGTTCGACACCGCCTTGTGGGGGCTGGCCATGCTCCGTACCGGCCTGATCTCTCGGGGTCCAGACGACCTGCCCGCCGATTGTGCCGAGATGGACACCGTGATCCGGGACCTGGATGCGAAGCTACTGCCTCGCCTAGAGGGCGTCCGCGATGCGGCTATCCGGCGCCACAAGGAGTTGGGCGGCTCGGTCGGCGCCCTCGCCTCCGCCATGAACGTGGCCCGCTCCACTGCCCAGACCCGCCGGGAAGTGCTGGAGCAGCCCGGCCCGCGCAGGGCCTCATCGGCGGCCTGGCAGGAATGGGCGACCCGCACCACCAACTCGCAGTCCTGACCGCCACACACACAACATCCCAAGGAGGCGACCATGGGCAAGATCCTCGGTTTCGGCGATGACGGCGACTTCACCATCGGCGACCTGACCCCTGACTCCAGCTCCACCCTGCAGGACGGCCAGAGCATGACCACCACCCACGTCGCGGCCAACGGCACCACCGTCACGCATACCTATTCCACCGACAGTGACGACTGAAAACCTGCGGTCCCACCTGCGCGATGAAGGCCTGCATCCCACGGTGCGGGCCTTCACGTGCCGCGTCGTCGAGCTGTGGCAAGCAGGTACTGGGTCAGCCGGTCTCAACCGTCCCGCTGGCCGCTGTCAGCCGTACTGGATTGCCCTCAGGCTGGCCAGCGTCAATTCCTGAATCCCAGTGGCGGCCTTGCTCGACGCCCATGCGAGGATCCGCGGATCCGGGTGGTCGCCAGAACGGCGACCACCGGCGGCGGTGTCCCCGCCGTCCGAGGCGATGAGCTTCTGGACGTAGTGGGCGAACTCCTGGGGGCCGCCGCCATACCCGACGCCGTAGCCGCGTCCCTCCTCTTCCGGGAGGAGCGACAGAACGCCGTCGGCCGTCCTGATCCAGAAGAGCCCTTGATCGATGACCAGGGAGCCGAAGGTGTCGTCGGCGCGTAGATCGAGGGGCGCGTACGTGTAAGAGGATCGACCAAAAGGGTGTGGCGCGCATCACAGTGCCGGTTGCAAGATTTTTTGACGGAATGGGGTGCTCCCGAGCCTAGGTAGAGAAGCGCCATTTACCTCAGCTCAGGAGGAGCCGCGAGTGAGTAGTCGGGTCACATCAGAGGCCGCCATGGTCATAGCGGACGTTAAGGCCGTTTTTGATTCCATGGGGCGGGCCATGGAGCCGTTTGACGCGGTGTTCGAAGGCGGAGGGCTCAGAACCGTCTGGCGTGAGGAGCTTGCTTGGCTGACCCTCCAGGTGATCAAGAAGGTCAGGGGGTGCATGAGTGACCTGCGTGCCATCGCCGAAGGGGTCGGGGAGGAGACGGGCCTCCTACCGGTAGACGAGCTTGAAAGGGTCCTCGGTGGACTGGCTCAGGAGCTGATGGCCAACATGCTGCTCAAGCTGAACAACGTGCTCTGTCTGCCGTTCGTGGCGCGCCCGTATGAGGCGCAGGGCGCAGCGCTGATCGCACGGAACGCTGTCATCGAAGGAGACAGCGACACAGTGGATGCTTTCAGCAGGAACGTGCTCGGCAAGAAGCACCCCGCCCGCTGGCGTGAGGCTGTGGAGATGGCGTTGCTGGGGGACTGGGTGGCGTTGCTGGGCACTGGTATGGCCACCAAGCCGTTCGTCCGTGAGCTGTTACGGCGTCATGCTGATGTCCAGCACCGTCATCTTCAGCCGGTGTGGGAGGGAAGGATCAGGGGGGAGCGGACGGCTCTTCTGGCGCAGCCTGTAGATGAGAAGAGAACCATCGCAGACCTGCTGGTGGAGTACCGGACGCCCGAGCAGGATCTCCTGGCCCAGGAGAGAGAAATTCGGGTGTCCACGGTGCTGAAGCAGTTGAGTGCTGAAGAGCAGGCGGTGGCACTGGCCTGGGCTGAGTACGGTGATCCCTGGGCTGAGGTAGCCAACGAGCTCAGCCAGGCAGCGCAATTCGCGGACAGGGTGCGCCGTAAGCTCAGGAGACTGGGTCTCCGCCACGCCGGCCGGGCCGCGGAGGCAGAGCGCACCACACGGAGAATGCGGTGAACGTGCTCTCCGCTGCGCTGCCCGAGTTCCTTGGCAGCTTGGGCAGCGGACTCGTTCTTGGGGTGGCGGGCTGGCTTGTACGCCGCCGTTGCGGGAACCCCCATTCAGTCGAACCCAGAGCGCAACGACACTCCGTCCCACTGGTGATGTCCCCTTGGTCGGGCCATCCAGGGGCTCCGGCCGACCAGGCGCAACTAGGCAGGACCTCTGCCGAGATTGCAGGTGAGCCGGACGTAATCGGCGGCAGCGGAAGGAATCAGGAAGAGTGAGCAGAGCCATGGCCCAAACGACGCGAGAACGGTGCATCCACAGCCGCGAGCGCTAGGCTGCAGATCTGGGTGTCGGGCCGCGCATCCCCCGTCGCGGCCCGGCACCTGTCGTCTGATCAGGCCCGGCCGGCGTGGGCGGGCTCGCTCCGGTCGGGGGAGGTCACCAGGTCGATGGTCTGCTCGGTGATCGCCTCCAGCGACACGTCGTACGAGCGCGCGACCTGCTGCACCCGGGCCACAGCCTTCCGCACGCCCGCGGTGTTCTCGGCAGCCCACTCGATCGTCATCCAGTCCCGGTGCAACACCTCGGCGGTCTGACCGATGTCCAGGCCGCGCAGTGCTGCGTGCCGGGCGGCGTCCAGGTCCGGGTGGTCGCCGTCGGTGTGCCAGGCGGCCAGGGTGTGGGCGACATCGACGATGCGAAAGAGCATCTCCTGCTGGACGGAGTCCGTCCACGGGAAGCCGTCGCCCTCAAAAGGCCGACCGCGCACGAGGTCGAGGGCGTTCTGCTGATCCGGGAACCCGCAGTCGGGGCCGACGGGCCGTTCCTGGTGGATCCTCCGTGGGAGAAGAAGCGGTCTGGCGCGGTGGGGCCCCATAGACCAGCGGGCGGTCTCCAGCGCCCAGCCCTGGGTGGCCGGCTGTTGGAAGGTCTCCCAGTCGGAGCGCGCATCGACGGTGTCAGTGGAGCGGGGGCCGTCGTCGGCTTCGAAGGGATGAGCCGAAGCTCAGTAGTTGTCACCGGCAGAGCCGGGTGAGCTGGTGAATGAGACCGGTCAAAGCAGCCGAGTTGTCACTGGTGAGGCACGCGGCTTGTCACAAATGCGCACTCGGCAGCCTTTCTGTCACCAATAGCGAAGATCGCAAGCCGCTGGCTCTCTGTGGCGGTTCCATGAGGCCGTGGCGGCGAAACCCTCCGGACCCCCGGACGACGTGTCAGTTCCCGCCGCGGGACCGTCGGGAGAGCGCTACGGCCACACCACCGGCCAGCAACAGCGCGCCGGCCGCCCAGACGATCCAGCCACCGCCGAATCCGGTGTCGGCCAGCAGTCCGGACCCTGCGGAAGGGCCGCCCGAAACGGAGCC
>Ga0307517_10012381_pt1 | contig 11715 bp, 15 predicted proteins | sample 23_EM_MG_FD_194515 | JGI IMG/M metagenome (GOLD analysis project Ga0307517, IMG submission 194515) | Populus trichocarpa ectomycorrhiza microbial communities from riparian zone in the Pacific Northwest, United States - 23_EM | ecosystem: Host-associated > Plants > Roots > Unclassified | place... | reverse complement strand
GTCCGAGTCCAAGCACGCGCGGCGGCGACCTGTAAAATGGTCGTGAATGGTGAGCCGGGCCGGGTGTTTGTGGGTTCTGGTGACAAGGTGTGGGGAAGTGCTCTCTTCGAGACCCGAGCTGCATGATAAAGCATGCATGTGGTCCCTACTTTGATTAGGTTAGAAAGACGGAGAGAGAAAGACACTGCCCAAACGAACTTTGGGCTGGGTCTTGTGCAGTGGACGCGTCCCTTGCGATAGCTTTCGTTTTGAAACGAACGGATGAGAAAGTCTGCCACGTGGGAGCGGAATCTTTGACGGAGGTGATTCCGCTCAGAGCCACTCGGGTCCGTCGAGCCGGCACTGGATCTTTGGATTTCATTCTACCATAAGCTACATAATAGATGGGAATGCGAGACGGCTGACATTGGCTGGGCCAAAGCGAGAAGGGGAATAAATAAGAGAATGCGGATCGCGATATTGTGGACATGTGAGGGTCATAGAACCTTATGGATGTGAGATACGAGGGGAAAACATGCAGAGGAAAACAAGACGAGGTAGCAAATACGGAAGAAACGGAACGGGCTGCAAAAAAAAAACCTTAACTGAATATCCTATGCTCTAGCTGTCTTCCAACAAGCCAGCCGACCTTGGAGACCCACGTATCCCGGATTTGTCGAAAGACCTCCAGTCCGTTGCCCTTCGCTTTAGCCAGTTCGTCCAATGTTCGCTCCCAGCTCTTCACGGTCTCACCCCCAAACATCCCCGCCTGTCGGTTAACGACCTCGTCCAACTGGTTCACCCATGCATTCCATTCTTGTTGGAGGCGGGGAAGGATGGCGGGAAGCAGTGAATCCCGGGTGAGCGAGGGTTGGGAGAGGATTTGCGAAGTCACTGCGGAAAGAATGACAAAGGTTTCTGATGGATGTGACTTTGCTTGTGACTGCTGGTGGTGAGGATTGGGGGAGGGGACATAGGAAAAGTAGGGAAGGTAGGAGAAGCAGGCGGAAACGTATTCCGCTATGTGGGGTCGAAGTCGAGAGAGAACGTATTCGTTCCTCATTCCATTACTGCCGTGACTGGTGGACGAGGAGGGGGCGCCAAATTGTGATGTACGGCCGAAGCCTGCAGGACTCGGCATGGCACCGAATGTGCTGGAATGTGGATTGAGCGTAGTCCCAAAACCGAAGGATGACGAATGAGTGGCAGAGAAGGGGGATGTGTTAGAATACGGGTAAGCGTCCCTCAGTTTCTTTGCCGACTGAGCTAGTGCCTGAACCGCACTTTCCACAGTTGGTCGGGGTATTAGACTGAGGACAGTGGGTTTGAGTGAGGGCTGAGAGTCAATTAGTGCCGTAAGAATTGGAAGCAGCGATTGCGGGGGGAGTGAAGCTGCGCATATATCTGGTTAGAGATGAACATGAGAACAGACTCGGGATAAAAGATACCCAGGAGCACGCCGATATCAACCTCATTCTCTGAGGATCCTCCATCCTTCGGGTCCTGAATGTTCTGAGATCCGCCGCGACTCGACGGGTCCACCCGACGTGCCCTTTTCGGCGGGGCTCGTTTGGGCCGTTCGGGGGTGGGGCTTCTCTCCATTACGACGTCCAGTCTAGCCTCTACATCCTCGTCTTCCTGTTCCAGACGACGCTTCTGTACCCTAGCCGCGGGAAGTTGGTGGTTAGGGGGCGGTTGGTGGACGACAGGACCCCAACCAGCCATAATTGCAGGAGTGGGGGCAACGGGCAACGGAGGATGATTTGGAGAGTGGGAGTGATTAAATCCAAACTGAGGGAGCTGAGCTAAAACGTTGGCCATGGTGGGCAAATTCTTGACCGTCCGTCGTTTGGTGTCCCTAGGCCGTGGGTGGTAGCGTCCGTGATGAGGTTAGTCAAAAGGCTGAGAATGGCCAAAGCCCGTTGTGACTGTTAGTGTTACGTTCAACGCGCTTGCAACCTGCCCTAAACTCCAGCGGCCAGCCGCGTCTCGTGACTGAAATTTGTCTCTTACTCTCTCTCTTTTCACTTTGCGAGCTCAAGGTGGGTGGACACTCTGGGAGGCGTCTCCATCAATGAAGAGATAAAGAAAGAATCGCTACTTTGAAGCCCTTTCTCCGGGCTGATGAACTCTTTGTTTCTATACCCAAATTTCTGAGCTTTTCTCCCACAAAAACGACCGGTCGCATGTCGTTCTGACGCGTTTGTTAGGCACGCATGGCACCCATTAACCTGGCAAGTTAGGTGAGCATCATCCCCTTCGTGCTTTCACAGGATAGAAAATTATAGAGTCAAGCACTGAACGCGTCATGGACGTGACTTGAAGTCAATACCATGCTAATTCTGATCTCCCCTCCTTCCCCTCCCACTGTTTCACAGGCGCTGACCACTCATCCAGCTCCGTTCTGTATAGGTTAGTGTCGTGACGCTTCTTCATTCAAATGATTATACAATCGCGTACCATCAAATTCCAAGTGTTCCCTCAAGGGTTCACAATGTGGACCAAAGCATTGTCTTCAACCGAATGATTCACCATTCTTCTCGACCCCTTTCGTCAGGCGCTGATCGTTTCCATTTTCCTCCCTTAGGTTATCACAGCGCAGGATGTTTCGAGGATCTCTCCTCGGTTGTGACATCTTCGATCTTCGGTGCGTGGACGTTCCACAAGATCGAAATGCAGAAACGGAGATATCGGTCGTGTCTTGTCATTGGTTACATTTGGGCGACGATGATCACACCCCCACAGTTGAACACTGGCCTTTTCCATAATCTCGTCAGTGTCGTAACCTTTCCTTCGCGGTGGGGATTGCCGTGCAACTGGCCTTGTTCATCAATCCAATAACCTTTCCCATGAAACTCCGCGTTCATTCAGTTCTGCAGCCGCCCCGTGTGAAAACCCCCCAGTCTACTCGAGGAATGGAGATACCCCCGTGCGAGCGGCTTACGGACCGGATCGTGCCCAACATGATCGATCGACCTATCGTCGATACGATGTCACCGCACTCGAAATCCGGCAGCTGGACACACCTTGAGGTTCTGAACCTCGAACTGTACCTAGAAGTATGGTTGCAAGCAAGGCGTTCCACGCCCACCTTGAATCTCAATCCGTTCAGAATCTTGATGGCATTCTTTGGTGACTTCAACAGAAGAGAGACACTAGGACGCCGGAAAAACTGGTGCAACAACAAAGCAAGCACGAGTATCGAAAAAATCCGTTACAACTTTTCAACAGACAAAAAGAAACCCTTTTGCCCGGCCTAATCATCATCGTCTCCGAGGATGTGCCTCGCCTCCTCTGGCTCGCCAGAACTTGTTGGGACGGGTGCGTACCACTTCGGTCGTCCGTTCGCGGTGGGTTGCATCTCGATCACATCGTCGGCGGCGGCGGATCGGTTGGTGGTGTTTCTCCCAGAGTTGGGATACAGGTGGATGAGAGAGAGGATGAGCGTGTACATGAAAAATGCGATACTTCGAGGGAACAAGGAGAGTCAGAAGGTATGGAGAAACAAGGCTTAAATTAGCTCGGACTGGCTCTCACCTAAACATAATAAGGATATACGTGACGTGGTCCATCCCAATCCCGTTCATGTAATTGGTTTCTTCGTCAGTCGCAGATATGAATAAAAGACCACCCGCGACGAGGAACTGTAACACGTGTCAGAACCTGCACTTCCTCCAGATAGTGGGAATGAGGGTCAGGGCAACTCACGAAAGGAGGAAGATATCTAAACGCCCTCAAAGGCGAAATCCCGCTGCTGGTTGGTGTCTCCCGAGGGGCCATATCGTCGGCATCGTCCCCCCAAGGACCCGGCGTCGTGTCCTTGTGCGCGACGAAGCACACCTCGATGATACGGGCGACCCCTGCAATAGCCAAGGTGTAGCCAAAAGCTGTGTGGACCATCGTGGAGAACATCAACGCTTGAGCGTGTCCACCGAACGCCCATCCAGTGATTATAACGCTAAAAAATTCTGTGAGCTGCGCTGGAATCCCTGCACCCCACATACATTAGTGCGGGAATCACGCTACGCTGCGGATGGTGGTCAGCGTCAACTTGATTCGCGGCGCGTAGCTGGACAGATGCGAACCTGTCCGTTGCGGGAGAGGAAAAGGCCCAGCATCCCACCGGTCCACCCTTGACATCGGTTTGGGAATTCATTCAGTCAGAAAGCGAAGAAAACGACCCACAGAGTACACCAAGAAATCTGTAACGGAATTTGTTGATGCAGGGAAACTCATGTAAGTGCTGACTTACGTGTGCTGCATATCTTTAACCGACCAGGTGTTCCCTCTGTGCTCCGTGAACGTGTTTACTGAAACGGAGATCTTGAGTCAACAAAGTATCATCTTGAACCCCGCATACCTATGCCCTACAGCAAGTCATTCAGCATGCAAAAGGGAATAACCAACAGAACTTGGGCACACCCAAAGCGTGATGACCAGAGAATCGTAAAACTCTGGACTTCTGCCTTTTCGTCGTATCCATCCCTCCCCGACGAGAAGCATGATTGACATAACGATAGCATAAGCGATGAAGGCGCTCCCCTAAGAAATATGCAACGCTGCATAAGGCAGAGTAAAGCCTGGACCACTGAGATCCGTACCATGATGTAATGCGCCAGACATTGTCCCAAATGGTTGCCTCTGCAATATCCCATGTACGCGATCGCTCCAAACAACATCTGAGTCCAGCCGATGATTGGGTATGCTCTTCCAATGATCCCGTGTAGTACCACGGTGTACGGTCGTGTTGACCTTTCGTGAATGTGAAGCTTGAGGTAGATCCCGAGCGCGAGTTGTGCGGCGATGAATATCACGACGATGTTCGCGAACGTTCCATGGGCCGACCTGAGGAATTTCCGACCACCATGTATGTGTCCAAGGAAGTAGCCTCCAATTGTTAACACAAAACCCGTGGCCTGTAAATATCCGGCGCATGCATCAGCGTGACCAGACATGAATGGCGATTTGGGCCTTAGCGCGAACCTGTAATGGTACATGCCATCTGCTCCTCGACAACCCCAGCACCATCCCAATCGGGAAGAGGAAACCCCACACGGCAGCCTGCAGAAACATATGAATCCACAGAATTGCGTCCACAGGTGCAATCGCATCCTCTTCCGAAATCTCGTCGTGGTGGTCATGCGCCAACGCCGGCGTCACGGCTAGACAAAGCAAAAGCACAGGGAGGGTGTACCGCGGTTGGGACATGTGAATAGACATCCAGTTCGTCGTCGTCATTGCATACACGCCCTGTTGGCCTGAGGAGGTAAGACTCAAACAAATGACAAACTCCGATCATGGGTCCCGAATTCGTGAGGGGGATCGGAACGGTCGGCTTCTGCTCCCGGATCAATCACCGCCGGTCCTTGGTAGGACCGTCCCCCAACTGTGAGGTGACTGTGACTGTCCGAGCTGTCAGTTTCAAGGCGTTGGGCAGGATGAAATCACGTTCCTCTCTTGTAAACGACCATGACCACCGTGGAAGATCAACCGCAGGTAGCCTATGGGGTCAAATACACTCCAGCTGACGCAGATCTCACGTTCGAAGCACCCACGTTGACCGGGTTGGCAGCTTGGATCGATATCAGGTTCATCCGCCTTACCTGGGTGGATATTTCATCCGTGATCAGGTGTAAAGTCTTGACTTTGAAGCACTTCCGGACCCTGGTCTCCAAATCCCCCGGCGGTGTGCCCACAGCCACGCTTTCTACCGCGAGTCTGGGACTCGTCGGGCGGATGTTGACCGATGGGTTCTCCGTCGCTGGGGATTACCTATTCGAAGTGGATCTGAGCTCTTTGAGACTCCTACCGTATATCCCTGGCCACGCTATGGTCTTTGGATGGTTGAAGCCGATAAATATCGGTCCTGGACCTCAACTGACCGATCCGCTCTGTCCACGAACGATCCTGAAGAATATCGTCGAGTACGTCGTCCAAGCGATGACACATCCTACAGGAGTACCGACTTTTTTCGTAGAGAAGCTCTCACTCGTGAACTGACCTTCCTCGTCGGGTTCGAACTGGAGTTCACCCTACTCAAGGACAGGAAGGGAACAGAGGTTTTGGGTGGCCACGAATGGAGCACGTCTTCCTCCCTACACTCCGGCGCACCCGCAGAAATCCTCGATGCGATGGTCACTGCTTTGGACCGAGGAGGTGTAGCCGTTCATTCGTTTCATGCAGAGGCTGGGGTGGGACAATACAAGATTGTGACAGGGCCACTGCAGCCGTTACAAGCTGCAGATGCGCTTTCGTTCTCTCGAGATGTCATACGCGGGACGGCGAGTGGATACCAGCGGCGGGCGACGTTTGCACCCTGGATTTATGAACACCAATGTACGGCGTGCTCCCTTCCTCAGTCACCTTGGGACACTAACGTCCGGCTCTCAGATGGCAACGGGCTTCACACCCACATCTCCATCCACTCTCCCAAGGCTTCAGAAGGAGAAACCTCTCCTCTCGCACCTACGCTGAATCCCCTAGAAGCGATCTTCCTCCAATCGCTGCTCGATAACCTGGGAGGAATCTGCGCGTTTTCGATGACCACACCTTCATCTTATGAACGGACGGATGAGTATGTCCGAGGGTCAGGGCAGCACGTATGGGGCCCGGGGAAGCACGTTTGCTGGGGAACCCACCACCGACAAGTCCCTGTCCGTCTATGTGGACCCCCAGGAGCTCACAAATTCGAGCTGAGGAGCGTCGATGCGACTGCGAACCCTTATCTGCTCCTCTCGTCCATCGTAGCGGCCGCGATTGAAGGGGTAGATAATCAGATGGCGTTGACTGCTTGTGACTCCACGGCCCTGTTAGGTCAAAACGTGATGACGGTGGCTGTAATTCCGGATGAATTGCCACACTCGTTCCATGAAGCTTTCCGCTGCCTCGAAGAACAGGATACGATGGGAAAGTTCTTTGGGGAGAGTTTCATCCAGGTGTATCGGGGGGTTATTGAGGTTCGTAGTCCAGTCTCCAGCGTTGGGTTGAGTCGCTGATACACGTAAAAAAACAGGAGGTCCATCGGTATCTCAGCCCCGGAGGCGAAGGGCAGTTTGACAGGGTTGTGGAAATGTACTAAAAGGTTTTTATTCCCATCTCCACCTTCAAGGATGAGGGAGATATATCCCTGTTTCTGGTTCCCTGCTGTCCCCGGGTCTTATGAGATGCCGTTGCATGGGGTCCGCCAAAGTCTGTCCGGGAAGAACGAGGGTGCAACCCTCTGTGAACCGGAGGACGTAAGTTTGGCCAAACGTAAGAGCATTGGAGCGCTGTCGGAATGCGCGCGCCATTGTCACATTTGACGATGTTGTCAGCACCCACGATCCACTTCCCTCGTGCTCGAGCCGCGGCCAAGCAGATGAACTTATCGCCCGATGCGTTCCGTTCAGTCCAGCGCACTTGTACTGTACGACCTTTGCTCTAGCGTCGCTCGACGCCCCCGAGCCGGAGTAACGATGAGGAGGCAGATGGCCGCCAGTGTCCGAGCGATCGGAGATCACACCGATTATATTTTTGGAGGGGCCGGGGCTCACTCATCCTGGACCACAATACATTGTGCCATTCACATGATAAGAACCTTCTTCTCCTGAGCACGCCATCTCGTCGCTTCGCCTCGACTATGACTGCGGCCAAGGAACCGACCACGTACGGGGTCAAGTATTCCGCCGACAAGACCTTCGTCGCACCAGACTTCTTCTATCTCAAGAAATGGCACAACATCAAATACATTAGGCTCACTTGGCTCGACTTGCACAATGTCGCTCGGTGCCGCGTCCTCTCCCTTAGTTACTTCGAGAGATTGCTTGAAACCGCGACCGGGAGGCCCGGAGTGTCTGTCGTGGAGTGCGTGTTGGGTATCGTGGGGTTGACGGTCGCGAACGGGTTCTCTGCGGTAGGGAATTGTCTGTTCGTCGTGGATCTGAGCTCGATGAGGTTGTGTCCGTATGCGCCTGGGCATGCTATGCTCTTCGGATGGTTCCAGAACGCTCAAGTTGGTCCGGAACGACCTCTGGAGCATGACCTTTGTCCGAGGACATTGCTGGCCCGCCAGATCTCGTGAGTCCTCTCCCCGCCTCAATCGTATCGTTTCTCAGAGAAAGGTCACATCACGCGTGTGTTTACCAGGGAGGCATCTAAACGTGGTGTCTCATTTCTGACTGGGTTCGAGATCGAGTTCATCCTTTTGAAGACCACAATTCCGGAGGCTGAACCAATCAGCATCCATGATTGGGGCACCACGTCATCCATTTACACCGGCAGCACTGGAGCCATTGTCCTCGAAGAGATTGCGGATGCCTTGCAGGCCGGCGGCGTCGAACTTCAAATGTACCATGCGGAAGGTGCCCCCGGCCAATACGAGGTCATCACGGGTCCTCTGTCGCCGCTTCAAGCGGCGGATGCGCTGGTGTACAGCCGTGAGGTGATCTACAACATCGCGAATAAACATAAACTCAGGGCTACCTTCGCTCCGAGGGTGTTTGGGTACAGTTGTCCGTCATCCTCACCTACTCAAATAATTTCACGAATATTCACGAATCATGGACGACAGGTGGAAGCGGAGCTCACACAAATATCTCGGTCCACTCTGAGACGTTCAAAGGTGAAAAGTCACCAAAAGCACCCACGCTCGCGCCATCAGAATCTATCTTCCTCCAATCCGTACTCGATAACCTCCAAGCCATTTGCGCGTTCTCCCTCCCAACCGTCGCGTCGTACGCTAGAATGGCGGAGGGTGTGTGGAGCGGTGGGACGTACGTCTCTTGGGGAACGGAAAACCGCGAGGCTGCTGTTAGGTTGTGCGGTACTCCTGGATCTCATCGATTCGAGATTCGGTGTGTTGACGGGACGGCGAATCCTTATCTATATCTCGCTTCAATCCTGGCGGCCGCTGTCCACGGATTGGACACGGGAAAGGTGTTGAGCGTCGCGGGTACACTGGATGTTGCTGCCACACTCAGCGAGGAGGAGAGGGAGGAGTTGGGTATCGGCGAAAGAAGGTTACCGTTGAAGCTGGAAGAGGCAAGGAAGTATCTGGAACAGAGTGAGGTGTTGAGGGCGGGTTTGGGAGATAATTTTGTCACGAAATATTTGGCCGTCAATGAGGTGTGTTTCTCCCAAATCCGTGTTGACCAATCACTTCGAGTTGCTGAAACGATTCTCAGACGCTCCAAAAACATCTGTCTGCAGACGAAGAGTTGGCGGAGCTCAACAAGGTTGTGGCGATGTACTAGGTAAAGACCTCTACTAGTATAACGACCCAGCCATGCGCACCCCGATCCTTGGGGGAGGATCGATCACAATTCAGATTTACATTTCGGACGCCACAATTTCAAGGACTCGATTCCACCTCCTGCGCTGGGATCTGGTGGAAATGCGATCACCCATATTTCTTGAGTCCGAACACCCCGAGCGAAGAGTGAGGTGTTGCTGGGCGATGATCTTGTCCATCTGGGGGGTCCGAGGAGATAGTGGATCGTACTTCGCTTGTCTCGGGGTTGCCATTCTTTCTCGAAATGGCGGAGTTGCCTCTCGACTGAGCTCATTGCGCGGTAAGGCAACAATGTGCAGGTTCCAGTAGAGGAAGTGGTAAAGTAGCAGCTGGAGTTGAGCAGTGCGCCTGCTAACCGGGTCGGGCGACGGTTTTTTTTGGAGAAAAATAGTTAATAGGACCCTGGAATGTCGTGGGAGGGTCCGGATGCGGTTTTTTGCTTTCAGATCTGGTGAAAGAAGCTGTCCAGTGGCCGGTGCAGAATCCGGACCGGTCGCCTCGCCAGTAAGATCGAATACGGCGAGTGGAGATGGAAAGACTGGCACTTCAGTGAGCCGAACACTGTAAAAACCACAGCGACTGAAAACATGCGCCCACCTGAAAGGCGACACAGACATAACCGGGATGCCCGGACAACCGTCTGTGACTTTGGCCAGGTCATTTTAAGTACAGTGGATACACTTTTCAAAATCTGTTTTGATTACCCATGGGTTTCCCTGGCTATCTCGGCAAGTTTCATGCATGTCCCTGGGATGGGACGGTGGTCGGTTGGCTCAATGGCGAGAAAAAGTAATAAGCGCCCGCCCTGCGAGCCCCGGTCGTCTGCCGGTGGAGAGCGCCAGGCACGAGCGCACTGCTCTTCTCCACAGGCGTTGACCGTCCCTTCTCCCTTCATGGGCTCATCACGACGTCCCCAAGTGCATTTGAGCCCTTTGTTCCCTCAATACTTATCGTTATTCTTCATATCCTCCATCGTTATCCTCGGCCTCGCTGGCCTTGTGCTCGGTACGTGCATCCCGCCCGGTTGTAACGTCATCAACAATTGACGCTCGGACCGGTCCACTCTGAACATTCAATTCTTTCTCTTTTCTGCAGACCAGTCGGATCCTCTCAAGTGTCACGCTTTGTTGAGTAAAGGCAGATGGCTTGACTCCGTTTTTGAGAATTGGCAGCCGGATGGTACGTGGGCCAGTAATTGGGAAATTGATCATGGTCCGTTGGGTCTCACACCGGAACGAAAACGCATAGGTTGCATGTTGAACACTTACACCCCCAGAGACACCTCGACGTGTTTTGGCTCAAGACAAGTTGTGTTCGTCGGAGATTCAGTCACAAGACAACTCTTTTTCCAATTTGCCCACATCGTCGATCCAAAGTTACCGGACGCACCTCCAGATGACGACCACAAACACTCGAATTATACCCTGGAAGCGGAGAATAAAATCAAGCTGTTCTTTTACTGGGACCCGTTCATGAATTCGTCGTATTCACAACTGGTCCACCCCACCGGTACCGATCGTGCACCGTCCTTGGATTCAAATCGTCCAGCTCTGTTGGTGTTGGGCACGGGGTTGTGGTACTTGAGGTATAAGGACTCTGGTGGACTTCCTGCATGGGAAGCACGCATAGAGGCCGTCATAGAGACCATCAAGAACGCAAAACCACTACTTGCCGATGAAATCGTCCTCTTACCAGTGGAAGAACCCGTCATCTCGAAGCTCTCACCGGAACGAGCAAACTCCATTCACACATCCGACGTGGACGCTATGAATTCGGATCTTTTTCATAGGATCCATTCCCCAGAGGATTTGTTCCCGACCACACCCCGTTATATTTCCCTCCCTTTGGTCTTGAATCGAATGCTGGATAATTCACAAACAACTGATGGATTACACTTCTCAAACCCTATTATCAAGGCTCAGGCGAACCTACTACTGAATTTCCGGTGCAATGACGTGTTGCCCAAGAAATATCCTATGGATAAAACATGCTGTAGGAGTTATCCTCGTCCGTCGCTGCTGAACCTCTTCGTCGTCTCGATTGTGTGTCTTTCTGCTCCGGCGTTCTGGTATTATTCCTATCACACGGGTTTGTTTTCTTCTCCCTTTGCAATAATCCGTGCACTTACTTCATCATTCCGGTAGGTCAGATCAACCCTGCAACTTGGGTCAGCGACGAACACCGACCAGTCTTCATCGTGAGCGGGGCGGTCGCGCTCATGTACGTTGCCGACCGGACGGGCTTCTGGTTCAAGGAGCAAAAGCAATTCGATCCCTGGTTCTTCGGTTCCTTATCCGTCCTGGCTTTGCTTGTCGGACTTGGGACCGTCAAGAGAGCCGACAAAGACCTTGGCTTCCTCAATCGAGAACAGACGGACGAGTGGAAAGGCTGGATGCAGAGTGGGTCTCTCAACAAGTCCCTTCGAGTAATCTTCGAGCTGATGTCTTTTGGTTGACAGTCGCCATCTT
>Ga0307517_10012380_pt1 | contig 11717 bp, 7 predicted proteins | sample 23_EM_MG_FD_194515 | JGI IMG/M metagenome (GOLD analysis project Ga0307517, IMG submission 194515) | Populus trichocarpa ectomycorrhiza microbial communities from riparian zone in the Pacific Northwest, United States - 23_EM | ecosystem: Host-associated > Plants > Roots > Unclassified | place... | reverse complement strand
TGAGGAAATGGCTGGTACAAGTGCTGGATATCACAGTTTATATTTAATGCAATCACAAGGAGATGGCAGATGAACATTTTATTCTAGTGTCACAGCTTCGCTTGATAGTTTGCTTTGAATAATAGCTCGCCAGCAGTGCATGGTAATGCTTTTCTTTTCTTTTCTTTTCTATATTTCAGTCCAGTTCTGTTTTTGTTATAGTGGTCCTGTAATTTTAAAAGACGAAGAATTTCTGACAGTATGTCCAATATTCAACCCGCATTAAAACTCTTTATCCTACCTCCATTTTGCAATGTAATATTCCAGGTGATCTCCTTCTGAAAGCAAAAATATTGCTGGGCACACATTCTGGTGCATGCCATTTTACCACTGAAAAAGCATATTCTAAACAGGCAACGCGCTATCATATTCCTTTCTTCTTGAGAACACATGCAAGCTTAGGAGCTGTTAATAATCTAATACTGACTCGTTTTTCCAACATATTCTTTCTTCATTAGATATTACCTGAAACAGAAAGAAACGAGGGCTAATAACTTCAGCATAATAAATAAAGTATGCATATAGCATAAACTCAAACTCTTGAACATCCATTATCATCTCTCTCGAAATTATTGAACATTTTTTTTATCTAATCTTAAATAAGATAATTTAAAAACTGAGATGAAGTGCAATCAGTTACCTAAATTGAAGGCAAGTTATTGGAACTTTATTGGGAAGCAATGAGTTATGGATTAAAACCCAATTTATGCCCATAATCAAATATACTAAATTTGGACCTTAGGTCTAAAGCCACCTTGTCAATTCAAAGATAATAAAATTAAAGTTTAAAAACCATTAAAAGAATCCAAAATAATGAGGACATGAGCTCTATGTCCGTGTGCATCTATCACATCATGTATTTAAAAATAAAATGGAACCTAAGGCTCGACCTCTATTTCCCCCCCCCCCTAAAAGATCTGCAAGAAGGAATTTATTAGTGGCATAACAAAAAAAAAAATCAAATAATAATGATACCAAAAAATCTAGAAAAAATAAAAAATCTTATAAAAACATCTTCCTCCTAGCTTCCCAAAGCAATCTTAAGTTAGTGTTAAAGTTTTTTTTTTAATATTTTCTAGAATATATAATTATAGAGTTATTATATTAAATACACGGATCAATATTTCAGCTCAAAACTAAAGTTTTTCTTCATCTATACAGCACCCCCATCTAGTATGAACTAGGTGTAGTGCTCGCGTTTCACCGTGAATCAGATCAAAAGCTAATTATTGCATAAAAAATATGTCGTTATTTTTTTATGCATTTGGATAAAATATTTGAAATGATGATTAAAAAAACTTGACCACTATATTAGATTAAATCAGTCAACCACAATATATATTAATAATAAAAAATTAATGTGGCTTGTTGGACTTATAGGGGCCAAGAGCAAACTAGTTACCTCATTTAAATGGTGGTATCGTTAAAAACAAATCCATGCCATCATTGTTTTAACCTCTACCTAGCTCTAGCTTAAATATGAAACAATATATTGTCAAAGCATTAAATCATAAAAAAAAATTGGGAGTGAAATGAAAAAATAACGACATATTATACTGATCTGAGTTAACATGTGAAATTTACAATCCATATAATGGACACAACCATAATATATTAACCTGGTAGGACAATTTATATTTTTCTTTTTCCTTCCTTTATGCTCTTCCTAATTGGATCTTAATATATCTCAAGTTAGATTAACTTTGGAACTAAATTTAAAAAATATAAAAGAATTAAAGATGTAATTTAAGAAATAAATAAATTATGAATGATAAAATTAAAAAAAACTTGAGTATAAATAAAGAAAAAAAACCAAACAAACTCAGACAAATCTTTTAAACTTGAGTTAATTTTTCAGAACTGCAACCAATGAAATTCTAGATCCAGTTTCAATAAAAAATATCAATTTTCTATCAATTTAATATTTAAGGAAGAAATTGAAAAAAAATATTTCAATCTAAAAAATTTACCAAAGTAAAAAGCATAGTAATTAAAAACATAAGAATTAAATTTGACATAAAAATAAAATCAAATCTAATATTGAGTAATGAAGTTGAAAAACAAATTTAATTGAGATAATGATTCAAAGCAAAACAAATAATAATCAAAAAAATTGGATCAAATTAAAAAAATAAAAAACTAAAAAAATATAAAATATAAAAAAGAATGAATTTTGTAAATCATTTTAAATAAAATAAATAATAATAAAAGATACTTTTGGTATTATGTAACATGAGTTATTGGACTCTTTTCAGGCTGTAGAGTTTGAATAGTCAAAACAGGGCAGGAATGTTCATTCGCATGGAGAAGTTGAACTGCGATGGTTTCAGACTCTCTAAGACAGCCATCTACATTCGGTCTCTGGCTCTGGGCTCCTATGGCTGACGTCCCCTCTGATACCAGTCAGATGAGTCCCAAAAAAAAGATAATTAGACAACTAAGAGGACTAATGCGAATGACGCTATAATGGACCGAGAGAGAAAATGAAATAAAAACAAATGAATAGGAAACAACAGAGAGAACTAACTCTGGAGTCCGTTGGAACTTTATTTTGAAGAATGATACATCTGCTCGCAGAAATTCAAGATATACTTGCCTCGTTGTGATCATGTTGAATGAACATCCAAATTACAAGAGATGTTAATTACACAAAAGAAAATCTACAAAATTGCTACAGTAAGTTATTTCTCTGCATTAACATGATCCATGCTTCTCTGGTAACAAAACCAAGCTCACTTGTGAAGTCGAAACTCCTGAAAAGAATCTTTCCCTCCGAGCTCGGTGCCCGTTACTTCATACTCGTTTCATGATAATATATCTACTCAATCACCTCTACAATGTTTTAGCGGACCAAGCCGAAAAAATCTAAAAGAGTTTGCTTCTCTTTAAAGCAAATATATAAATAAGCATCATCATGTAGACTAATTTACAAAACTCTGCATATGCTTGCGAAGTTCCAGACTGCATATACTACAGTTAGAGAGATGAAATTAGAGTTCTTGAAACTGTAGCTAGACCTTTCCATCCGATGAAGGAAGATTGCTATCTGCTTTCACCATTGTAAGTGATGATCTGGAGACCGAATTGGTTCCTTTAGAGGGAGATGAGGAAGGAGCAGGCAGTTTCTTGGGCATCATTTGTTCCCAGTTAGACTTAGACAATCTTGACGCTTCTGATGAAAGAACAATGAAAGCAAGAAGAGTGAAGAGCAAGCACTTTTGCCTCCAAGAAACTAACATGTTGAATACTATCGTCAGGAGATGTCTTGAGAGCTCTCCTTTAACATTCCAAAGTAGCAGCTTTTAGAGAGTTTGTGCCAGCAGACATGTTGAGCAATGTGAGGAGAATGCCAACTTGTTTGTTTGAGGAAAGATGAGTCAATGGCAGACAATGGATAATTTGATAATACTAAACTGTTAAGTAGTTCATGCTGTTGCTCTCATTGTCTAAAAGGGAGTAGGAATCTGAGCGTACGAGTGAGGAATTTGAGGGATTTTAATATTCACCAGGGACCACTCATTAGTTGGGGTGAGCATAGGTGCATACTAGTTCATGAATGCAAATTCTGATTAAAATATGTCAAGATATTAAACCTGATACTGAAGCATGTGTTGTTACTAAGAAAATGGCTATAGCCTCAGCTCTATTTTTGAAAAGACCCACCTAAACAGACGTAGGGTTACAATTGTTCTTTAATTTCAATCATGCAATCAAGAGGATAGTACTCTTTTCATAATTTTCAGATAGCTCAAGAGCCGAACAAGTCTAACGAATAAAAGAAGTTCACTAAGAAATTCAAAAGGAGTCCAAAAAGAAGCATCTTGACACTTTTGTACACTGCTTTCCCAACAAAGTTAACTCCCAGCAATATAAAATATGGATGATCAGTAAGATGTCAATTTAAAAGTCCAGTGATCAAGGCACTCCTGTCCTGAAATGTATTTTGAGCAATTAGACAGAAAGGGACATTTTCACGAACACTGTACGTGCGTGTGTTGAGAATATATATATATGAAATACAACGAGTGTCTAGTGTCCAAACATGCAGCGATAAAATCTGTCATGGTCTGCTGTATTGCCAATTTATGCTGCATTTAAAATGTCTCAGCTGTCACAAATACACTCCTGACTCCTGTTTGCCAAGCTATGTAGCTTCTTTTATTCGCCAAGCTGAAGGAGCAACCATCCTGAAGAACATGTATGGAGAATTGTTCTAACTTCACTCTATGTTAAGAGAGTTTTGGCAGTCCAAAATCTCAACTTCTCTTATTAAGAATTACATCGAGAAAATAAATGCCTGTCAGTCTCACATGGCCCTGAAGTTTTACAGATCATACTTTGAATCTCCCGCAATCTGTGGAGGTACTTGATGGTTTCCTACTCGACAAAGGACTCGAGATTTAAGTGAAATCCTTTTGTAGTAGCAGGCACCAGTAACAGAGTTATTGTGCTTCATCAAACATGCTATTATATTTGCACACGAAGAGATTCCGATGGAGAAGCCCACTTGCTCTCTCTTTTTTCTTTAATTTATGGTCCTTTTCTTTTTCTTTAACTCTCTCTCCTTTCTGCTAATCTAGCTTCAGGTGGCACGAGGCGGTAGGGATCAGCCATGCCAACGGTCTACCTCCAACTAAATCCCCGTTTGGAGTTGTTTGAGCTTTCCAAATTCAAAACCCTAATGAAGATCTTTTTAAAAGATTTAGTAACTAAATTTTAATTTTTAATCATTTTTACATTACAAAAACATCTCTCACAGCTGCAAACTACATCGTGCAAACATCAGTTTAGTGCCAAAACTATAATCAATATCTCAATTAAATCTCTAGAGAATCATTTCCAATTTGTAATCTAGGAGTTAGGAATCCTTCTATTTAATAGATTTTGGAAGTCTTTCGTAATGGATTTGTGATAATCTTGGAAAAATTGTAGAGCTGAGAATTCTTTTAGGGTCCAAATAAGAAGAAAAATCTTTGGAAGACAATTGAGATTCACTAATTGAGAATTTTTTTTTGAGTGTTTGTTTGTGAGAGGTGCCACGCGGCCCACCTCACGGAAAGCATGTAATACATGCTTTTTCATGAGGTGCACGGCGGGCGGTGCACCTCTTAAACAAACACACGCACCTCTTAAAATAGTTTGAGGACTACTTGCCCAGAATCTTTTAATAGCCAGACTCAAAACTGTTCAGCCACATTTACTGAAAAAAGCAGCAACAGCATTATCAAACACCATAGAACAATATATATATAACAAATTTGCAAAATTGTGATTTCTCAGTAACATCCATGATAAGTATGCAGCCAAAATCCCTCTTGTTAAAGAGGGTTGATTAAAATGACAATTAAATATTAATGAAAATAAGGAGAATTTAAAGAATAACTATTATTTTACAACTTCTTGTGGATAAATACAGCTATTGATACTAACCGTCAAATGCCTACGATAGATAACAGAACCATACCTGTAAGCATAATACAGGCAGCCTGGTAAACCTCAGATGAAAGGTACAAACTGACGTGTCAGGCTTGTATGATGGCTGATGTTATTGTTTCCGATTCCGTAGGACGCCACGTTGTCTTTTGAACACAAAGCAGTCCCTCATTGTCTTTTGAGTAAATCATCCGGATCTCCCATTTCAGAGATTTGGCCAGGCTCTCAATCTCACCAATGATTTCAACATTGTCACGCACAATCAGCTTTCCTTCTGGCCTCAGGATCCGATCAACTTCTGCTATTACTGCCACTAAGTTGCACCTATGTTTAGAAAAACAACAGAACATCAGGTCACACAAACTATCCAGATCTCTTTCTTTAGGAAGCGGCAATGTGATGAACCTACCTCTTTTTTAGACTGGAGAAGAGATGATCAGCATGGAGAAGATCATAAGTTCTAGGATAGGTATTGAATGATTCACACCAATCATGATACATTCCAAACAAACCACGCTCATAGATCATTGGAAGCGTGTCTGCAGAGTCAATTGGGACTATATTCATAACCCACACTTTCAAGTCTTTCAGTGCCGCAGCAAACCTAAAACAATCACAGAAAAGCATAAGAAAATAAAAGAGCCATGGCAGCACAAGGCTATATGCATCTTAATCATGGAAAATGGAAACATAGCAACCATGATGATCATGAGCTACTGAGGGGAAACCCCCATCAATCATTAAGTCGAATGACATGCCAGCACATGAACACAAAAGGATAAACCAAAATACATGAAACACTCCTTTACCCAGCAGAACAAATCAAAAGAATGCAGCTTAAGCTTAACACACCAAAATCTTATCTTTGATTTTATGGGTTCATCTACACCCCAATCAGATCTATCAAAAAAAGCACATTTTGAGAATTGGATAGCACACAGATAAGAGAAAGTGTCTCTATTGTGAATGATAAACACAAGTATGCTTAGCCATCTATAGTATAAAATAAAATTGTTAAATTGCTTACCCTCCATATACAGCTCTCATGTCCATGATATTTCTCACAGAAGACCAGTTGATTCCTATCCCATTCAAATAAGACTGGGAGACAACATTTTTCCAATGTTTATAGTCAGCAGCAAAATCCTCTGCAGCAGCTTTACCATAAACTCCAACCTGAGAATTCAACCAGTATGGTGGTTTCTCCAGCCGTTTTGGCCATTGCTCAGGCCAATGAGACCCACGCACTGACGCATCTACAGGCACTTTATGCATACATGCCTCGAGCAGGACATTCCTGAAGACAACATCCATTCCTCTATTTAGAGCTTATAATAAAAGTAGTAGCATTTTTACATCGCTTTAATTAGTTCTGATTTTTCCATATTTAGTTTTAGTTTATAAACATTTTCTACCCAAGCTATGATGAAAACTCGGGAAGGGGTAATTGTGGAAGAACAAAAGGTTATTCTAATTCCATGGGACAAATGAAAGTACCACGCTGCATTTGGATCATCAGATTCTTTGCACAGTGGAGGCTCATTTTGCGGTCTATTATTATAGCAGTCATTGGAAGTTGGCTTTCTATATATTGCTGCACCAACACCATTTAGCGTGTCCGTTTTAATCACCACCAGATCCCAGCACATTGACTTTGTTAGTTTGGACATTGCTGCATAGATGAAAGAAAGAAAAGTAATATGAAGACAACCCATAGTACTATCCTCTTGGAAGGAATGCATGCGTTAGAAAATATTCTACCTTTCCAAATGCCCACATCTTCTGGACGCTTTCGATAAACTGGGGTGGCAGACCAGACAAAGTAACCACCAGGCCTCAACACCCGATTCAGCTCCAAAAGAAGTTTACCACCTGCAAGAAGACTCCAAATATCTCTCTGAACCAAAAAAACAAACCGACAGAAATTTTTTGCTAGAGTATAATAGACACAGACATTACCTTCAATGTGCCAAGGAACCCTACAGCGTGCACAATGAACAAGATCAAAAACAGAATTAGGAAAGGGTAATCTCTTTGTGCCCATAACAGCCAACATCGCAGGGATACCCCTTTCAAGTGCAAATTGAACCTGGGCTTCATGTTCATCCTTGGGAGCAAATGACATTGCAAGAACATCTTTTTCCAAAAGATAACCTCCAAAGCTTGCCACCCCACACCCAACATCCAATATCACTCGGCTTCTTTTTCCCCATGCAATATCAGGATGAGACTGCATCATTCATAGAAAAAAACTATCACATCATACTCTTCAGTGTACACAAACATATTTGCACACAATCAATCTAGTTCAAAGAAATAGCGTCTCATGTTCAATCTGTTGAATTATGATTCTACAAAATAAAGGACAGGAAATGCAGAAAACAGGTGCGATAAAGAAACTCACATCCTGAATGAAATCAATATAATGAAGAGCACCATGCTTGAACTGAGTTCCACCACCTGGAAAAGTAAGATATTCACCAGCAACTTTAACCCAATTCTGATGCCCCTTAACCTCGGCAAGCTTGGTGTTAGGGACATTATAGAACCATATCTGCCATGTGCGCCAAAAGAAGAAATTCAGCCTATAAACAGGAAAGGTTTTTTCATTGATTAGGTGGATCAGTGTTTACCTTTTCCCTGCTTTTAGGCCACTTAACTGAGCGTCTATATCCTTCAGGTATGGGTACCAAACAAGTGGGAGCTTCTTGAGGACAGTGCCTCTCTCGATGTTCATAGTGCTTTGTGCTTGGAAGCCTTCTTATAACGTACCAATTATCAAGGCAAGGAACATAGGCTGGTCCAGCAGTGACATTACAAAGTTTCCATCCATGACCATATTGATCCTTAGCTATTGAAGATTGTTGAGATATCTTCTCATTCTGTGACTCCACCACTTGAGTCGACCAAGCCCCATTTTGAGTATTGGTTTCATTTAGAAGTTCTGACTGTGTGCCAGCAGGTAAAATCTCAATGGAAGTTTGATCATTCTCTTGACTATCCACGTTATTCTCAATAGCACCTTCCTGGTTATTTTCATTTGCATTCTCCCCTGAGTCTGGGTTCTTCTCCCCATCATCTGACTTGGATTTATTTTCACCTGAGCTCTCCTCTGATTCTGTTTGATCGCTTTCATTTGCTTCATTGCCTTGAGCTTGGGTCTCTCCAGCTTCTGAATTTGATTCTTTATCACTTGAATTCAACTCTCTATCCTCTGTTTTTCCATCCTCATTATTTTCAGTCTCCATCTTTCGTTCCTCTTCAGAAACAGTCTTCCCATCCTGGTTTTCTTCTACCACATTCTTAGACTCGGCCTTCTCATCCCTGTTCTCATCTTTGTTATCCTCAACAGTACTTTCACTCTCTTTTTCAGTCACCTTTGGGTCATCATGGACATCAGATTGGCTAGCACTTTGAGAATCAACAGCATTGCCATCTTCTTTTGTTGCATCCTCCGGTAAATCACCAGGAATGTCTTCAAAATGCTTAGAAATATTTTCACCAGCCACTCGTTTCACATTCTCTTGGGATGATGGGTCTGAGTTTTGAACTGGAACAGATGATGAGATAAACATCCAAGCCCCAACTAAACACAAAGCAACAAACACAACCACAGTGGTTGTAGAACAGTAGTTGGATGACTTCCTCCCATCAACACGGGAATATTTTCCCATAGGCATGCTTTCTTTAGTATGATGTTGCTTGTTATGCAAATCTGGAAGGAAAAAAAATCAGCTAGAATACAAACCCTTACAACTTAAATTAAAATTAAAATTTAATAATCTATCATGAAAAAACTAATGGGGAACAATCACAGAAGAGTAAATATAAAGTAAGAAACTGACGCAACAACAATCCTTTTTTAACATATTTTGAAATCTTATGATGAAGCACATGTTATCTTAATCTCAGGGTGGACTAGTCTTCTTCTCTTAGAGATCATACTTCACGGCTCACGTTCGCTTCCCCTTTTAACTTCAATCAATGAAAAAACTTATCCTTTGTGGGTTCAAATTACATCTTCAGTTTCATTCTCTTTTAATATTCTTTTTCGACTTTATTTAAAACACTTTGCCTGCTTTAATACTGTTAAAAACAAGAACTTTTTCATGACCCAGTGGAGTGACAACGAGAGTATTCTTTTATCCCTTTTATGCATTCCTTTAATCTAATTTTCCAAATTATACATTATAACACCTATCGCTAAGGATATTTAAACAGCCAAAAGAGTCACAGGTCACAAACATATCAGAACTTTCAAGGAAAACAATAAATAAAGACCAACATCAAGAGTAAAAAGTGCCAGGAATAAAATCTCAATAGAAATCACCCATGGTGTGAAACATATACATAATTCTCATAAAGGAACAGCTTTTTGGAGAAATAAAAGACAGAAAGAAGGGTAGATTTTTTAGAAAAAGAAGACCTTTTTGTAGCTGGATTAAAGAATGAGAACTAGGAGTCGAGATTTTTGTTCTTGCAATGTAAGTTCAATAAGAAACTTAGAAGTATTATATGAAGAAGAATCAAACGAGTAAACAATCTCAGACACTTGATTGATCGCAGGTACTAATAAATGCCATAGTCAAAGCATATAGGCAAACTTATCTACCACACAGAAAAACAAGCGGTGGTCTTGAACTAAATCAGGAACAGTAAGAGGTAAGATCACAACTCAGCTTAAAAGTAAATCAACGTTCAGAAAGTGAAGAGATTAATAGCATACAATAAAATGTTGAATCTTATAAAGGCTTCGATCATGTCTTTTTAGAACAACATTGTAGGAGTTTAAAGAAGAAGCTTTGGAATTGTGTTTTGCAACAAGTGAAAGTGGGAACTGAGAGTGAGAAAAGAGTTTAGATACAGTTACCTTTCTTCTTTACTTAAAAGAGTATACCATTTGCTTGGATCTGAATGGAAAACCCAGAAACAGCAAAGCAATAGCCTTTTGGTTCTCCTCTTTATTCTGTCAAGAAAAAGAAAACGAGTAAACAGAGATTTTTAAGCATAGTGTTTTTTTTTTTTTTTCAGGTTCAGAAAATAAAATTTTTGAGGGCTGTTATAAATTATTAACATCAACAAAGAAATTAGGATTTGAAAAAAACAAGGTGGATGAACCAGTGGCATTCATGGATAATTGGATATAAATGGGTAGTATATTGAGTATTTTTTCAATTTAATTTCTGATATTTTATAAATTATAAATTCTATTTATTTATTTATTTATTTTTAAACCTAAACGGTTAAATATGTTATTTTGAGCTAAGTTTTTTATGGTTAGATATTAATGAGTGGGTTTAGCTTAATTAGAACTAAGATTTTAGCTCAATAAATTAGTTCAAACATATTATAAGCTTTAACAAATAATTTAGATTTAATATATCACTAAATCAATTAAATAAAATAGAAGAATTAATTGCAAAAAAAAAATATTATAACAAATTAAATTCTCAACAACAACAAAAACTCAATATAATAAGTTATAAACATGAAATTGAATTAAATATCTTTTCCTATCATCAACCAAAATCAACTACTTGAAAGCAACAAGAAGTAGTAATAGTAAGGTTGTCAATTCCGTTCCGTTTTGTTTGGAATGGCCAAAACGTTCCATACCAATTCAAAAAACGAAACAAAACGAAACAAATTTCATCTCATTTTAAATCTCGGTCCGTTCAAGATTTTTCGGCTAAATTTCACCCGGAACGTTCCTATTTCATTCCACATGTTCCGTTCCGCTCTTGAAAAGCCATTGAATCAAATTGAACCTTGTTCAATTTAATTAATTAAACCACCCAATTATAAAAAGTTTCTTTTCATTATAATTTTCAATAACAATGATATTAATAATAATATTGAAAATTATTATTACTATTTTCATTAACAATAATATTAATTTTTTAAAATTAGATTTATCACTAATATATATGGTTTATATTCATGTTGTTTTTTTCATGTTTATACTTTGTAGGAATTTGAGCAAAACAAGGGATGTTTTAGATTTCATTAGCCTTGAAAACATTGACCTAACTTTATATTTAAAATATTTGTGTTAAAACATTTTATTTTCATAATATTTTGATATTTTGTTTAAGTTGAATTACTTTAAGTTAAATATCTATTTAATCTTGACTATTTAGGAATATTTTAAATTTTGAAATTATATTTGTTTGGCATTGTGTTTGTATTGCATAATTTATAATTAATTTATCTTGAATTTGAATTATGTTTGTTGAATATATATA
>Ga0307517_10012379_pt1 | contig 11718 bp, 9 predicted proteins | sample 23_EM_MG_FD_194515 | JGI IMG/M metagenome (GOLD analysis project Ga0307517, IMG submission 194515) | Populus trichocarpa ectomycorrhiza microbial communities from riparian zone in the Pacific Northwest, United States - 23_EM | ecosystem: Host-associated > Plants > Roots > Unclassified | place... | reverse complement strand
CTGGTATTATAATTATATTTCAAAGATATGTAGGCTTGGACTTGATATTTTTTAAAGAGATAAGGTTATGAATAGTAACATGGTATTTCACTTGAAAATATATTAATTTAATATATTTTTGAGTGTTTTTTAATTATTTTAATGTAATTATATAAAAAGTAAAAAAAATATATTTTAATGTATTTTTAATTAAAATATACTTTTACTATATTAATCTCCAAAACATTACTGAACATATACTAATTTGTAAACGTTTAAAGCTAAGGAACCAAGTTACAATCACATTACAAAATCAGGGACTAAAAACAATTTAATATCCAAAAACAACTTGGCGCGCAAGAACCCAACAAAAAGACAACTTTGCACAATCCCCAACGCATTCGGAGAGACATAAACATCCTTAAACCCTAAAAAAAGCCCCAAAGAAACCCAAACCCTCCATTTCTTTTCCCAATCTTTCCTCTTCTTCCATGGCATGAACCCCTCTTCTCTTACAAGATTAAACCCTAATTCTTGCAACCCCATGTCTCTCCCCTCCACTCTCCGTCTCTCCTCTCTTCTCCACCGTCTCCCTCCTCCTTCCCGCCGTTATTTCTCTTTCCTCCACCACCGCTCCGTCTCCGACCTCCGCTTCTCCTCCTCCTCCCCCCGCATCCGTCCCGTTGTTCAATCTCGCCGCCGTGAGGAACCCGCCACTGATGATAGTGAGAATGGGAGCCTGTTAGTGAAGGATCCGAATGGGGGTAGTCCAGGCGGTGGAAATGGGCGGGTTGTTCAAACGGAGCTTCATAAAGAGGCTACTGAGGCCTATATGGCTTATGCTATGTCTGTTTTGCTTGGTAGAGCCTTGCCCGATGTTAGAGATGGGCTAAAACCAGTTCACCGGAGGATTCTGTGAGACCCCCTTTTGTCTTCTCCTTTGTTTTGTTATTTTCGGGTGTTGGTTTTTAATTTTTTAATTTTGTGTTTTTTCCTTTGAATTTATAGATTTGCAATGCATGAATTGGGGCTTTCTTCGAAAAAGCCGTTTAAAAAATGTGCTAGAGTTGTTGGTGAGGTTAGTTGTTGAATAAAGCTCTCAATAATTGTTGTAACCAATGATAATTATTATCTGATTATTTTTTTTTGGGTTTCATTTTTTTTTCTAGGTTTTGGGCAAGTTTCATCCCCATGGAGATACTGCTGTCTATGATGCACTAGTTCGAATGGCGCAGGTAAAATGGGATTATTTTTTTGCTATTTGCTTTGCGTTTTGATTGCTGAAACTGCCCGTTTATCTCCTAATCACTTGAAATTATTTAGTTACAATTGGTTTTATTATTCAGGATTTCTCACTGAGATGCCCTCTTATTCAAGGGCATGGGAATTTTGGTTCGGTTGATGCGGATCCTCCTGCCGCCATGCGTTATACAGAATGCAGGCTGGATGTATGTTTTAAGACATAATTTTCATTTTAGCAAATGTACCTCAATGTATATTTATTTGTGTTAGGAAGTTTGACATGGTTTGGTTTCATTTGTGTCTGATGTTTAAGTGTATTCATGCACGCAATGTCTTGTATTTCACTCGATGTCCTCAACACTTTTGTTACATCTTAGCTTTTAATACGCTGCCTCATCTTCTTATTTTATTATGTACTACATCAGTTCAATTGTCTTATCCTGAGGTCAAAACATACATTTTTGGTACATTATTCTCATGTGCTTGTTCTAGTTGCTTGCACTCACTGGTGGTGCAATCTTATTGTTCATTATTTCCTATATTCTTGTTTATATGCTTAAAGAAACAATGGCCTTGAAGTATAGGCAGTTGATTTTGTGTACAATTCTTGCAGGGACTTACAGAGGCAGTTTTTTTGGCTGATCTCGAACAAGATACAGTAAGTGCTATTCTCTATTGTATGTTTTTACATGGTTTCCATGTTTTAATTTGTCCCCAACATCGTGTTGAGTCATTATATTGCATTTCTTGCAGGTTGATTTTGTCCCTAACTTTGACAATTCCCAAAAGGAACCTTCACTTTTTCCTACTCGGCTTCCAACTTTATTATTGAATGGTTCTTCTGGGATTGCGGTAATTTTAATGCTTTTCTTTTTATTTTCCCTAAAAAGTGACTTCTGTACTTGCTCTTGTTTTCCATCTTCTTTCTCATCCTCTTAGTATATGTTTTTGCAGTTAAGTAACTCAAAGTAACATCCTTTCATACTCTTCAGGTTGGCATGGCAACCAAAATTCCTCCTCATAATCTTGGAGAGCTGGTGGATGTGTTATGTGCCCTAATTCACAACCCAGAAGCCACTGTAAGTGCTCTAAACCTCAGCCTTTTGGTTTGCTAGTTGAGACTTCTTAGGAACACTTGGAAATTATTTTCTTGTGAAATCCAATGATATCTTTGTCTTTGTCATTTTTTATGTTGTTTACTGGTTCTGTGTGCAATTCATGTCTAAAATATTTTGGTAGGATTTGATGGACAATGAAGGCAGCCTTCCTACTTCATACTTGTTAAGGAATAGTCTTTTGCCAAAAAGGATTTTTTTAGTGTTTCCTAGTTGTATAATCCTCTGATTTTCAAAATAAAAATGATTCTCATTCATGGTTTTATCATTTCATTCAAGAATTGAGTCAACCCAATTCCCTTAGTTGACCAGCCCTTCAAAAGCGCTTGTTTAGGATGCATTAAAGCTAACTTGCACTAATCAAAGTAACAAGACTTCAGATGGTATGTATCAAAGGTAATGTCAAGGAGTCCTGTTTCTCTATCATCTTGCCCTAAGCATGACATACAAATATCTGTTTGCCATCCAAATTGTAAACAAGTTGAGGTTTTAAAGTCCAGATTTTTTTTTCAAAAAAGCGTCGGGATATTTTGAAGAACTAGCTTTTATGGTATGTGCTTTGCACATAATTCACTTTATTTTCTCAAAATATATTTATTTGCTTATGTGCTAAAGGAAAAAATACCTAATTTTTTACAACATCATAAATTTAATATTTAATTACTAATAATGTTTTTATTAGAAATGTTTTTGAACTTTACAAAATCAGAGAATATTTTTGCTTAAAATGATGATACATAGCTATATAGTTTTGTTAGCAACATTATTCAATATTTTTAGAAATAATAAACAATCTCAAAGTATACCAAAATTAGTTTCATTGCTCTTTTCATTACTATAGGCTCTACCACACAATTTTGTTAACTTTAAAAAATAAACAATCTTAAAGTATACCAAAATTAATTTCATTGTTCTTTCCATTACTATATGCTCTACCACCCAATTTTTGTAACTTTAAATATTTAACTTTAACGTCAAAATTCATATATACACTCTTTAATTTCTTTTCCTTTTTTTGATAGGATATTAATTACTTTTCCTAACTGGACTTTATTGAATAAGTAAGGATTTAATTTTTTTTACTTGATTACCTTTCCTAATTGGGCTTTAGTAATGATTTAATTATTTTTACACATGGACCAATTAAAACAATTTGAATATAGGGTATATGGGGAATACAACTGAATACAAGCCCTTTTTTATCCTCATATTTTTTTAACTTACTGCACTATTTATAAGTATATATGATATATGACATATGATTAGGGTGCCAAAGGAAATTTATGCCTTGCTGAATTTATTTATTTTTGCTTCTCTTACCTCCTTTGGACACACATGTAATGATGAAGCTTATCATCCTAGAGTTTTATGGTTCCTTTGCATTTGTGTGTGTACATATATATCTTATATCCTCATCAGAGACAGAGAAGGTTTTCTTATGTGTTGCATTTTTCACCACAGTTGCAAGAGTTGTTAGAATACATGCCTGGACCTGACTTTCCAACTGGAGGAATTATCATGGGAAATCAAGGGTATGTTAAATTTTTATTTCACGTTTACTTCCTCCAATTAAGCAAGGTGATGTATGCTTATTTATGAATTTTGATATCTGTATATTTGATTAAGGATCTTAGACGCATATCGATCTGGGCAAGGACGTATCGTAGTCAGAGGAAAAACAGATGTTGAATTGCTTGACTCGAAAACAAAGAGAAATGCTGTTATCATAAAAGAGGTTATATATTTTGGTTTGTTGCTGGTACCCGTTGAGCATACTTGTTTTCAAATTTTCAAGACTTGTCTAATGTTTTCCCACTGAAACAGATTCCTTATCAAACCAACAAAGCATCGCTGGTGGAAAAAATTGCTGAACTTGTGGAGGATAAGGTATTGTTGGAAAAGAATGTAATATCAGAGGTTTACCAAGTTGATATCTGTATATAATAATAATTTATCCTTCTCTTTTTAATGCATAACAAGTGTTTGTCCAGCTTGGTTTATAGTGGACATCTTTATTTCCTTGCTTTCTATTCAACAATCAATGATTAACAACTGCAGCTTCAATTATAAGTCTGTATAACTCTTAATGACTTCTAAAAACCAATATGATCTCATAACATATGATCATGGAGGATGGAAGTTGATTTTCACTGGCCAAAAGTGATCCAATTTATCATTCATATCACAAGTGTAAGTTTTGTTGTTGTAACCAAATTTTTTATTTCCTTTCTTTCTGCAGAATTTGGATGGCATTAGTGATATCCGTGATGAAAGTGATCGTTCTGGCATGCGTATAGTCATTGAGGTATGAGATACTCAGTTTTTGCAGTAAAGTAGTAAGGTAGTAAACTCATAGACCACATTCATCTGTTGCTCATGTTTTGACTAATTTATTTTGTTTCTCTACACAGCTGAAACGGGGGGCAGATCCGTCAATTGTGTTAAATAATCTCTATCGTCTTACTCCTCTTCAGTCTAGTTTTAGCTGCAACATGGTTGGGTAAGTAGTATATTAGAATCCAGAATCTAAATAGAAAGTCAAGATTCAGTTTTTTTGCTGCAGTTAGCTTTGATTTAGCAGATCTGATATTGCTTTTCACTTTGTGGTTTGTGAATTATTTCAGTTTTAAATGTTTAACCTTTATGCACTACATGCTTTCTTTTCCCTCCCTTTCGGAAGTTTTACTCGTGTTAATCTATTTTATGGTTCATTATTCTGTAGTTGATGAAAAAACTTGTCATTTGGATGGTGATGGTATAGTGGCAGACATGATATGAAATGATGAGAAGCAACTATAACTTCAGAAAACTTTCTAATTTAGGGCCCATGGAAGTTCTAAACCAACTGGAGAATAAGGCTATATTGAAAGATCACAAATTAAAAACATAATTAGGCAAAGAAAAACACAAAAATGCCATTAAATAGGACCTTTTAGAGTAACATAATCAACAAACAGGTTGGAATTCTTACACTCTTATGGCTGAAATATTAACATAATTTTTAAAACAGCATGGTAGGCATATGATCTCATGCTGTATTAGAAGGATTCTGAAGATGATGACCTGGCAACTTTATTTGGAGACAAACCAAAAGGAAAGTTGTGAACACATTTTTTTTCTACTGTTACTTCCCCTCTTGTTAGTTGTTGCACACAAGCCCATTCCTTTTCTCATTTTGCTATATGCATGTACATGTAAATGATCCATATGACCATGACATGGGTATTAACCTTTATAACCCTTTTGCATGGAGTTGTGGAACTTTCTGCTGGTGATATCTGTGAATATAACAAACCCGTTACTATAATTGCACTCTTGTGTGCAAAACTCAAACTCCCATTATTTTTGCCATGCGAAAAAAATATAAAAGGAGAAAAGAAATTATCCCTGATTCACTGTGGGGACATTATTTTCTGAAATTTAAATGGCATATTGAAACAATTCTGAAATTTATCAAAACACCTGTTGGATTACATTTTCAAGAGATGTCTATATTGTTCGGTGTATTGTGATGCAATTCTTGAATGGTTTTAGCAGTAATATATTCTTACGTCATCTCTTGTTGAAGATTTTGTACTTCTGTAATATCACATATATTCTAGCCTAATTTACTATTCTCCTTAAACTTTTTATTTGATAAACTTTCTTGCCTAATGTCATGTATCAATGCATTTTGCATCACTTGCTGTGTCACAGTATTCTTGATGGACAACCTAAACAGATGGGTCTGAAAGAGTTGCTTCAGGTGACTACTTAAACATTATTTTATTCGAAATTCCTTAGCAATTTGTTCTTAAATTAGAACACGTTATTTTAATTTTTTCTAAAGCTATTTTTTTGTTTTCTGAAATTTCTTTTTGTAATCTAAAATATTGTTGACATCATAGAATGTCTGGAAACTGAAGAGTTTTCCATCTTTTTTTCATTTACCAGGCATTCTTAGACTTCAGATGCTCTGTCGTAGAACGGCGTGCCATGTTCAAGCTTTCTGAAGCACAGAAAAGAAGACATATTGTCGAGGTATGTTAAGGTAATTCTTAGTTTACTGGACAAAAATAAAAGGCCTTTTGGCTGTAACATGCTATTCCAACCCTATTCCTCTCTCTATGTCCTGATTTGTCCTCCATTTGTGCACACATGTATAACCAGGCATGCATGTGTGCTTGGTCCAAACTTTTCCAATCCTTATAAGTTGTGGCTCTTTTTTCATATGATAGCAGCATTAAAGAAAGTGAGTAGGTTGACCACTTGCATGAGATGCCCGCTCATTTTGTGAAATTTCCTTTTTTTTATTGACTGATGGCTGTTGTCTGGGCTCTAAGGGCGTCATGGCGGGGCTTGATAATTTGGATAGAGTGGTTGATATAATTAGAAAAGCTTCAAGCAATGCAATTGCATCCGCTGATCTAAGGAATGGTAAGTTTCCTTTGCTTTTTATATGTATCTTGCTGATGCAATTAATTCTGATTTTTGTGGTGTTGTTTGGTCCTTTGTTCACGCATATACAAACAAGTTCATTATTTCTGGTGCTTGTAAATGTTTGCTACTTTTCACTGTATCTTGAATTCAATGTGTGATTTAGATCATGCTTGTCATTCCTACTAATCTAAAATTGACCCCTCACAGCACTGGTACATGCTTGCATTTATGGAGAGTGTTAGTCCGTCTATAATGTGGACTTTTCTTGGGCTTTTTTTGGCAATCCAGAAAAAAAAAAAAAGATGAATGGGATAAAGGCTTTTGGAACCCTTATTCTGTCAAAAAAAAAAAAAAACGAGAATGAAGAAGTTCAGTTACATGGAATTTGCTTATTTTCTAACCATGAAAAAATAAGCTAAAAGCCTAAAACAAACAGCATTTTTGAATACTGAATATATTTAGGGATACACATGACTTCATGCATAATGGTACAAGGAATCTTGGTAGCATAATTAAGTAACTCCAGTTTTTAAATTCTTTGCATATTTTTCTTTCCAAGTTTCTAACCTGTACTGAGTCTCTATTAACCTTAGGGCACAAGCTTTCTAGACTTTTTGATAATTGCCGGTATCCATGCCTTTTATTGGCTTGAAGAAACTGTAGTCCATTTTGCTTATTGTTTTTCATATTCTGGATTGCAGAATTCAGTCTGTCTGAGAAACAAGCTGAAGCTATTTTGGACATAAGCCTAAGAAGGCTTACCCTTCTTGAGGTGACTATTGTGCTTTCGGTTATATTCTGTTTATCTATGAGATTCCATACTGGTACAATTCTACAAACAGTATCATGTGAAGCAGATATAATTCTGATTGTGCAGGGGAAAAAGTTTGTTGAAGAAAGTAAATCATTGATGGAACAAATAACTAAGCTAGAGGAACTATTGTCAAGCAGGGGAAATATATTGCAGGTAACAAAAACTCCAGTAAATGATGTTTGTTTCCTTTTCTTTTGGAGATTCTTGCAAGTGAGCTGAAATGTTTTAGATGCATTGTTTTTGTTTATACAAGGTTATTTGTTTTTGCTTTCTTGCCAGTTGTAGTTTTTGAGTCATTTTTTATGGGTTAGAACAATGGTGAAAACATTGATTTTGACCCCATTCAATATGTTTGGCTCTGATTCATCCTCCAATTCCCTCATCCTATTTTTTTTTCCCAGTTGATTGAACAAGAAGCAGTTGAGCTTAAAAATAAGTTCTCCAATCCAAGGCGTTCAATGTTGGAGGACTCTGATAGTGGTCAGCTTGAAGATATAGATGTTATTCCAAATGAAGAAATGCTCCTGGTAATTGGCTTTGTTAATTTCTGATGGCTTTGTGACTAATATCTGGTTGTTATGCTTATATCCTTCCATCTATGCATTTTTTTTTCTTTTGCTGGATTAGAATTTCTTCTCATATAATTTTCAGGCAATTAGTGAAAAGGGCTATGTTAAGCGGATGAAGCCTAACACGTTTAATCTTCAAAATCGTGGAACAATCGGTAAATCTGTTGGGAAGTTGAGAGATAGTGATGCAATGTCTGACTTCATTGTCTGTCATGCACATGACCGTGTGCTATATTTCAGGTACTGCTCTGCTTTGTACTTTTATTATTTATTAGGCTCCAACAATCTATAGATCCGTGTCTTGAATGGATTAGAAAAAAGAAGTTCTGTCATAATAATTGGTTGTCGCACACTTGACATGTTGCATCTGCAGTGATCAGGGAATAGTATACTCTGCTCCTGCTTATAAAATCCCTGAATGCACCAGGGCTGCTGCTGGCACACCACTGATCCAGGTAATAACTGTTTTTTCTCCTTTGCTTATTAATGAATTTCTCTAGCGTCTCAAGTTTGTATCCCTTTCGTGTTGGAGACAGTTCTTATCTTTATCTGATGGTGAAAGAATAACTTCCATTATTCCTGTGAGCGAGTTTGTGGAAGATCAATTTCTACTGATGCTTACTGTCAATGGCTACATCAAGAAAGTATCTTTGAACTCTTTCTCAGCCATACGTTCAACTGGAATCATAGCAATACAGTTGGTTTGTCCTCTTCTATTCTGCTCTAGCATTCAAGTTTCATCCAATTCCCTGATGAAAGTATGTTCTTAAATTTCAAATGTTAACCTGCCAGGTTCCTGGCGATGAACTAAAATGGGTCCGCTGTTGCACAAATGGTGATCTTGTGGCCATGGCTTCACAAAATGGAATGGTCATCCTCACTTCCTGTGAGAATGTAAGTTATCTTATGCTTTTCTACCCCTTATAATTAATGATGTTCAAGCCATTTGAACTACACCCTTGTAGCTCTTGATACTGGCAAAGAAAGAACATGTTTCTCCTTCATTATATTTCATCCTCTCTCTTTCCTTCCATTTGTTGCCAAAGGCAACTGCAGAAGTATAGTACACCATTGGAGAAATTAGTTTGAAGAATTACAGAAAGCAGGTGGGAGTAGAAAGGGCTTGAAAATGACTGAGAACCAATAGTGTTGTGAAATGATTTATTCTATGCTGGCATGACTTTTTTCCTCTGATATTGAGATGAATTGAGACCGGTTTCGGATTCATATTTTTATTATATTTTCTAGCATGGTCATTACTGATATTGCTAATCATTGTAGTGTCATTTCTATCCACTCTGTAGCGCCAAAATAGTGTATATTTGAGCATGCACAAGAACAAGTTTCCAGATTAATGTTTCATAAATTTTCTTGTACAAATGGTTTATGTGTGATGAAGCTTTTTATTGCCAAGCAAACCATAAGTTGTTCGGATCATGGCTTAATTAAGTAAGTTGCTTCCAGCTCATTAAGATGCATTAACTTTCTGTGAAGGACTAGTCTATGGCTTTGCTTGTTTGATCTTTACCAATATGTAGCAATGAACCTCAAGCTATGAGCTGTTGCACGCTCTGTTGCAGTATGAAGTTTTTTCCTTTTAACCAAAGTCATATTATTATCCGATTGGACTCCATTTTTCTGAACCCAGATTCGAGCTCTAGGTAGAAATACAAGGGGTGGGGTGGCCATGAGGCTAAGAGAAGGTGACAAGATAGCAAGCATGGACATAATACCAGCTTCCCTGCAGAAAGACTTGGAGGTGGCGTCAAAAGATTCTGAGAATAAGTAATTGCTCTGAGTTTGCTTTGTGTAGCATCTAATAAAACACCATGTTATGTATTTGCAAGAGGTTCACAATGTGGAATGTTTAATTCTTTGCAACTTCAAAGATTCTCATTATTTTTTCACAACAGCAACAAGGGCACTGGTCCGTGGTTGTTGTTTGTGTCTGAGAGTGGTCATGGAAAGCGGGTTCCCCTCAGTAGCTTCAAGCAATCACGTTTGAACAGAGTTGGATTAATTGGTTATAAGGTATGATGACTGTTATACTATTGTTTTAACTTTTAACACCATTTAATCTTGCCTTGTAGAGTTGTTCTACAGCTTGACATTTCCTCTGCTCTGTTTTTTCTTAAAGTTCTTTGAGGAAGATCACTTGGCAGCTGTCTTTGCAGTTGGTTTTTCATTGACAGGTATTGTTATATAGTGGTTTGGGGTAGATGCTTTTATAATACTATTGATTATGCTTGCTCTTTCTTATCTTTTTGCTAATTTTCTCCCTTCTTTTTCTCTGTTATAGAAGATGGTGAAAGTGATGAGCAAGTGGTTCTTGTAAGCCAAAGTGGCACTGTCAATCGAATTAAAGTTAGGGATATTTCAATACAATCCCGCTTTGCAAGGTATGTATAGTTGTTTATACCGAAGTATTTTCTAAGCTCATTTGTTGACAGCAACAATGTCTGGGTCTATCCATGTGATCTAGTGGAATGTATTCTTCCATGCACCTGTAAACATCAAATTTGCATTGCTTCAGGAATTTCTCTTCCAAAAGAAACCAAAATAAATTATCTCGTCTCTTACCACCTTTGGTTAGGGAGTTGATTGTAGATGGTCCAGAATTGATATGCTCTATAGGTTCTTGCTAGGCAGGCTTGCAACAATTTCTGGATGTAAAAACTACCCATTTTGCTTTCAGCTACAGAATACCGAAGTGCCTTGGTTGAATTTTGAGGGATAATGTTTATGATTTAAAGGTTGAAATATGATAAGTGAAAACTGAGCTAAGTTAATCCTATAAATGGTTCTTGGCCACTTGGCTAATCTTGTATGGTAATTTTGTTAGTGTTTGCTGTCAAATTCATTCTCTCCCTCTCTCATCTCTCTCCAGGGGAGTTATTTTGATGCGGCTGGAGCATGCTGGCAAGATTCAGTCAGCTTCCTTGATCTCCGCTGCAGATCCTGAATTAGAGGAATTGGCACCCGTGCCTGAACTCCTATCCGAGGCATCATTATAACAAATTCTGGGGATCACTTGTATATGTCATGTGCAATTGGATCTTGGGTTAATCTTCCTCGTGCTACCATGAAAACTTAGTTGGCTTTCTGCTGTTAATTATTAGAGTACAAAAGGTAATGTGGGTTAGACAGTGTTGGTGCTAGCTTGTTAGCTTGATCATTGCTAACTTTTTGGATCACTGATCTAAACCTCTGAAGATCATAGCTGGAGCACACCCTTGATGTGCAGCCTTATGAGAAAATTATCATATCAAAAAATTCTGTTCATATCATTTATTTGCTCCATGTTGATAGCAGTGGAAAGTGGAAACTAGCTGTCTGGCTCATGTTGGGCCTTAAGCCCTGTTGAAATTTCATCCAAGAATTTCTGAACTTTTTACTTGAAGAATTCATGATATTAATACTACATGACTGCTTGAAACTTTATGGAATACTTGAGTATGAAATTATTCACTATAACATAAAAGTTGAATAAAGTCGTAGGCTGCTTCAAACCAGAAACTTCGGTCTTTCGCTTCAACAAGGTCCTTGTAAATGATGAAGAAATCGGAGGAGGGGGAGTCTG
>Ga0307517_10012378_pt1 | contig 11719 bp, 15 predicted proteins | sample 23_EM_MG_FD_194515 | JGI IMG/M metagenome (GOLD analysis project Ga0307517, IMG submission 194515) | Populus trichocarpa ectomycorrhiza microbial communities from riparian zone in the Pacific Northwest, United States - 23_EM | ecosystem: Host-associated > Plants > Roots > Unclassified | place... | reverse complement strand
GTGAAATAGGATACAACTAATTTAGGATAATCATAGCCTTACAGTCTGTAGGTGAAAATGATCCTACGACTCTTTGTTTTGTAGGGTAGGATTATCCTATCAGCTGATATCCCTGCCACGGTAAGTTCTTCATGACCACCATTGATGGTCGGTGCTCCTCCTTCGCTCTCATTTTGGGTCTCAAGAGCAGTTTCGTACCCTTCCGTGCCTGACGTGGTTGAATCTGTCGCCAGTGTTTCGTGTCCTTTGACTCGGACATCCAGAGATCCAGAGTAAGTGACGCTAGGATTGTCGATATTCCCGACCAATGTCCGACGCTTTGGATGGTGCAGGTGGGTCTCGCCAGTAACAGGAGGGAAAGGCAGTAGTCTCTTCGAATTGGAATTCGGCTCGTCAACTCGTAAAGCATTGGGAGGACTAGAAGGATTATGGCGGACGACGAATACTTGGGAGCGGGGAGAGCGGGTACGATAACGAAAACCGATCTCATAGTCAGCCGCGTGAAGATGACCGTACGTGGTCCCTGTATGCTCTGGACTAGAGGAAAATGGGAACCCGTGTGCACAGGCGAGCATGGATGCTGAAAAATCCAGATAACCATCAGAAATGGTTCCACCAACAAAAGTCAATAGATCGTACCTTGACTTGGGGGGAAGGGCAGCATTCTTGGCTCTCTTCCGTTTTGCGACAAACTTGATAGTATCATCTTCTTTTGTCTGAACCGCATTGTCCGATTCCACGCTTGATGGGTTAAATAGATCATCCACCGACCCTCGTGGAGGTAAAGATCGATGGTTCTTCGAAGTCGAAGGGTGGTGGTGGTGGTGATGGCGATTCGACGAGAGCGATTCGTTATCAGATTCGTCGGAAACACATAGGTGGCAGACCCTGCACGAGTTGGGGACGACTGTCCGAGTGAACCAGGCCTTCAACCCTTCCATATTCGCTCGCCAGACTTGGGTGCCTTACTGTCAGTGCTTTGTTTCCGTTGGAACTGGCAGTAGACGGGGATGAGGCATCACCAGGTCGTCATCTTCGTTTGGCGGTATATAACCAAATCCCCATATCGGCCGCGCAGGATTGTCCGTCGTAATCCGCGGGATGCAACAAGAAGAGTCGAACGCCAGAGTAAGCTTAAGTGCTGCGATAAAGCAGTGAAAAAATTGTGTCAACTTGAAAGAAATTTGATTTGGGTCATATCCGAATTGGGCAATGCAAAGGAATCAAATGCAAACTTAGGACGTACTGTAGTAAATCATCTTCGGACAGTCTCAAAAATGTCTTGCCCGTAATTCTACGTTCGTTGCAATGTCTTTCGCAACTGAAGCAGGTAGATTGGCGTCCCCCGTTCTCAGGGTCGTAGAAAGATACATGGAAAGCTGAGGCGGCGTCCAGCTCTTTAGGATCGTCAGGTTATGCAGAGGAGGCAAGAATCTCAGAACGTCGACCGTCACGGTGTGTTATGCTCCTGGTGGTGGGGGCAATGGAGGAGGTCAAACTGTAACGATGCCTACTCGGCCGCTGAGGGGAAGTAGGAGATGGGTCCTCTGGATGGCATATGCATTGACACTGATCATGATGAAAACCCGAGAAACTCTTGCCATTTTACGTCATCCACATTTCGTTATAAGTAAGTACTGGACCTTAATTTTTTCCGCGACCCTTCTGACCTTTCTGACCCCGGCCCCGAACATTGGGCTCACCCAGGGCTCACTTGTCTTATAAGATTGTCCATTTGTAGGCCAGCCGCTTCTATTCAGGCACGACCTGTCAGCCAAATGCTATGTTTTTAGTTTCGGGTAGATTGGCAGGAGGCAATGCGGGCGTGCCTTGCTGCCACAATTCCGTGGCCTTTAAATTCACGAACATGTCGTTCTTTATACCCACACCTAACCACGTTCATTCCCTTCCCCACAGTAACCTCGACAAATGGCCAGCCTTACCGCCGCGGCGCTCTCCTTGGATATCACTCGCATCGGTATCAAAGTCATCGTACCGAACCATGACCTCGCCTTCCTGATGTATTACCTGCGCTGCATCACCCTTGACCTTGGACTCGAACTCCTGGACGATGACCTCGTAAATTACAGAAACTATGGACGGCTCTCCAACGAGCGCAGGGACCTTGTCCTTCAGTACGCAAGGCAATACAACCCTGAAGAGCTTATTGACAAGGTTATCTTCCGGGACGACCATAAAGTCATTACCAAGAACGACAAGAACGAGTTTTGCGACATCTCTATTGCATGCGGCATCGTCTCTGTCCAGAGTGACGTCTGCATTGCCGGGAAGATGCAGTCCGTCACCAAGGTCATGTTCTACCAGCAATCGTGGCTTGATCAACACTACTACCGTCCCATTCAGCGCGCCGAAGCCCAAAGGCGGCACATCAATCCCTATTTCAGAGGAATCACTCTTTACCTCGCCCCACTCCTTTTCACAACGGCGCTCTTTTTGTCCATCTTCGCTTATCTTTCGCCTGCTGCCATGTTGCACGACCAGGTCGCGCTCCTTACCGTCTCTTCTACCACAGATAAATCCCGCCTCTTTCTAGGTGTACTAGGTCTGCCCCAATTTTTCGAATGACCCGTGCTGTTCTTCACATATGTTGTCAGGCTCATGCTCGAAGAAAAACAACACAGCAGAGGTGCAATGCACACAACCCTTGCTTCATCCTGTCTACGGCCAGTTCCTATTCCTCCTTTTTTTTTTTTGTCAATCTCATCCGCGGACAGATCTATCCATCTTGACATCTTCTACGCCCAACTTCTCCATTCCACGTCTTCTTCTCAATGCACCTCCCTACATTGCCTTCTCCCTTGGCTCTGTTTCCGCCTTTTTCCTCTTGTATATGTTGACAGCCTACCGTTACAAGTTGGGAAAGATGGGCCAAAGCTTTGACAGTCGGGCCATTCAAAAGTGGATTTTGTTCTTCGGTGTTCTTGGAATTATTATTGGTACTCCTGCAATCAATTTAGTCTCTTCGATTTTCTTACCTTTATGACTACCAGGAATAGGAGCTTTCGTTTCGCTACACAAATTGCTCGTGACATCTGTCCAGGATTTCAATGCGGCCATTCAGGACCCTGATTATAAAGGCCCACAATTCGTCGCAAGCATCGCAAACGGATTTATGAGTATGTTTCATTTTGTGGTTTTATTCTTTGTTTTTAATGATCGTGTTGCAGTGCTCTGGGTTGCATACGGCTTTTACGGTGTGGCTATTTTGGTCACCTTGTATAAGCTCGCAATTTACGCCGAGCGATGTTTTTGGAGTACATGACCCGGGAGGATATCCAACTTGGAAGCTGCCGCGGTGAGTGCTGAGGTGCTGGACACCGGGACATCGAAGAGGAAACCCGGCCAAGTCCCAGCTGGGACTTGGGAACACTTATAGATAAACCTCAGTTGGACTATGATTCCTTCATCTTCACAGTTCGTAAATGCATGCGCTCAAGAGCTCCCCGTATGATCCCAAAAAAAAAAAGCTGCGACTAGGTCCGATGACTACCTGTCGACCATCGATCATGATTCAAGTCTGTCCACCCCTTCGATTTATCATGAGAGAAAGTTTATCATGGAACACCTTCCCGCCACAAGCAGCCGTACCAGCGCGTAGTGCATAGATCCTTCTGTCTAGACCCGCAGGACAGGCTTGTCGAGGATTAAATAAATTTTTGTTACCGTACAGAAAACCCCTCGAAACCAGGTTCCATCGACTCGTCAGAGAGCAAGTCAGCAGCTGAAGGCCTATGTGTAGGATTTAATGCCACGCATTTCCTGGAATATTAGCCGCTGGAACAACCTCGCTTGAAGAGATTTGCCTTGTCAGTGTTTCCGCGGGTACTTCGAGTTTGAAAGACCCTATAAGGAATTGAGTTACCTCCAAAAAGTTGAATACAAGCCCGTACCGTCCTCATTAAAGTATTCCGATTTCAACTCTGACTTGAGAGCCATGTCTGGAGGAATGGGACCTCCGGACATGGCGATGAGCCAGCCAAGCATGGTCGCATCGTCCGTCAACGAATGATATGTCTGTAGCAAAGAGGGGAGAATGATATCGCAGAAAGTAATGCGAAAAAAAAACCTACGGTGCGACCGAGCATCCAGATATCTACCTTTGAAGAGAGAAAGGCATGCCTAGGATAACCTCGTATGGATAAACTTTTCCCCGGTTGGTGCATCTTTTATTTTCTGAGCTAAAACAAATAAGGTTCTTACGTATGGGGCATTTATATGGAGAAAAACGTGAGACACAAACCTTGGGAAAAGTATTTGTGAACCGAAATTGAACTGATATTGAAGATCAATATCGATCAATCTTGGTGTTATCTCGAGTTGCTCGAAGAACAACTCGTTGATCTCCCCAATGAAATTGAAGGTCTTCCTCGGAAGAGCTATAGCCTCTGTGAAATATATAGGTAAAGATGGCTATGAAGGACAATTTGACTGACTTTCGATCAATGACATCCATTTGAAGTGAAATTATAACCGAATCCTATCCACTAAGTGGTACGCACAGATTCTAAATAGTCGTCAGTAAAGCTAGCCCAAAATACAACATCGTAAATGATTTGCAAGTGTCTCCAATAAGATGGATTCAGCAAAACATTTACATTTAGTGAACGAGACCTAATTCTATTCCACCTCGGGTCCGCTAGCGGACTCGGGAAGGAATTTCTCTCGAAATCCATTAACCGGGGCGTAGATCTTCCCACCAGCGAGCATACAACAATTCTCAATATCGTCAGCTTCTCGTCGCATTATATGTACGTTTGCGCTGAAAAGGTAGTGAGAAGTTCATCAGGAAGCGGGAGGGACGGCGCGTGTTCAGGTAGAGTTTCTTCGTCGTTTGAGTATTTTCCTTCGAGTCTGGACTCAAGAGTGTCAGGTCAAGCATTTCACCTGAATGTCCACACTCACTTTGGTGATGAAAACGCTGGGGGCAACTGCGTTTGTACCAGGCGATTTTCTGTCGGGAAAATCCGTCGTCAGTCATAAGTTCCCTTATCCCCCCCATCTACTTTCGCCGAAAGAGTACACTCACAATCGGACGAAAGACGCAGGTCGAGCAAAGGGCGGTTTTCATCTGTCCACTTATTGCTTTCTTTTGCATAGGTGCATCACTGGCCGTCCAGCTGCGAGCAGCCACCAGCGGTGTTTAAAAATCTGAACCTGTGCTGTTGCGGTCACACATGTGAAGGATCTCATTGAATATGCTTTAACCTGGTTGCACAACAATCCAAAGGACAAACCATGTCTGCAAAATGTCTCTCAGGCTTTGAATGGGTAAGGTTATCTTTGTGGATCTATCCGAGTCGTTCGCTGATTGTCCCAAGTCTTTCAGTTCGACTGATCAGAGCCCTTGTGTTGTCGCTGTTGAGCTTGCAGGAATATGCATAGGTGGCCGTGAGTAGTTTCAGCTATAGTCTTTCGCCGCGTCGATGAATCATGAAACATATTAGAATTCAACCTTGCACCACTGGATTCTGGGGCTGTGTATCTCGGGCCAAGTGCGGAGAGTGCAGACAGCTGCAGGTGCAGCTCCGTCTATTATGCACTTTTGAGTGCCTGTGCGTACTGCCAGACGCGCAGTTACATTCGGTAAAGTCTCGAGACGGTTCTCACCCACCCCCTGCTGGTTGATTTAAGCTTTCGTCGGTATAGCTGGTCGTCCTACATGGTCAATTGTCCGACGGCCTACCTTCAGCGGTCAGATCAGGGCCTTTCATATCCCTTCATATGACTAATGTCTTGTAATCAGTTTCGCTGAACCCATCCCAAGCGGCATCAGTGTTCCATTGTGGGCCTATCAAGACGTTTCGGTAACACTTTCTTCTCCATCGATTCAAGAGGCACCTACAACTCTCTCACAGATTGACGACTTCTTCAACGTGACTCTCGCTCAGACTAATGGTTGAGTTCCCTTGCGCGTCCTTGGTGCCCGCTGACAACAATTCTTAGCAACCAACACTCGTACAACAAGTACTACTCGACCGGGACCCACTAGCGGATCTACTACTAAAGGGATCAACGTTGCCGCAATAGCTGGTGGTCTAGTAGGAGGATTCATCGTTATTGGTCTTGTTGTAGGCCTCGTTGTCTTTTGTTTGACCCGCCGATCGAGGTCATCATCATCGCGTAATGCTAACCGAACCGAGGAAAGCCAGACTCTAGATGTTCCTACGAATATCCCACCATACACGGCTCCTGGATTCTCTTCATCTGTCATGCCCAATGCCATACCCTCCGCTTCTCGAGTTTCAGCATCCCAATCCTCCCAACCTTTTTACCAAACTGGCTTTATGGTACGAACCGTCTATCGTATCCGCGATCCCGTTTTATTCTTCTCCTTGCAATCTATTAGGATGTCTCTCCCCCTCCCCTTTCTTCACGGCGTGTTCCTTTCATTGACACGACCACCCGAGATTCGAAAGTACAATCGCAATCCGAATATATGGTACGAGCCCGTTATTTCATATACAGTTGGAGCAATGGGTGAATTATTTAATGTAGATGACAGCAATTACCCCATATACGATTCCTTCCCCCACTTCCCCTTATATTCCTCATACCCTCTCCAGCTCGCAAGACTCGAAGCAACCACTCCTGGAAGGGCCATCAAGCAATTTTACTGTAAGACTCCATAAGTCATTATTCACCACAGCGAACTCAGCTTGCTTTCGTAGGATATGCCTACTACATCGGGTAAATGGCTTCTTTTCTGGTTTTCTCTCAACGTGTCTCATCCCAAATCCTAAAGCTTTCACTTTCCACCCGGCTTCTTCATCCACTAGTTCGTCATATCAACGACCCCATCAAGTCCCGCAAGAGGCTTCAATGAGCCCTCTCACATTAAACGAACAACTTCCAGCTTACTCTGAGATAATGATGAGTGGAGCAACCTCACATGATCGAGTTTCAGAAAAAAGAACTCCAAATAGGACGTGAATGGATGTAGATAACATCTGACTGGTTTTTACGTGGAATATATTACCAATGAAAACCAAGGATTTCCGTCGTTAAGCATTACAGCTTAAATGTAAGTACATATATATATGTCCATGCATACAAACAAATAAAGGAGAAGCAAGATGGGCAGAAACAAATTTTACTCTCCAGCAAACATCCGGACGATTATATATCCCGTCGAACCACAGAACCTAACAACTGATGTTTTTGTTAGCAATTACCCGACAAGATAGCGGGAGTCGAGAACATACAAGCAAGAAACGCCACGGAGTACAACAAAAATGTCATGTAGCCAGATACAGCCGCGCTCGCACCCTTTGATGCAGCACTCGCATTTGTTGTCGTGATTGAAGCGGCGAGAAGACAGTTTGACAAGACCCATGAAAGAAGAACGCTGTCCAGCTCATAAGTTATCAACACGGAACAAAAAACATTTCAATTTACTTCGTCCTGACGTTCCGGTAGTAATCCTCCTGTTCTTGACCGAGGTCAACCTTCTTCTCTTCTTTGGGCTTCTTCGTTTGAAGAACATGAAGAGCGTCATCGTAAAGTTCGTTCATATCCTTTTCATCGGGAACAACGGCCACGACTTCGCCAGACTTTCCGGTGGAGACTGTGCCAAGGGACACGACATTGTCCCCTTTCGTACCCCAGGAAATATCATGAACGTTTGCAAACTAAAGTAATAAGACAGGTCAGGTTCCAGAAAGGAAACGAAAATACAAAATCAAGTACCGCATAGACATTGAGAACGTTGATGTATGAAGGCGCCATGAACATGTACTGTGCAAAGGAAGTAATCAAATGCCAAGGGTCAAACTGTCGTGATGTCAGGGGGGGAAAGTTCCAGTTAACAAGGGAAAACGACTCACGAAGATCAGACTCGCAAACACATATAACCCTAATGTCGCCGCCAAACTCAAAACGATGTTTCGAAAAATCGAGTCCGAGAAGAAATCCCCCAAGCTTAATGACCCTTTGTGCTCTTTTACCAACTGGTCTAGCCCCTTGAATGCGAGGAGAAGTGCTGAGACGGTCATAAAGATCGTGATTAAACCGAATCCAATGATAGCAAGGGTGTAACCCCAAATAGCACCTTGAGGACGATTTCCGAGAGCGAGTATGAAACACATAATGAGAAGACCAAGGTAGAAGTAGTTGAGAAGGATGTTGGCAATATGAATGCCTTTGAGACCGAAGCTCGGATCCTCCAACGCGTTAGATAAAATGGAAAATGCAATGTAGTAGTGTGCCTGTGTGAAAATGTGAGTGCAATTGGAATTTTTAAAAAGAGAAACGTACCAAACCAAACCATGAGAATACGAGGTTGAGAAGTTGGTATATCATCTCCACATGAATCCAGAACTTGCGCATGATTGTATGGCTGCTCCGATAAATGTAATAGAAGTGGAAGGTAGAGTGAACGGCCGCAAAGAAACTGCCGTTAAGCCAACGCCTCCGTTGGCTTATCAATTCCGGTACCTGATCTGGTACGTCGGTGACACCGTACGCTGACTTCACGTAATGCAATGTCCACGAGCATTCACGCTTCGACACGAGTTCCCAACAAAGGATGCGATCTTCGGCAAGATACATGTTGGCGGTAAAGATGCCCCCTGAACCGTGCTTCTTTTCGCCAAGGAAATACTTGTAAAGGGGACCAGATTCGCCTGATTTTTCATTCTGAATGGCGATGTATCGATAGGCCGAGAAAGCACCTGGGAGGACAGTAATATAACCGAACAGACTCTCGAGAGGTTTGTCGAGAATGTTGGACATCTTGTATTCAAAGTTCTGAGCGGCAACGAGCGGGTTGATGAGGTTGACACCATATTTCCCCTTGAGGGCAACGATCTCGCCACATGCACCACCAACGTTGGAGTTGATATCAAATGCCTTCCAAAGATGGTATATCGACGTGGGTCCGGGCATCGTACCGACATCAAGGAGGACACAGACATTGGGCTGAAGGATGGGTCCAAACGCATTGAAGAACCAGCGATGAGAGTTAATCTTCTTTTGATTCTTCTCTTTGAGACAGAAGATGATCTGAACGGGTACGACTCCTTTTTCGGCATTTTCGATTTTGAGCGAAGGAGTAACGGAGATTTGGGTAGTGTATTCGTAGACATGGGCCGTCACATCTCGCTCGCCGATCTTAGTCTTTGCAATACCTTCCTGATAGCAACCCATGGCAGCAATGACGGAGAGGGTCCTCGAGTTGACCTTTGAGCGACCATCGCTGACGATGCAAATAACCACTTTCTTCCAGCCGTCTTTACCCCAAGTTTTACTCCTGTCCCGCTTACACAAATGTGCAACGTTTTTTATGACACCATGCATTGATCGCGTGAAGAGTTCTTCGTCCTCGTTGTACATGGTCATAACGATGAAGAGTTCGGTACGGCGAGGAGGGTCGTAATGGACCTGTCGGAGAGTGAATCCATCATCCTTGAAATCGTTGGGATCGCAGGTAGCAGCAGAGTAACGCATGTGAGTGAATTCGCGCTCAGTACGATTAGCGCAGAAGTCGAGAAGTTTCTTAGGAACTGGGTTGTCGAGGACGAAATTCCCGTGGAAGAGTCTAGATGAGAATGTCAATGATAAAATAAGGAACAAATAGTGGGAGGGATGATGCGACTGACTCGACTTTTTTAAGAGTCTTGTACCGCCTGGGGACTCTCTGAGGAATACGGCCATAGCGAACGTTTGATTCGGACCTGTTGTCGTCAACAATGGAGCGAGAGTCGTCCTCTTCGTCGAGCTGACTTGGGATACGCAAGCGAGCTTGAGAAGAAGGACGATTCAAAAGCGGGATGTTTCCGTTGTCCTGGTCATGGTCCTCGTGGGCGTCGTACATGGATGCCATAGAGGCGCGGTAGGGCAGAGAAGGACTACTTGGACGCATGTCCGGGGGTTGAGAGCCATAGTTGACCATCGGGGTAGACGGCCCAGGCGATGAAAACGCAGGTGGCCCTGCAAATGCAGGACCAACTCCTGGGGGTGGAGGCGACTGAGAAGGATAAGAAGCAAAAGACGCATGGTAGGGCTGGTTCGTGGGCGGAGGGGGAGGCACAGGCGGGTAGGAAGCAACTTGAACGGGAGGATTAAAGGGGTCATAGGCATCGTATGGATTGGCGAAGTGACCATCGTTGTAATGCCGGTGCTGGGCCTCGTCAGCCTCTGGAGGATAGCGGGACATACTTGGGAGGCAGAGAGAGTCACAGCAGTCCTTATGTCTCGGAAAAACAAGCACCGCCCTCCGCAACCGACTACTTACGTAACTCTGTGCTCAGGCAACCGGCTTTAGATTAAAAAATGTAATCTACTGTCTTGAGGATGTTCATACGCTCACTACCCTCGGGCGAAGGCGTATCGAAAAACAAAGTAAGGATACGTGTGTAGCGTAATCCGCCGTATGTAGAGGACAGGTGGTCTTATAAATAGCGACAGTCATACAAGCGAAATGACTCTGGGAGCGATAAGTGAGCCAGACATGGGACGGTGACTAGCTCTAGTTCAGCGAATGGAATTCCTGAATAATGGTCAAGATATTGTACAGAAGTACAGACCAAAGAGTTGGTGCGTCTGCGCCTTTCTCGATAAGCTGCACTCCAGTTACCTGGCGTCGGTCAAACTTTTTACTGGGCTGTATGATCACCATTGTATTTGTACACCCAGTGAGGGAATCACAGTATTACCTTAAAGATACCTGAACCACATGTAGACACTACAATTCAACCTCGAACCAATCGTCGCCATCCCCAATGCCCTCAAAGCCATGCTTCATCTAGTACCATGATCACAAGTCAGTGGACCCATTTTAAAGATGGGGGGAAAGACCTGCCCAATGTGCCAAAATACCAGCAATGACATCGGGCCATGGCGATGTGTTAGGAGGCGTTGTGGTAAGGATGCCGATCTGATCAGATTTCCAATACTTACCGTGACACTGCGGGCAAAACCCCATTTATCAGCCACACAAATACATAACAAATTCTTAGCTTTCTGAGGTAAGAGAAAGTCAAAGAAAAAATAACTATTTCAAAATAAATGTAAGCAGATGCAAAAATTTGAAGGGAATATTGAATTTGTGGACCCATTAGAGACAAAGTTTTTTAACAAATCTACAGTCTCCACAAATTTCGTCACAATTTACTTTTTTGATCTTTGTATCATCTTCCACTTTTCAGAATGCGAAAGTCTGGTTAAAAATATATAATTTGTTGAGATCAGCCTGATCAGGATTTCTCATTTGAGCATAAAGAATAGTACAATTCACCCAGATTTTCTTTTCACAGAACATTTTCTGACCCAAAAAGGAATTGTCTCATACCTTCTTTTTGTTGCATGAACAATAAGATTTTAGATTTCTATTTCTGTTCCCAGCAAAGGCATTGTGGAATAAACTTTTAAATATAAACTCTTTGATTTCCATGAAAACAATACAGCAATCATAATTTAACAACTTGGAAAATATGTTAGGCAGTACTTGCCTTGTACTTGCCATGTGCTTGGCTTTTCACTGGTGGGAATGATCCATTGAAGATCATGATCCAGCCTCAACACATAGGCTTAGAAGTGCGGTTAGTCCTGCTTTCACTGTATAGTCTGCATATTATACATTATTGCTTTGCCCTTGATGAACAGGGAGCTGCCAAGCGCTAGTGTGAGTGACTATGCAACTCACCGTGTGTTAGTATGGAGTAGCTACTATACGTATACTTAGGTGGGTGCTTTTCTTGTA
>Ga0307517_10012375_pt1 | contig 11720 bp, 12 predicted proteins | sample 23_EM_MG_FD_194515 | JGI IMG/M metagenome (GOLD analysis project Ga0307517, IMG submission 194515) | Populus trichocarpa ectomycorrhiza microbial communities from riparian zone in the Pacific Northwest, United States - 23_EM | ecosystem: Host-associated > Plants > Roots > Unclassified | place... | reverse complement strand
ATGGAAAGAACCATGAACGTTGCAAAGAAGAGGTAAACGCCGTACGACATGGACAGGAACATCTGTGGTGTGAACCGCGCGATTATGAAGGCAAATAGCCTACGAACAAATATTAATAACTATACCAAAGTAGAAAGTGAGCTACTCACCAATTCGAAGCCGAGACGAATGCCTGCGAGGCAGGGCGGACATGTTGCGGGAATATTTCAGCAGCGACCACCCATGGCGTACCTGAGGACGCAGAAGAAAAGAAGATAGAAGAACATCCCATTTGGTCACCTACAAACACCAAATTTTTAATTCTGCGACCCACCATTCCACGTCGGACTGTAAAAGCAGGTCCATATATAAAAGAATGCCATGGCCGAAATACCACCAGAAGAGAGCGCCGAAGAGACGTGTTTAGCAGGATCTGCAATTGCGACGTAGGCGCCTATGTAGTACATCGCAATCGCACCCCCGATTGAACCGACGAGAAGCAAATTTCTACGCCCGAAGTGGTCAACGAGAACGAGTAGCCAGAAAAATGCGCCCAGGAACTTGATGATGCCGAACACACCCGTGGTGAGCAGAGACGTCGACGTACCCTATGGCGGTGCGAACAAAGTTGTTTAAATAGATTAAATGGTTTACCAGAAGAATGTATGCTTACAGTCACACCAATACTCTTGAATATCGTTGGTGAATAGTAATTAATCGCATTGATCCCTGTCCCATTCTGGCAAATGAAAAGCGAAACAGCGATGACCAAGCGCTTGATCAAGTTCCCCGAGGTAAAGAGAGCTGTGATTGGGGCGAAGAACCCCACGCCTGCCCTCTTTCGGTCTGCGTCCAGAGCCATACGGATGTCCTCGTACTCATCTTGTACGTATTGTGCGTTCTCTGGGAGATTGCGCAGGTATGCGAGGTTGCGGAGCGCGAGTTCGTTCCGGTCACGCGATACGACTGTCATCAAAAGAAGGATGTCAAGGAGGGATGTTTGTCTCAAGATGGAAGAAGGAACTCACGCCACCTTGGAGATTCTTTGATGAAGAGAGCGCTGATGCATAATAACCCCCCGGGGATAAGTTGGACGGCGAAGGAGATGAGCCACTGCTCGTTACTCTTGGGTATGTGTAAGTTGATTCCCTAAAAGATAAGACAATGTAACTTGAGTATTGAGAGAGATAAACATACATAGTTGATGAAAAATCCGATAACCGCTCCAACTTGCCATCCTAGTTCGTAGAGACCAATCAAACGGCCACGAATTGCTGCAGGTGATACCTCGCTGATGTAAATCGGCTGCAAATGGTGTTTAAATCAGCCAATGACTTCCTGAAACCCGAACGAACAAGAATTACAGCCAAATTGGACGCGATACCGATGCAGAATCCAACAATGACTCGTCCGGCATACATAATACCGAGGCCGGTCCTGTGGCTTGCGAGACATTGAATGAGTGCGCCGATACAGAAAACGACTCCAGCCAGGACGAGGCCCCATTTTCGGCCTAGAAAATATCCAACGGGATATCCAGCAAAGGCACCAAAGAAAGAGCCAGCTTGATATACGGAAACGATGTTGGCTGAGTTTGTGGCGAGTTTGACGGCACTCTCGTTTTCTAGCCCGAATTCTTCCTTAAAGGAAGGAAGAGAGATGGTTGTTCCAATGAACGCGGACTGGATGAGGACCCACAGTGAACAAAAACACAATTGTACAAACTTGGGAGACGCACGTCCTGAAGCAAGGTGGATTAGCATCTCATCACCGCAAGCGCAACACATAGAAGCTATGAATTCACTCACATAACCAATCATCACGGCCGCAAATGCAGCCACAGAGGCAGAGAAATACACCCGCCAATTGTATACAGACTTTGGGGTTGGCCTATCCTCGACGATTTTAAGGTTCACCATAGTCGCCGCCGTTTGCTGGGAAGATTCAGATAACAAATTTGTTCTATGGGTATTTATGTCCGTCCATTTCGTCAGAATCGGAGTGGAAGGGGTATAAAAAGAAAGATGCGAGATCCTGAGAATTCGGGTTACTCAAGCGACATTTCTTTTTTCCTTCCCCATGCGTTTCCACCTTTTCGGGTTCCCAATCGCCCACTCCGCTGCCCCCGCATTCCACAACGAATGCTTCAACAACCTCGGGTTGCCACAGAACCACTTTAGTGTCTGGTCGACATCAAAAATCACCGATGAAATGCTGGAAGAAATCAGATCGGACGAGTCGGGCGGGGCTGCGTGAGTGCGATGAGTCGTGGATGTGATAGCAGTACATCGCATCTGGCCACACCCATTACGCTCCCAGATTGATATTTGTGGAATGACAGCGTGACGATGCCATTAAAGGCTGAGATCCTCCAGCACCTCGACGAGTTGACACCAGCAGCACGAACCACGTGGGCGTGCAACACTATTGTTAAAGTCAAGCGCGAGGATGGGACGTACAAGCTCGTAGGAACGAACACGGATGTTCTCGGTGGGTTTTTTGCCTTGCCTAAAGAGAGGCTTCAACCCGTCTCTTTTTCCAGGTGTTCGGAATGCGCTGTTGCGTACCCTATGCGCACAGCACTCCATTTACGCTTTCGGGAGCAACCAGAGGTTCCCTTCCGGTGCAGCCTCAGCACTTGTAATAGGCGGAGGCGCGACCACCCGCTCCGCGGTCTATGCACTGAGCACGCTGGGGCTGAACCCCATATTTCTAGTCAACCGTGACGAGGAGGAAGTCAGGACTGTTATTGAGAGCTTTGCCGCTTCAAGTTTAAGCACATCTAATGGATGTCTGGAACTCGTCCATTTGCGAAGTATAGACGTCGTAGACAAATATTTCGGTGCGAGCATGACGGATGGAAAAGAGCGAACCCCACCGCTGATAATTATCGTCGGCGCGATCCCCGGTACGTCCTTGGCACTTGGCACTTCATTTAGTTTCATCTAATAGTCCCGGCCAGCAATTGCGCCTACCATTCCTGCCGAGCGCCTTGTCTACACCATCGTCGTACATCTCCTCACACTGCCGTACACCCCTTCAAACATATCACTAGATCCCATTTCCAACCAACTTCCAACCCTACCCCTCCCAAGTCGCCCCATCTTCCTGGATATGGCATACAAACCCCGCCTCACTCCGTTCTTGCGCATCGCTAGCGCGTTGAACTGGACCACCGTCGGTGGCGTACAGGCAATGATCGAGCAGGGGCTCGCGCAACAGCGCATGTGGTTGGCTGGAGATGTGGGAGATGGAGTGGCTTCTGGTGACGGGCCTTCCGGCTCTGTGTTAGGTGAGGAGGTCGAGAGAATGGCGCGTGAGATGGTGGAAGGTATGGAAGATATAGCTGTGTCTGAGGTAGAAGTGGATCGGGCGCTTGCGTCGTCCGGCCCGGGGGTTGTGGAATAGCTCCAGCGCTAATTTATAGTAAATGATCTCGAATATTTCAATCTTGATTACAAATACAATTCATGGGGAGACCAGTAGATAATACCACTACTGATAATGTTTGTCTCATGGCCCTCTACCGGTGATCACAGTCTAGTCTAGGTGATGGGTTGGAAAATTGCCGCAGGTGCAAATTGAGGTGACCGAGAGTTCGGAATTGGAAATTGGGAAAGAGAGGACTTGAGGTGTGTAGAGTAAGCAGCAACCAGTTGCATGGGAAAGGCTAGGCGTCGGTCAGTTACTAATTCTGAGCAATGGTACTGACTGACCTTCATCAACATTATCGGTGGTTCTACACTTCGTTATACAGAATCCCCACCAACAACAACGGTATTCGCCTCTGATTCTAAGCTCTCGATCGGCGCATTTAAAGAAGTACTAGTGACGCCACGATGCATATTTTCCTCGCGCGTCTTGCTGAGGACAATGCCGTGTGCCTGCCACGGCTTAACGCCTGGCGCGAAGAGTTCATTTATACGTTCCAACGGCACTTGCCGCGTTTCAGGGAGGAAAGTCTGTAAAATAAATCAGTGAGTAACAATTAAAAATAGTACCAATGCAGTACACATTTTGAGACTTACATAGACGAAAAATGCGGAAATGACCATGAACGATGCAAAGAAGAGATAAACGCCATATGACATGGATAGGAACATCTGTGGTGTGAAGCGCGTAATTATGAACATGATTAACCTATGAACACGGATTAGCAACTACTCCGTCCAACTATCCAAGTGGAAAATTGGCCACTCACCAATTCGAAGCTGAGACGAATCCTAGCGAGATAGGGCGGACATGTTGCGGGAATATTTCAGCGGAAACGACCAACGGCGTACCTAATAAAGCGTCAGAAAATAATATAAAGGGGTGTAAGTAAACCCATTCAGCCAGCTCCAAAGCACCAAAAATCCTCCGTTCTGGCAAAATGACTCACCATGCCAGGTCACGCCGTAGAAACACATCCATATGTAAAAGAATGCCATGGCCGAAGTATTACCAGGGGAAAGTGTTGAAGACACGTTTTTAACAGGATCGGCGATGGCGATATAGGCGCTTATGTAGAACATGGCAATCGCGCCCCCTACCGAGCCGAGGAGGAGCAGATTTCTACGCCCGAAGTGGTCAACTAGCAAGAGTAACCAGAAAAATGCACCCAGGAACTTGACGATCCCAAATGCACCCGTTGTAAGCAGAGACGTCGACGCATCCTATAATGTGAGAGAAGAAAGTTTGGGAATATACGACATACATAGGGTGTCCGCTCACCATTACACCGATACTCTTGAATATCGTCGGTGAGTAGTGGTTAATCGCATGGCTCCCTGTCCCGCTTCGACATATAAAAAGCAAGATAGTGATGATCAAGCGCTTCATGAGGTGCCCTGAGGAGAAGAGAGCTATGATTGGGGCGAAGAACCCCACACCTGCCCTCTTCCGGTCGGCGTCGAGGGCCACGAGGATGTCCTCATACTCGTCTTGCACATACTGCGCATCCACTGGGAGATTGCGCAAGTACGCGAGGTTATGGAGAGCAAGTTCGTTCTGGCCACGCGATGCGACTGTGGGAAAAAAGAAGGTCAGGATCCAAGGTGAACGTGGATGCCAAGATGGACAAGGAGACTCACGCCATCTTGGGGATTCTTTAATGAAGAGAGAGGCGATGCATAATACCCCCCCGGGAATAAGTTGGACGGCGAAGGCGATAAGCCACTGCTTGTTACTCTTGGGTATGTGTAAGCTGATTCCCTATAAGGTTAGATAAGAATGCGATCTAGATGGAGGTCGGGTATTGAGAGACGTGAACGCACATGGTTGATGAAAAATCCAATAACCGCTCCAATCTGCCCCCCGAGTTCGTGCAAACCAATCAAACGGCCTCTTATTGCTGGGGGCGATATTTCACTAATGTATATTGGCTGTTCATGTTAGCTAACAACTTTTCGAAACCCGAACGAACGGGGCTCACCGCCAAATTAGACGTAACTCCGACGCAGAATCCTAGAATGATTCGTCCAGCGTAAATAATACCAAGGCCAGTCTCATGGCTCGCGAGACATTGAAAAAGTGCAGTGATGCAGAAGACGGCACCAGCAACGATAAGACCCCATTTTCGGCCTAGAAAATATCCAAAGGCATATGCAGCAAAGCAACCGAAGAAAGAGCCAGCTTGATATACTGAGACGATGTTGGCTGAGATTGTGGCGAGTTCGTCAGCGCTCTCGTTTTCTAGCCCAAATTCTTCTTTGAAGGAAGGAAGGGAGATGGTTGTTGTAATGAAAGAGGACTAGATGGAAACCCACGGTAAACAAAAATGAAATCGTACAAACTGTGGTAACTTGGGGGTAACGTACATCCTGGACAAAGGAGGGTTAGAATCACCATTGGATAACTGAAAATGTACTCCACACATAACCAATCGTCACGGCCGCAAATGAAACCATCGAGGCGGAAATGTACACCCGCCAATTGTAGACAGACTTGGGGGTTGGCCTGTCTTCGATCATTTTGAGTTTCGCCCTCGTCGCAGTTGGCCGTTTGGTAGAAAGACCCTGGATAATGATTATTTGATTAGGGGGAGCGATCTATATCTTTTCAGAGGAAGAGGTGTAAGAATAAAGGTGCCAGAATCTGAGAATTCGGGTTACTCAATCAAATAGTTCTTCTATTCACCGTTACTAAGATGCGACTCCACCTTTTCGCCTACCCAATCGCCCGCAGTCCACAACGAATGCTTCGACAACATCGGGCTGCCGCAACGTCCTTACAAAGATCGCCGATGAAATACTGGGCAGGGCTGGGCGAGTGCGATGAGTCGTGGGTGTAGCAGTTCCATGGCCAAGCCTTTACGTCCCAAGAGTGATGTTGTGGGATGACAGCAAAATGAGCTAATACCAGCAAAGCGAACAACGTGGGCAGGTAACACCACCCATTACTAAAGCCAAGCGCGGGGACGGGATAGATAAGCTCGTCGGAAAGAACATGCCGGGTGTTCTCGTTAAGTTCTCATTTTGTTTCAAGGAAGGCAAGCTTTGCGACTCGTTTCCTCTGGATTTCGGAACGGCACCTTTGCCAAAGTTCAGGAGTGACCAGAGGTACCGTTTCATTTAAGCTCCAACGTTCGACGTCAGCACTCGTTACAGGCAGAGTCGCGATCTTTGGGCTGGGCACGAAGGAGGACTGATCCACAGATTTCTGGTCAATAGTGACGAAGAAAAAGCCAAGGCCGTTATAGAGGTTTTTATTCTTCTAAATAGTGAGTTGGATTCAACTCATCCAATTGAGAGGCGTGAAAAAATCTCGCTGGGAACGTGACGGACGGAAGAAAAAACGCTAGGCCCGGCAATTACCGTTAACGTTAGTACATATACGTAGCAGTGTGCCCAGCACGCTAATCCCCGACTCTCACGGGACCAATCCGTCGGGCAGGGTTGAAATAAATACTTAGAGGGCTGCTCGTCGTCAACCTGCGGTTGACTCCTCGCAGCCCATTCTCTTTTCTGCAATGCTTGAGCAGCTTAACTAAGATGTTAAGTTTGGCTCACTAGTACTGGGTGACTTCCCACAGCACTAACTTGAAATTCACTCTTCAAACCTTCTTTGTCGGAGCTCGGAATAAACCCTGACGTCAAAACGTTTAGCTTTTTCATAAGGAACAAAGGGACGAAAATGAGCACATCGACTTGAATCTGGATTAGGCCACATGCGGCCACACCTGTAGATTAGCCCTACCAATTGAGATAAGAATCCTTGCTCTTTCAGCAACCATGGACGCAGTTGCATTCCAATTCATGCAAGAAGCAGAAAATGAGGAAGATGCCATTGAGGCGGACATGTACAACACCCAACCCTCCTTATCACAAGGAGCAGAGGCAAGCCGAGAACTTCGTTTTGAACATCGAAATCCGACCAGGAATATCTCTGCTGTCCACAACTCCAACCAAACCCTCGACATAATACAACAACAATGGGGTTTGACGTCAAGACTTTCGAGTTGATTGTGCGTTCTGGCTTTGGTGTGCTGTGGCTCAACCAGCTGACTTGGTAATGCTGGCCGCTGCTTCGCACGGCAATACAAGTCCCATTTTGTTTAATACATGCATATCCCCTGAAGTTCGAAAATAAATACCTTGAGGGCTGCTCATCGTCAACCTGCAGTTGAGTCACTTGAGTGTTGAACGTTGACAACCTGAGGCCTGACTGCTTGCAAACCACTTGCATTGCTGGTTCCTTGGGGTTGCCAGATAGTCCCTCAGCTATTTTAATATCTTCACAGAGCATCTCAAAGCACTCCAGGGCCCTTTGAAACACACTTTTAAACAGTCAATATATTACATAGAACTACTTACACAACATTATTCAAGGTGTTTAAAGAATTTATTATATTTAGTAATTTAATAACAATACCAATAACAATAATAGCATAACTTATGCCAAAGGGTAGAGAAAGGCGAACAGGGCGGTGTGTCGCCCACATGCCGCCCTGTTGTCGACGCTGCGAGAAGGAGGCCGCCCCTCATTGTTATTGGGGATGATAAACAAGGCAACGAAGTTACATGCCGTCCCAGGAGCCCCAAAGGGCAGGGAAAAATATTTAAACAGGGCAGAGTGTAGGTTTCACACCGCCCCGTCGTTGTTGATACGGCGGGAGGGATACCCCCCAACGTCGAAACACCCCAAAGGTCCACCTCCGGCTCGCATTTGGATGCGAGGGAGGCGGTGGCGGTGATAGATGCATTGAAACAACCGAAAAAAAACCATCTCCAGCTCGCGTTGAGACGCGAGGGAGGTGGTGGTGGTGGCAGACGCGTTGGAACGCCCCAAAAAACCACCTCCAGTTCGCGTTGGAACGCAAGGTGGTAGTGGTGGCGGACGCGTCGAAGCGACCGAAAAAAACCACCAGCTCGCATTTGGTTGGACGCGAGGGAGGTGGTGGTGGCAGAGGTGCTGAAACAGCGGAAAAGAACTACCTCTTTCTCGCGTTTGGATGCGAGGGAGGTGGTGGCGGTGGCAGACACATTGGAACAACCGAAAATTACCACCTCCGACTCGCGTTTGAACGCGAGGGAGGTGTCACTGGTGGTGGTGGCAGAGGGGTTGAAACAACCGGAAAAAACCACCTCCGGCTCACGTTTGGAGGCGAGGAAGGTGGTGAATGGTGGCGGCAGGGCGGTACGTGTAGTCGTCGTCGGATTCGAATCGCCCTCGTTGGGCTGGATTCTCCCGCGTTGGTCTCCCGCTTGTCGTCATCGTCATCGCTGCTGTGGGTTGTCGTCGCTGCTGTGGCTCGTCGTTGCTGCATTGTGATTATGCATCGTCGTTGTGGTGCTGTTGGCGTTTTTCATCTGCGCTTCGTTCATTACATCGGCGTCGGGTGTAAGGTAGTTAGGATGCACCATATGGGCCTCCCATTCCATGGCTCCCCCCTGGTTCCTCCTCCCCTATCACCTGTTCCTTCCAAACACGAACGAAACCTGCCCACATCCCTCAAAAAGGGGAGGGGCACTTGGGCAGGGTACGCGTTCGACGTAATGGCCCACATCCCTCAGGAGAGGGGAGGGGCAGGTGGTGGGATGTTCGGTACCAGCCCACATCCCTCGGGAGAGGGGAGGGGCAAGAAGCGGGCGTTGGTGTCTTGAGGTGGTTGTGGTGGTTGATGAACCCAAGATCAACCGTGATCGACATTGATCTTGCATTCAAACTCCGCTCCAACCTCAAAGATTTACAAAATCCAGACATAAAGGCACGGAACCAAAATGACGTCGCTATTTGCCAACTTTATCATTTAGGAACGTCATCGATCGTTGTGCACTGTAAGCCGACGAGGCTTGGGTTACGCAATTATGTAATTGGATTCATGAGTCATGTGTTTTCAAAAATCAAACCTTAAAACTGAAAAGGAAATAAGTTCGCGCCATTTTGATGTGACAGAACTCGCAGTGCGCGCTCGGTTACAAGAACGATTCCCTAAGGGGACTCATAATTCCATGTGCTGACACAAGCATTGATCGTGAAGGGAGCGGCATTTTCTTTTGCTATAGAACGTGGTGCCTTTGTTCTGTGCCATAAAACGAGGAGGATGGAGTGGAGGAGGTTGTTCGCAACAACCCTCCTCTTACTTACGTAAGAGAGTCGGGGATAGTAGCCCTGACGCTTACTTACACTCCACTTGATCAACTTCTAACCCTATATTCAAAATTTTCTATGGCACATAATCCCCGCGTTTCATTGTTTCTGCGCATCGACTTTTGGAGTCAGAGGAGTTGAATAGAATGATTTGGAATATTCGACTTTACAGAATACACAGGGAGCATTTTAGAACTTCACAAGCCCTTTCTTCATATAAATAACCCTACCTCAACCGTTCTCCCATTACAGCAAATTCGAGGGATACCCAAACTCCTCCACACCCACAAAGTTCTCCTTGATGCTCCTCGCACTCACAAACCTATAGAAGATACTCACACTCCCCGCTTTATCGTTCGTCCCACTGGCACGCGCACCACCGAAGGGCTGCTGTCCGACCACGGCGCCTGTGCATTTCTCATTGTAGTACACGTTTCCGGCCGCGTTGCGCAGGCGGTTGGTGGCTGTGATGAGGGCTTTTCTATCGGTTGAGAAACTAAATGGGGAGGAGGAAGGAATTTAGAAATGAGGGTATTAGCAGAACGGAGACTGACATTGCTCCCGTGAGTGCATATTCAGTGGTGCTGTCGATGAGATCCAGCGTCTTCTCAAAGTCCGCGTCTTCGAACACAAAGACCTAAAAGTATATATATATGAGCCATTAATGTAAGCCAAGAGAACCCGAATTAACCCACAGTAACCACGGGCCCGAAAATCTCCTCCGTCATGGTAACTGATCTAGGGTCCTTGCTCAGGATGACGGTAGGTTGGATAAAGTACCCCTTCAAGTCGTCACCTGCACATTTGGTCAGCGCAACTCAACAGTCAATGCACCTCATTGAATAAATGTACCGGTTCCACCAATGAGGACCTCCCCACCCGCGTCCTTCGCCTTTTGGATGTAACCCAGAATTTTATCGTATGCTGGTCGGCCACTGGAAGGGAATCGGATCAATTAAAAATATCAAGGGAACAGGTGAAACCGAAAACGAAGGAGAATAAAGACATACATGACAGGACCCATAAAGTTAGTCCAATCCGTAGGTACACCGACTCTGATTTTAGCGATTTCCGCGAGGAGTTGATCCTTGAATCCACCATTCCAGATCGACGAGGAGACGTAAAGCCGGGAGAGGGCAGAACATTTCTGGCCTAGAATGCAAAAAAAGAAAAAGGAGTGAGTGCATCCCACCCTCAAAACTAAAAGAGTTAACTAATGAACACGAACCCTGGTATTCGAACGCCCCTCTCACGGCTTGCACAACCGCATTCCTCACCTCCGCGCTCTTATGCACGATATGGAAATTCTTCCCGCCAGTCTCACCTACAATCCTCGGGTATCCCTTATACTTGTCCAAATTCACCGCGATGTCCTTCCACAGCTTCTTAAAGACGAAGGTGCTCCCCGTGAAATGCAACGCGGCGAAACTGGGATGGTTGATCGCTTGTGCGACGACCTCCGCGGGTGGGCCAGGGACGAATTGGATAACGCCAGGAGGGACACCTGCTTCAGCAAGGATCTGGTATACGAGGTAGTTGGAATAGGTCGCCATAGGTGAAGGTTTCCAGACGACGACATTACCGACGAGGGCAGGGGCTGGGAAAAGGGGAATGAGCGGGAGGTTTGTAAGGGTTGGGAATAGGAGCTTACTTCCGGGGAGATTCCCACCGATTGCTGTGAAGTTGAACGGGGAGACTGCAAGGACGAAGCCCTCGAGGGCACGGTATTCTGTGCGGCTGTGGGTTGGCCAATCAGCTTGGAGCAGTGGTAAGTAGAAAGAGCGACGCACTTCCATGAACCAGAACTATTTTTCGAGGGTTGTTGAGCATATAGCTCCTCCACAAATTTAACGCCAAATCGGAAGAAGTCAGTCAACTGTGAATAGCCCGAATCAAAATGTAATCAAAATGTATCCAAAATCCAAAAAAAGGCTTTCAAAAATTCCACGCACCTCTGCAGCAGCGTCAATCTCAGCCTGCCAAGCATTCTTGCCCTGACCAAGGATAGTAGCGGCGAGGAGCTTGTACCTGTACTTTCCGCTGACAAGATCCGCCGCCTTGAGGAAGATGGCGGCGCGGTCGTTCCAGGGCATGCTTTCCCATTCCGCCTTTGCAGCGAGCGCACCATCGATGGCCTGCGTAACGGTGGCTTGGTCGGCTTCGTGGTACGC
>Ga0307517_10012374_pt1 | contig 11721 bp, 7 predicted proteins | sample 23_EM_MG_FD_194515 | JGI IMG/M metagenome (GOLD analysis project Ga0307517, IMG submission 194515) | Populus trichocarpa ectomycorrhiza microbial communities from riparian zone in the Pacific Northwest, United States - 23_EM | ecosystem: Host-associated > Plants > Roots > Unclassified | place... | reverse complement strand
TGGGTAATTAAAAGAATTACCGGGTTTTATTGTTTAATAAGAAAGTTAACAGGATATGGGGTAATTCGTATGGAATTACATGATTGATTGACTAACAAAAGAAGTTAGCTGGAGGTTGGGTAATTCGTATGGAATTACCAGATGTACTGGTAACCGAGGAAGGTTAACCAAATGTGTGGGTAATTATATGAAATTACCAGAATTATTGGCAATCGAGATGAGTTAGCCAGATAGTTAAGTTTTGAAAAGATTATGTGAATTAATTAATTGAAGTTAGAAGTAGTAAATTCTAAATGTTATGAGTAAAATAATTAATATATGACTAAGATATTGAGTAAATTAATTAATGTGGTTATTGGGTAGATACAATGACTTGGAGATTGAAGGGGAATTGATAGATAATTGGTTACCATAGTGTTGGTGGCTAATGATACATTACAATGATACTTAACACCATAATGATGGTGGCTAAGGGCATAAATTGATACTTGGCACTGTGATGAGGGTGATCAAGGTTATGTGAAGGATGCTTAGTGACCGTAGTGTCGATAACTAAGATTGTGTGCAAATGATACTTGGCAATCGTGGTTACAATGCATATGATGTTAATAAGAAAAATGAAAGGGGTTCGATACGAATGGAAGAATCAAATGACATTGATTAGCTATTCAGGTTTGGATTGCTAATGGTATCGATGAGGTTTCATCGGTGCCGATATTTCTTAAATTGATTAGTCTAGCCCAATATTAGAAGACTAATGATACTAATGAGATTTATTAGTTTCGACGATTACCTTCTAGCAACAGATTTAGAAAAGGGAAAATATTGATTAGTTATTTCAAAAGAATTAGATAGGCTGATGATACCAAGAGAGGAATATCTTGGTATCAAGTGAGAATTGATTTATAAGGAGATGGTGTTCGCAAACCGTTGAGATGTGTTGAGATTTCCAAGATGGAATTATTCTTGGCAAATGAAATAGGATATTAGATGGGTATTGGTAATAGATGGAAAATATATGTTGTGAAAGAGGTTTATACCTAATTTTATATATCAAAAGAAATTCCGTAGAGATTATTGTCTGTCATTGTTATTGCTTGTTACTATCTTTTATATTTATGTGTACACGTTAATTTCTATTTTCAGGTCCATCAGGGTCGCGTCAAGAGTAATACTAGTTTAGTTATCTTTTGCTTATGACCATGTAAATTATTTGTAAATTAAAAGACTTATCTCCTAAAATTTGAATGTATGTCTTTACTCTAATGGTTGAAACTCTTAGTACCTATTTGACCATGCATGTTTATAGTTGAAATTGAATCTTTCATTTGAACTACATTATATGATGTTATTGAATAATATGTGTTGTGTTGATGATAATGAGTTGGGTTGAGACCCAGAATGATTGGGTCGTGATTTTAAGTTATGAGATGTGAGATATTAGAAGTGTAAACAGGGTATATGTCGATAACTTAGGACCTCCTAGTATAGGGGAGAGACTCTGCCGAAATTTTGGTAGAAATTTTGGTGGAACCTGTATATCAAAAAAAAATTACCTGAAAATTTCCAATATATTACGAAAAAGAATGTAGAAAAATCAGGGTTATTACACAGGTACCTTCTTATGCTAAATTTTTGAAAGATCTGTGCACTATGAAGAGAAAACTGAATGTGAAAAAGAAAGCCTTTTTAGCCGAACAAGTAAGTGTCATTCTTCAAAACAATAATGCTTTGAAATATAAAGACCCTGGTTGTCCTACAATTTCATGCTTTATTAGAGAACATAAAATTGAAAAAGCTTTACTTGATCTTGGAGCTAGTGTGAATTTACTTCCATATTCAGTTTTTCAAAGTCTTAATCTAGGTAAGTTAAAACCAACTTCTGTAACTCTTTTACTTGTTGATAGATCTGTAAAAGTGCCTAGAGGAATAGTTGAAGATGTGTTAGTACAAGTTGATAAATTCATTTATCCTGTGGATTTTATTGTCTTGGATACACAACCTGTTGAAGCATGTAATTCATTTCTTGTTATTTTAGGACGTCCGTTTCTGGCAACTTCTAATGCATTGATTAATTGTAGGAATGGACTAATGAAGCTATCATTTGGAAACATGACATTGGAGATGGATATTTTTAACATTTGCAAGCAACCTGGAGATGATAATGATTTACAGGTAGTAGATCTTATTGAAGAATTAGTTTATGATCAATTTGAATCTACTTTGAGTAAAACTGAGTTTGATGAATTTGAAGAATTGCAAATGATTTATTCTCAGGAAGAAATCAAGGACACGAAAGGCACCGACAATGTTGTCGCGGATCATTTGTCAAGATTGACAACAGATTCGAGATCTGACATTATACCAATTGATGATTACTTTCCTGACGAATCCTTACTTTCTCTTAGTCCAATGCCTTGGTTTGCTAATCATATCAATTTTCTTGCAACATGAGATTTGCCAGCTCACTGAAGTACATAAGATAAAGGAAAGTTTTTGAACGAAGTGAAGAACTTTTATTGGGATGACCCTTACTTATTCAAATATTGTCCTGATCAAATATTTTGAAGATGCATTTCGGACAATGAGATAAGTAGTGTCATTACACTTTGTCATTCTGAGGCATGTGGGAGTCATTTCTCGTCAAAAAAGACGACTGCAAAATTCTTACAATATGGATTCTATTGGCCCACTATGTTCAAATACACACATGTGTTCTACAAAGCTTGTGAAAATTGTCAAAAGTCAGGATTTATTTCAAAACATAAAGAATCTTTAGATAATCTTCTATTGACTTTTGAGACGTATCCTGATGAAGATGTGCATTGTGCAATTCATGATTTATAACCCAATTTTCATAAAGAACATGCTTGACATAGTCTTGGGAATCTGACTAAAAAGACCCTGCTTGCCAGTTTTTAAGAAAATTGGATGGGAAGCCTATCCCCGACCCATAAAGGGTGTTTAAGCCGTTCTTGGACGTAAAACCAAGGGAAGATGTGAGCCACAATCACAACTAACTGTACATACACAATCACGAGCATAATATTTGTGTTTTGTTATTTCTTATATTTGCTTAAGTGTGTTTCAGGTTTATCAGTGTTCACTGTTTCAGGTGATGTCTTCTATTCTCTATCTTTCTACCTTATGACATTGAGGACAATAGTTGACATTTAAAAAAAAAACTAACTTACTAACTGTGTTTTCTATTATTAAAACCATTTGCAAAACTATTGTTACTAGGATGGTAGAGTAAAGGAGGAATTTTAGTGACTCTTGAGACGCATCTTAGTAAATATTTTCCAATGGTTATTTGCAATATTCATAACAAGGTCTATCAGAATACTTCTTGAAATATTTAGGTTTACAAACTCTCGCACTATTATCACTTGATTCTGCTAATATACTCATTTAACAAGTATTCTTAAACCTTCATTTTCACACACACACTTTAACATATGATTGTAGGTTGCACATTGGATTATTACATTATTTATGTTCTTTTGTCAAAGGTAACAACTAAGGGAAAGGGATTGTATATAATTTGCAAAAAAAACAAAAACAAAAAAAACAAAAAACAAAAAAACAAAACAAATTGATAATATTGATGATAATAAAAACGTAGATAAGTTTGGTTTTGTAGCCTTCCTAACCTAAGGAATTAAGCCCGAAGGGGTGTTTTAACACCTAATACCCTAAGGTCAACTGACTTGGGAGCTATTGGCCCAAAGCTTGTTACATGGGTTAAGGAGAAAAGCTTAAGGGAATCAAACATTGCACTATCTACGTTTCAGTATCTGGAACCCGAGTTACTAAGCTCATAGGGGTGTCTCGACACCTAATGCCCTAAGACCAACTGGTCTAGGAGTCATTAGCCGAAAGCTCGTTACATGGGTTAAAGATGCATTGTGTTTTAAGTTATATGTATATATATTGAAAAAAAAATAATCTCAACCTAAGGAAGTTAACCTTAAACATTAGAAATATTTTTTGTTTTCGTCCAAGTAAAGCCCTATAATTATGTGTTGATATATTGAGCACAAAAGAAAGGTTTATTAATATCTTGGTAAAGAGGTATTGAGCATATATATTAATTTAATGAGAGTTTGTTTATCTGGATAGATTAATGGAAGTTGAATGATGAATGTCTTGCTTTGTGGAACTTGCAAATTGTTTTTCTATTTTAACGCTTTGATTACTAGGGACTAGTAATAAGCTGGTGAGGGGTGTGATTAGTACTTAAAAGTGCATTCTCACTAAGGCTTTATATCATCATATTGCACTTAAAGTATCATTAAATTCCCTAACTTAAGCATGTTTTATAATAACAAGTCTGATAATATAAAATAGCTATAATTTATGGTAAATGCTCATTTTAAATGCAGGTCTATCACATAAATCAAAGGATTGCTCGATGAGTTCAACTACTGAAATTGAGAAGACAAAGAGAGGGTTAAAGCTTAGAAAAGAGATGCTGGTTCAGTCCAAACTATAACACTATTCAGTCATTAGGTCATATCTGGAGCTGTAGATCTTGGATTTCAATTTCGTTTATATGGCTAGAAAGCTAAGACATAGGCGTAAAACATTTATGGGAGTCCAAGACTCAATTCTGCTGTTTGGAAATCCAAATCTTAGCAACAAAGGAGAAGTCAGAATCTGTCCTGCAGCCCAGACAATGTTCAATGTTCAGCCCATATCTCGAGTTCTAGAAGTCCAAATGCACCGATTCTTTTTTTGTTGGAAAGATGAGATAATTTTCTAGAACTATCATAGGGACATTCTATTCAAATTCTAACGTTAACAATGACGTTTTGTTCAGACAATAAGATAAGGATTGTCGCCAAGTCAAGATGTGGTCACCCACTCAACAATTAGTCATCAAATCAATAGTTACAAATTTTGGCCTATAAAAGGAGGCATTTACCATGCATTTAGGCATCTTGGTTTTCAGATCAAGATCATGCTCTTTATTTTTTTTCTTTATATTTTTATAATGCTTAAGTTTTTTTTTATATTAATATCTTGTTTATGCTTTTCATTTCCTTTCCTTTACGTAGTTAACTTATATCTTATTTATATTCTTATCTTGTTTATTTATGTTTCTCTCTTATATTATGTTTAGCTAAGTTTTATTATGTCAAGATGAAAAGGTTACACTAATGGTGTAAGAATAAGTATAGTATAAACTCAACATGGACTTTAATGTTTGATACTAACATGTTTTGTATTTGTTATCTTATTCACTTTTAATACTTTGCTTGTTAAATGATTAATCTAGATTTATGTTGTATAACCCTTGGTACAACAAATACTTGGCACTTTCATAGCCCAACCGTATGGTATAACCAAAACCTGTGCTATGAAAGGAACTTGATTTGTTATTAACATAAGTTAAAATCATAAATACCTGCAACATTTACAAGTATTAGCATTATTCGAATAAGATAACTAATGTAATCATGTTAATAATTTATAATCCGATTGGAACCTCTTTTGTGTGTGGTTTCCAGTTGAGTAATAGAAAGAGTTTATACTATACTTGTTTGAAATACCATTAGTGGATCCTCTAACCTTGACAATTATTTTATCCTTGTTTAATCCTTATATCAATATCACATCTCAAAGTTCTCTTCAACTCCTTTTCTGTTATTATCTATTTCTTTATTTGTAGTTTATACAATTAACCTCCCTGTGGTTCGACCCCGGTCTTGCCGGGTTATTTATTACTTCGACACTCCTGCACTTGGGAGAAGACATCAAACTCTTTGGTCGTGTCAGGGTACACCAAGATTTCAGACATGAATATGCCCCTTAAATGCATCTTTACTCTCAACTACTGCTGGAGTTCACTCAATCATAGACAATCTTTAAGCAATATTGCTCTTAGTTGATCTGAATGTGCTAATTCTTTTGTCTATTAACAAGAGGCATTTGTTATTGTCAGATGCTAAACATAGCTTAGATGGATTTCATTTGATCATTATTTGATTATGTTTCTTTACCCCTCAATTGATTTGAATATTATTTGTATTCCCTTCTAGGGTCCACTGCATTGCCCCTGGCTACTCAACTGTTCAAGGAGTGTCGAAAAGTACCAATGTCATTTTTGTTAAGGATTTTGCAAACTCGATCCATGGTTTTTTTGTTCGAGAATTTTCTCTTGTTCTAGAATTATCCCGTACCTTTCAAAGATAATGTCTATTCAAGTCTAATTGTTGAAATGAAATCAAAGAGATGTCAGTGTTAAAAGTATTTTTTGAAAATCACTTCTTTGGTCAAAGATCTAACACACGCCACTCAATACATGCAATCCTCTGCTTGTTTTGCATTTTGAAAATAGAAATTAACCCTTTGAAAGATTAAAATAGTTTTCTTATGGTTTTTGTATCAATTTTAATATTTGATTTTGGGTATGTCATTTGATAACATGTGACGAGGTGACCTTCTATGGATTTCAACAGCAAGAGGTTTTAAGTAAAAACTCGAGGTTTCGTTGAACATTTGTCTCTTTTGAGCATTCATTTTATTAGCATGCATAAGCCACGACTCTTATGGAAAAGCTCTTCAAGTTTTGAGAGCACCATTTATCTGTTCAAATCGCTTACTTGATTAAAAATAGCTCTTAAAAGCACATAATGCAGGCTATGGTTCATGGCTATGAAAGAAAGAGAAATTCATAGGCTCAAAAGTATTTAAGGGTTGGAAAGACCTAGGATTACCATCATTTATTCATTAACTCTTTTTATCTTATTGTCTTTGTAGAAGAGAGTGACATGCCATATATTTCATCAATAAATCTTGTTTCCTAAAACTGTACAGGAAACTTCATCATAATCAAACAATAATCATTCCTCACTCTTAATAGGATTTTTTATTAATAAAAAACTTTCGATGTTATCAATCAAGGTCAAACATTGGCATATCACCATACCATTCCTTTCATTGTCAATCTCAAAGTTAAAGAGAATACTAAAACTCAATGTCATCATTTATCTCCTACTACTTCTTCATCTCAAATTTCAATTCAAATGAAAGGTCAAGGTTCTCTTCCAATCATTAGCCTCGTCATTCCCTTATTTCTATTTCACTGTCTTTGTAAAAGAATGACATATAACCATGCCACACATTCTATGTTCGGCTTAAAGATCAATATTCTCTTAACAGAGGCCATAAAGCAAATCCAACTTTTCCTCTAATCATTTGAAGACACGAGAGGCTTTATTATAGATACCAAAAGATATGTTTATAGTTCATATTTTTTTTTGTCTCTTGCCTTCGAGATCGACTTTTGGGATTTGTTGTGCCTTTCCTAAATTAAAGCCTCTTTTACCCCTCCTAAACTTGACAGGCATTTTCATATCCTTAACCTCGACTTTCCTTTAAGTGCAAGCAATTCCTACTTTTTGGCTTTCACATAGCTTTTCTCAAAGTTTTCTTGGATACCTCTTAGTCTAGTTTTTTTTAGCCCTTTTTCAATCGTCGAGCTTTTGTTCTTAGCATTCTCTTTACCATTTATTCTAATATCGTCTTCATCTTTTCAACCAAAATTTCCTCACTTGCCCCTAGTATGGGGTGTGATCCATATTAGTGTTTCTTTTCAAAATAAAGATTTTATTAGGCTCAAATTTGGATTTGCAAGGGATATATATTTTTATGAATGGTGAAGGGATTAAACAAAGATGGCTTTTTCTCATTTCAAGGTCGACTAAAACCGATAAATTTTGACTTCATCTAGTGTTATGATTTGGACTTGTAAAGAATCATGATTCGTGAGTCCATAACTACCGAATCTACTACATGTCATTATGTATACTGCTAAAACTTAGCTCCACGATGTATGGTTCAAATTTGCATGTGAGATCAAAATTTATTTGGTCACCCCATATCATTTGTCATGTCATTTTAACAAACATCGAGTCATTTCTGTAATAAAAACACTTTTAATCTTTCAGGATTGACTAGCTTTAATTTCACATGTTGAAGTTTAATCAAAATATTTTGTCAAAATAAAATGCTAAACATCTCTTGATTTCAAAACAAATAAAAAGGCAAGGAAAATATACATTTCATTAGAAGGATAAGGTGTGATCTTAAAACAAAAGTGCTGAATAGCAAAATTTCATAACAAAATTGTTGACAATGCGACACCCTAATCAGCTTCTCCAACAATCATCTATGTCTTGTCATCACTTATCGATCTTTGTTATACTCATGATGATCTAGTAACAGTATGGTCAATGACACTACCCTTCATAAACTCAACTCGCCTCTTGCTCACCATATTTCGAATTTGATACTTGAAATTTTTGCAATTTTCAGTCGAATGGCCCAGGACCTCTGCATGGGATTTGATGGAGTCGAGGCAATAATTCTAAAATCTAACAGATGCTGGTAGACAAACTCGAGTGGCAGAGGTATGTCAATCTTTAACAAAGGCATTTGAGTAGTTGATGCTACAACGAGACCTGGCTAGACCACACAACTAAGGTTTCCCACCTAAGAGCCATCTTCTGATTCATCTCCCGTTATTGTTCTGGAATCTATGGTAGGACCCCTAATTTTTTCATTTTGATAGCTTGTTGAATTCTTTCGGCAATCCTCACAGCTTCATAGAAATGCTGAGTTGAGCTTTCTATCAAATGCTCATAATAAAAGGATTGAAAGGTGTTGGCTAACAATATCACCATTTTTTTTTTATCAAATGTAAGAAATTGTATAGATCAAAAGCGAAACAAGGTTGGAAACCAGTGAGTTAAAATATACAGGTTTGTACAATCAAAGGGAACAAGCTCCTTTGAACAAGCATCAAAGCCTTATGGCAATAAACATACAAAAAAACAAACTAGCAGCCAATGAAAGCATTTGCTAGGAGACCCAAAAGCCAGCAGCATCAATGGAGCAAAAACGTATCTCCTTCCAACATAGCAGACACAAAGATGAGCCTGGAAGCAATGACAGCAGCTGAATATTGGCTGCAATTGCAGGCAATAACTCTAACCAGCATACAAGAACACCAGCAAAGTGAGGAAACAACAACTACCACAACGTAGAACAAACAGTGTCTGAGCAATCAAGTCAAATAGACGCATAAGGCACTAGTAGAAGCACACCAGCACCACCAAACAACCGGTCCTCAGCAGACCTGCTAACCAATGCCAACAACAGAATAGCAGCAACAACATGCGCTCCATTAAGAGAAGGACAACAGTAGCTAAAACAAGGAGCAAACCTCCACCAACAAAACCCCTCAACGAACAAGCTAGGGAGGATAACAGTCCAATTCCTAGCAGACGATAGTAGAACGGCAACCCTACTCCAGCACCAAAGATAAGAGTAGCAAACCCAGCTGCAGCTTCAAGAGGCGCAGCAAACAACTTGCATATAGCAGCAACAAGACTAGCAAGAGCCAGCATAAATTCCAGCAGCTAGCTTTAAAGAGCATAGCAAAACCAGCCCGCAGACAGGAAGATAACCAACATACAAACCAAACCATTAGCACTAGAGTAGAGAGCCATCAACGCATCAACTCCGCAACATTTATTAGGTCACTAGTAGGACAGGCTCCATTCAGCACTCTCCGCTGAGAAGTGAGCAGCTGATGCGAACCCTAGCAGAATTTAATGGTATTCGCAACCCCAAGATCAATCTAACCCAAGTTTGTTGAGATTTGAATGAGCTTATCACAATGGAAGACTTGATCCAAGGCAGCAAAACAATAAACCAACTCGATCACAACGCCTACACCTGGAGACGAGCAAAGGAAGTATAAATTCACAACAAAGAATGGTCAATTCTTTGAAGAGTTGAAAGTTCAATCAAGAACCAAGATTGAGCAACCAAAAGTCAGCTACAATGCTGAAAATACCATCAAAAGTCTGACCTAAAATTATTCCTAAAGAGTATCTAAACTCCAAGCCAAAACCCTAATTTCCCTAATGGGTCTAACATAAACTCAATTTAAATAATAATCAACCCAAGCTAAAACTAGCCCAAACTAATTAAAATAAAAAAAATAAACATGTCTTAAACCCAAAAAAATTGTCTCCTCTCAAAATAAATAAAGTTTGATAGTCCAACTAATTAAATAAGACAAGTTCGTTGTTTTCGCATTCTATCTGGCAGCAGCAAGGCCCAACTTTAAACGGATGGCTCTCTCTCATCTTAATGAATTAGAAGGTGTGCCATATACCGTTTGAAATGTATGTAAGTCTAGTTTCCAGCCCAACTAGAATCACATAAAAATTTGATCTGTAGCTCCAGTTATGACCAAAAGAGTAACGAAAGGTCAAACTGTCTGAATCTAGTCTTCTTCTCCCAATCCTTATGTAATGGTCTTGGTTCCACCAACAAGCCCCTCTTGAACATGAATCAGATTAATCAAGGCTTGCTCTTTATTATTACAAATCCTCTTGAAGTCCATCTTAGCCCATGTATCTTGAAGAAGTCCATTGAAAGCTTCTTTGAACTTCTTAGCCCTAAGCCTAGTAACTGGACCAACTGGAACCTCCAATGGATCCTTTGATGGTTGGATCACATCAGCAACCATAAGGAAAGACCCTCCGACTTCCCTCCAATAACTAAACAACATCACAGCAGAACCAGTGATAGAGAACACTACAGCAGTAGCCCAAACAAATGTTGGGATCCATTGCAGCTACCTAGAGGGAAACATAATCAGAACAATAACCCAAATACAGCCTCTACGATAACACAGTGAAGAGCAGCCAAAATAAAACCACTCCAGCATAAGATGGAGTAGCAAACTAAGCAGCACCAAGGTGCCGACGACTACTCCAGCAATAAGGTGAAGCAGCACAGCCAATTCTGCAAAGCAGCAAACAAACATCAGATCATAAAGCAAGGCCGACTTTAGAAAACCAGCCCCATCAGACAACATCAGTATCAAAACCAAGTTGCATAATGTAGCAACCAATGTCCACAGCAAATCAAGCAAACAACTAACTAGCCTTGACGTGGAGCAGAGTAGTCAAATCAAACAAATCAGCCAAACCAACAACTCCTGAAGTTTACTAGATGACTAGATGCCCATCAATAAGTAGCCTATACAGAGACGACAGGCAAAACATTCTTCTCCAAAGTCAATCAGCAGGAACAGCAGGATGAAGAAACCAACCCCGGTGGCTAAACAACATCCCAACATAAGGATTCACACCACTGAAAGACAGCAGACCAACTAAGCATGCCCTTTAGCTCCAGTAGACAAACATCATTGACAACAAATGCAAGCAGGGTAACCGTTCATGAGGTTGGAAGACTAAGCAGAGGTATGACAACCACGACTCCACAACAAGCACTCCAACAGAAGAAAAATAACAGAAACCAACAACAGATGGCAAAACAAGCAACCAGACCATCAGCTCTAGCAAACCAACAGCAGACCAACAAACAAGTTAAATTGGCAGCAACAACAGAGGCAAGACAACATACATCTGAGAAAGCCATCAAACCGAGGCAGATTGCTAGAGAATGAAACCCAATTTTAGCAAACCAACACTACAAATAGTAGTAGCAAACAGTATAGCCATCTTGAGAACAGAGCCTTCAAGAACATTTGGACGTAGTAACCAACACACTGTTGCGATGTCGCGGTCGCACAAATTAATTACCCTAGCTTCAAACACAACACACAAGATAGTATAGAGCAAGCAAGGGGTCGATCCCACGAGGAAGTTTCAAGTCAGATTTTTATGTTGTACG
>Ga0307517_10012373_pt1 | contig 11721 bp, 18 predicted proteins | sample 23_EM_MG_FD_194515 | JGI IMG/M metagenome (GOLD analysis project Ga0307517, IMG submission 194515) | Populus trichocarpa ectomycorrhiza microbial communities from riparian zone in the Pacific Northwest, United States - 23_EM | ecosystem: Host-associated > Plants > Roots > Unclassified | place... | reverse complement strand
TAACACACGCAAGCGGCGAGTGAGAGGCGGAGTTGCAAGACGGGGGGAGGACTCACCCTTCCATCTTGATCCCCCCTGGGTCTGACATAGCGTGAATATCGAGGCGGGTGGATGAGTAGGCACTAAGGGTGAGAGGGAGAAGATGTTGCAGGCGCTGAGGGGGAGCACACGCGTTCTCCGGCCAGAGTCCTCGTGGGTGGTCAGCGCTTCAGCCAACAACGTCAAAACATTCCAATGCCACGCGGGAAGCATCTCAGAGGCATTTCGGAGTCGTCGCAGTCATGCATCGGTAGAACGCGACAATGGAATGGGTTCTCATCATTTGGCGGGGTGAGAGTTGAGCGTACGGCTATCGGTGTGAGAAGTAGTTTTTGTTGTACAAATTTGGGATACATTGCGGCGATAATCACAACGCATCAAAATCCTAAATCGTGTTCCTCGATTTGTGAGCGATTCTATCACCAAAGCAGCCGTTATGAATGGTAGCGTAGGCGCAAAGGATATGATATGTAAATGTGAGGAAAAGCTCGGGGGAGTGTCCATCAACCTTCTAGACACGCTTCATGTCAGATCCGCCGGGAGCCCGTCCTCCATCCGAACGTCAACAATCCCAACACAGTGCCTCAATTTGTGAACCGAGAGGGCGCTCGGAAATCTTCCATCCTTGTGGAGGATCAGAACCTGATGTAACCAGGCCGAGGTGGTGTTCTTGCGGTCGGAAGCGAACCGCGTCAATTCCTTCATGAAATCTCCGGAGAGATCACAATTCAGGAATGCGAGGGTTTTCAGAGAGGGGGAGGACGAAGGATTTGATAGTAAAGGGGAGAGTAGGTGTGCTATGTCGGCGTCGCACTCGATGGCGAGTGTCTCGAGGGCGGGGAAGGATGACGGACAGAACTTTACGGAGTTATGGGCGGCCCTCCCCATCGCCTCGAGGTGGATGAAGTGAAACTCCCGAATGTTGGTGAGAGAGGGCAGAGGGAGGTCTCCGAAGCCCACGAAGTGGCCCCCTGGGCAAATGTAGCGATCAAACGAGAAAGACCCATTTGGCCCGTCCAGTCGAATTTCCCCTTGATAGGATGAGTACCTCATAAAAGTGGGTGATGATAAGTTCAAAAGGTGTGTTGTGGGGATACCGGAAAGAATGTCGTCCAGCCCTATGCTGGGGTGGGAAAGAATTTTCAGGTGTGCACCTCTCTGGAGGGGTATGTTGGCGACAAGGGCTTGGGCGTCCACCGCGCTCCCACACTCTATCGATAGGTATTGAAGTTGGTTCCCCTTCATCACTTGACGCTGTGAGATGCGGAGGGAAGGTTCAATAAAATCGATCCACAGGTCCGCACTTCTAAGCGAGCGGTTCTCCTCCAAAAAGGTCAGGAGGGTGTCCAAGGGAAGGTTGAACTGGTAAAGGTGGAGGGTCAACGCGGTAAGGGTTCTGAGCTCGAGAAGGGAAGGAGAAAGAGGGATATCAACCAATGAGAGATATTCCAGAGTGTGGGCGGGCGATTCAAACGGATCAAAGGATGAATCCCAGCATCCGCCCCTCATCGCCAGTGTCAGGCTTCGGAGATTGGGCATTGAATTGGGGAAATTTGGAAACATTTTTGTGAATTCCTCAGAGGTCGGAATAAAAGAAACATCCAGAGTTTTCGTGTTTCGGAAGTGGGGTTTAATCATTTCGTGCCAGATGGGACGGTCGATCGTGTACATGTTGAGATGGATCTCCAGAGGAGCAGCCTTGGCACGCTCCAGACTTGCTGCAGCCAGGCCGTCCTCGTAGTTGGATATCAACGTCCAATTTCCAGGGCTTGAGATGATGGACTCTCGCCAGTATCTGCACACGTGAGTTGGTGGAACAATCCACCATGCATCCTCATCCGACTTGTCGAGGAGATATCGAGCGACACGAGACAGGATCTCTGGTGGCAACCTATTGATTGGCTGCAATGCGTTCCGCAAAGAATTGATGACCCTCTGGATATCGTGTGTTCTGGTTTTGAGGCTTTCGATCTATAAAGTTCGGTGCAGTTAGCCCACACAGCCATGTCCATCGAGTTGGGTTGGGGCACACTCACCTCTGATTCCAGTGAGGCGGTGGAAGATGCAGGAGGAAGGGGGGCGTTTTGTAACCTGGAACATTCCAGGCCAAGTTTCTCGTTCAACACGCGGAGGAGGTCTGGGATGGAGAGGTTGCGAGCAGCGTCCAGGGACATGGTGGCGGTTTCGAGCAAATGTGCAACATGACCCAACACAGGGTGACGCCGACTTTCCGCGACTCCATTGCGGCTCAATGTTGATTTTACTCCAAGTACTATGACTACAAAAACACCGCCCCCCAACGACTGGAATTCAGGCTATCAACGTGTGAGCCAGAATACCACGGACAAGATGAAACCTACTGCATGCATATCCTCTACGAGATCGGTCGGTAACCCTATCCCCCCGTCGCCACCGTCCGCAAATTCGCTGAGCTGCCTCCGCCTGTCTCAACCGGCGATGGCAGATGTTCGCAGGAATTTGGAAGCGTCGAAACCATCCAGGTTCGTTCTCCCGGCACCCGCAAGTTCTTCGTTGCCTTCCTCATCGACCCAACACACACCATCCCTTCCGCTACTACTGTTGCATCCCAGTAACGTGAACAATGCTGGCGGCGGCCAGCTCGTTGTAGTTGGGCAGGTTCCGCACTGAACCATTGATATCACCTCCAATGAGAACGATGATATGATGTTGAGAACTGAGGCGGAAGCGTATCAGTTGGAGCTCGCGGATGAAATGATAATATTCGTTGAGGCGAGCGATTCGACTTATTTCGAAGTTGTGTTGCATATACGCGAAGAGATCGCTGAAACTCTGAACCCCAGTGAACACTGGTTTACGGTATTTGCATCTTGGTAACTCTCACTCTCGCCGCCTGAACCCTGTGTCATTCCCAGAATTATACGTTTTTCTGAACATCCAACATGTATCTTATCTGACTCCCCTGATGTGTGAGAGGTCTGGAAGAAGGGACTCTATACTTGCGGCCGGGCCACGCTGAATAACATCGATCAACTTCTCCTTCGAATCCAATCTTGTCTCGCTCATCTTGTCCGTGATCCCTGATGAGCACAGTGGACGTATTCGCAATACCCAAGCAAGTGGGATTCACCGAGCTCACTTCGTCAGGCTCGACCCTTCTCCCATCAGAGATGGCAAAAATCGTGGTTGAAGGCCAGGCATTCGAGATCGAGGGCTCTCCGGCCGCATCGTTGGCGTTGGGAAAGTTGCGGAGAATGGCGGACGGTTCACGCAGACTCCCCGATGAATGGAACGTCCGCTCGGCCCAATTCTCCACCCTGTTTGATCTCCTCCATTCCACGAAGTAAGCCGTGCGACCCAAACACCCTCAAGAAGGACTGACGTACTATCTTTCCAGGCAGCTCAAAACCTTTGACGACATCTCCTCCGTTCTCACACTTTCGTCTCCGTCGAGGCTAAACCTCCCCGAGGTCTATGACGTCGCAAAGGAGAACTTGAGCTCGTTCTTCCCACATGCTCCGACACCATTTTACGAATTCGGGCAGTTGGAAGAGGCGTTGATCCTCGCTATCGAGCATGATGTGAAAACTGTACGTGATGGATTACCCGTGGTCGACGTGATTTTGTTTCTTGACCTCCTCGTTCTTTTACGCCCGTACGTCCTGATCGTCGCGCTCCGGAACCTTACCTATAACCCTCTCCACCGTTCACCATGATGTAGATCCAGAGGACGTTATACTACGCATTGATCACCCACACTGACATCGGCGTGGAAGACTCTTCCGAAGCTTCCGAGATCCACCCAATCCTCTCCTCTCGTCCAGAGATAATCGAGACCTCCAAACACCTCCAATCGCAACTCATCTCCCACTTCACTCCTATCCTCTTCACGGTTTCAACGGCCGGTCACATGGAATGCACAGATGCAATCGCCGAACACTGGATGACGGAAGTCATCGGACCAGCGTTGTCGGACACCACTGGAGGAGTCAGTGCACCGATCGAAGCGCTGCAGAAGATTTGCGAAATTGATTGGACGGAGTTGGGACTTTGTGAGGAGTGTGTACGGGATAAGAGGGAGGAGTGGAAAGGGGACATGGATACCATTTGGGAGAAGATGGACGAATGGTTGAGTATACCGTAGATCGTAGTCAGTAGAAGAACAGCGCGATATGTATGATGGGTCGGAAGAAGTCAAATCTGCTTGCGAACCTCGGCGTCGAGGGTAGTACTAGAATGCTGCAGCACTACTCCGTTTCCGTTGGGGGGGGGGGTGAGAGAGGTGCTATGATACAGAATCGATTATATTTTATAAGAGTACGCCATGGATCTAAGCAATCTTGACCGTCTACAAAACGGGAGCACCGTTAGTTACCAACCAACGACAGAGATTGCATGCATCTTCACCTTAGCGTACAAAGAATCGACCACTTTCCCAACCTGTTCCAGAGTCTCGATTGCAGCCCCATAAGTATTCTGAGAGAACGCAAAAAAAAACATGTTAGCGCCTGGTGGGAGGTCACTAGCCCAAGATAGCTCACGTCGGATTCAGGGTTATCATACACGATTAAACACCCTCGTCCCTGATCGAGAACACCGTGGAGTACCTTATCCAGAATCATCTGCGATAACCTAAAACCTCGCACGTTAGCTGCAAAGAGTGTATGAACCATTTTTGGAAACACACTTTGCCTCGACGGACTGTCGACCCTGTCCGACCTGCTGCGCCACATGGTCGATTTCCACGACCGAGTAGGGCTCGACGATCCTCAGTAGGTTCTGTTCTAAGAGTGTGTCATACAGCGCCGCGAGGTGGGATCGAATCGTTGGGTCCGATGAGAGCTCTGCCGATGTGAGGTGAACTTGTGGGCAAACGACGCTTGCAAGTCAACACCGACACACCATCTCTGTAATCCCGGAGGGCTTTCTCGAATTCAGCGAGGTTCCGGTTCTGGTGAGCCTTCGCGACGGCACGCATGCTTTCGACTTCCCGCAGTTGCGAGTACTTGATCGCCAGCTTGATTGAAAGGAGAGCGTTGACGTCCTCGGACTAACGTCACCGATTAACGCGTGACCCAGAAAGAGGAACGGCGGGCGCGACCTACCAAGTTCAACATGACTTTACATAACAACATATACTTCAACGCTCCCAATGCACCAGGATCATCTTGAGAGCTCAAGTTCTCAAACGCTTCGTAGAAGTACGAATATGCCGTCTTGTAGTCTTTATCCTCAGCATGGAGAATTCCGCTCTGCAGATCCAGCGAAGCCTGCAGATGTGGGGGGCAGTAGATTGAGTTAGCGGCCGTTCGAGCAGAGGTCAGAGCAGTTTTTGATTTGGTGAGGTTTCCGATCCCTCGGTAAACGCGGGATTCGAGAAGGTGAACCTCGGTGAGGATCATCTTGTCGTCGAGCCGTCGGAGCTCGGTCAAGAGAGTATCGATCAACGAGAGTGCGGGTTTGAACTGCGAGGATTCCAACTGGCTGGGAAGTCGGACTTATCAGTCGTTCATCCCCTTGATATGGAGAGAAAGGTGACGGAACCCACATTCCGATCAGTCGAGTTTCAAGACTGTGTTTCAAGAAGATGCGTTTCTCCCGTTTAGCCCATTGGATGTTGTCTTTCAAGACTTTCATTTGGGTTTCCTCGCTATCGGGTATCGACCCAAAGTAATCGAGCAGTGTCCGGACTAACACCCGTTCAGCATATACCCATCTCGGGAACGGAATGGAACGGCAGCTGACTCAGTTTAGCCGTTTTGGCTTTTGCGGTTGAGAACATGAAAGCCCTCGACATGGTAATGACCTCCGCCAAACCATCCGCATCCCTGTTCAAGTGTGTCAGGATACCGCGGAGCGACCCGAAGATGGTTTGTACGGACTTCTGGTCCCGGTAGAGTTCAGCTAGCTTCACCAGAGCGGATTCCTGCTCCTTCAACTTAGCCTCTTTGTCATGTTCATCCTCGGATTTCGATTCTGCGTGCGGTGGTTAGCATCCCAAAAGAGGGAGGTTGCAAACACACGCCACCTTGTAGGATACTCTTGTAGATCGCCTCGGCTTTTTTGGGATCGGTCGTTACCAGAGAATCAAGATCAACCCTCTCTGTCGTTGCCATGACTAGCAGTGAGGAACGTGGGCCAAAGGTGTGGGTAAGGATGAGGGTAGAGGAAAGTGCGTAAGTGAGATCGAGTTGAAGTCGCGTCGGGATCAAAGACGCGTAAGCCCTCAGCGAGATCCTCACCTCCGTCCACTCCGACATCCAACGCTCGCGATGGCCGACGACACTGTTCTCCCGATTCCTGACCTCAAACTTCCCCAGCTATATTTCACCCTGACGAAGCCATCGTTGTCTCATCTCCACGATGATGCTCGGAGGGACTTGCTCGAGGGGATCAAAAACGACCGTACGCCTCTCACCACCGCTCATTCGTCCACCAAGCCTAATTCAACGGAAATTCCGCGTAGAAATGGCACCCTACTACAGGACCGTTACTAGCCATTCCGCACTTCCATTAGATCAGACCCTCCTCGATACGATGGAGCAACAGAACAAAGATGAACTGCAAAAGATCGGGGACAGACTCGCAGAGGCCGAGAAACAGGAGGGCGAAACAGAAATCTCTGATGCCTTACGGGCGAAAGCCACGTATCTGACGAGGATTGGGGACAAGGTTCGTCCATGCTCATCCTACCGATCTCCGGTCTCGATAAAGGGAGTACTGATGTATGCGGTGTGGTCGATATTTAGGATCGGGCTGTTGAGGCTCAGAAACTCGCTTTAGAGAAGACTCCCGGTCTCGGAGCAAGGATTGATATTGTTTTGACCCTTGTCCGGATAGGATTCTTCTTTGCCGACCACGAACTGATTACCACTAATCTGACCAAAGCCGAAGAGTACGTCAATTCGACATAATAGTGGACGTGCCTTTGTAGGTTTACTCACAATTCACCTGGACTAGACTTATCGAGAAAGGTGGTGATTGGGACCGTCGTAACCGACTCAAGGTTTACCGAGGCCTTCACTTGCTCTCGATTCGACAATTCAAGCGCGGTGGCGAGCTGCTGCTCGATGCCCTCTCGACATTCACCGCTACCGAATTGGTCTCATACAACGATTTCGTCGCTCTTACCGTCATTTCGAATACCCTCACACTCAGTCGACCAGATCTGAAGAAAAAGGTAAGGTTCCCTTCGGGAAACCGTACACATACCCGCTTACACCTTGACTCACTTCACAGCTAATCGCCGCACCAGAAGTAGTTCAAGTCCTCCCAGAAATCCCCATCCTCGCCGATCTCACGAAAAACCTTTATGAGTGCCACTACGACAAACTGTTCATCGCCCTCGCCCAACTCGAACAAACCCTCCTCCTACCCTCCCGCCTTCTATCACAACACACGCGATACTATGTGCGCGAAATGCGGATCCTCGCTTACTCTCAGCTCCTTGAAAGCTACAGGAGTCTAACGCTCGAGAGCTTGAGCGGCGCGTTTGGAGTCAGCGTTGATTTCGTGGACAACGAACTCTCACGGTTTATTGTTTCAGGAAGGTTGCACTGCTCAATCGATAAGGTGAATGGGATCGTGGAAACGAATCGGCCGGCTTTGAAGAACGCCCAGTACGAAACGGTAGTTAAGCAGGGTGATTTGTTGCTCAACTCGGTTCAGAGGCTCAGTAAAGTCCTTCATTAATCTTGGTCTTAGTGTGTCCCGCTCTCTGTCCTTCGTTTGTTGCCGATTAGCCACTGAGTAACTAGCAATCTCGATTTCATTTTGCTTTGAGAAACTCACGCTGGGATGAGGTGAATTTTTTTGTGTTGCATCAGTGAACATAAATTTTACATACTTTGAAAGCCGTGATTCCGCCAAGGCTTCACTATAAAACGTGATGTGTAAAAGTGCGATAAGCAAAAAGTGATCGCAAAGTTTGCTGATGCCATTCATGCGCGATTGCGATTGCAGTTTCTATGTATTGCAGATGGTATAATCAAAATGTAGAGTAATATGTTCACCGTACAGATTAGCAGGCATGAAGCGAGCAACGTCCCAGAGGCGAAAATGGGTGATACAGTTGGACAGAGGTGTGGGAGGGAAAACATACGAAATAAGGATATCAGAACTATGGAGGTAATAAGGTGGAAATGTGTCGCGAGCATCGGAGAAAAATCAGAAAAGGTCTCTAGGCGGAAACAGCTATTTGAGGGAGCGCCGTTGGTAGGTTAGAAATGAGCTGATGACCAGCCAACCGGAGCGCCCTCGAAAGAGCAGACCGTTGGGCGCCGTCGTCTTCGGCGGAGAATGGTTTTGGCACCATGTGAAGGTGACGTGGAGACACCGAAGTCGCCGCTGTGGAAGATTCCGAAGAGGATCCGGATGAGGTTGGGGAAGATGGGGAAGACGGGACCGGGGATTTGGTCTCAACTTTTGTCTCTCCGTCTGACGAGCTAACTTCATAAAGAACTGGGGTGGGTGGAACTTCGTCTATATAGAAGGAGCCGGAGAAGGTCGAACCACCTTCCTGCTCCTCATCGTCGTCGTTGTCGTCGGCAACGTGGCGGGTGCGGAACATCTGGACACCGCCTTGAGGTCGGGGAGCGCGCTCGAGAGCGGAAGTGTGGAAAAACGGATGCAGTTGGGCGGGTGGCTGAGATGATCGAGAAGGAACGAGGGTTTCGTGGAGGTCGAGAAGCTCGGCCTCGGAGATGGTCAGTTCGTAGTCCAACACATCAAGGAACTCCCTCTCCATCCTTCCAACGTCCCTCATTCCGAAAACACCGGTAGCTTGGGACCAACTGATGTTTCTCAGCGTCGAATCATTGGAGTACTACAAAAAACAAAAAACAGGATCAGCGTTCCAAGATCAGGGGGGTGATGCGATAAAAACTGCTAACCTTATGAGCCAAGACGAGTGCGCCAAGGAAAACGCGATGAAGACCCCAGTCTTCCGTCTCAATGGACAGGTGGGCCCTTGCCCTCCTCATGTAGACGAGGGTGACGAGGATGTCGGTGATGCTCACTTCGGCGGTATCTAAAACACGCTCGACGAATTTGGTGAACTCCTTGTTCTTAGTTGTACGGGCCGATGAGCGTCCCCTCGAAGTGGTGGGGAGGCCGAGAGCGTAGTTGACGGTCTCAGTAGACTCTTCAACGATCGTGGCTATAGACAGAACACGAGTTAGCGAACTGAAGGCCGAAAGGAGTGGAAGTGGACGACGTACCGACGAGAGCTCGATCGACCTTGAGCTCAAGTAACTCGTAGATGGACTCTGGGTGAGAGTCACGCTCCATGAAGGAAAAGGGGTGAATCATGGCGGTTCGAGAACTAGTGAGTGGTTCCGGAGTGGCCTGGAGAACTTCAAGTCTGCTGGCAAGGGAGGGAAGGCGGAGGAGGGGTTGTTGTGATGTCGAATCCGAACAAGGCACGGGAATATATAACCAGACGCATCTTGGGCTGACGACGGCATCGTGTAACGGAAATGATGTGGCACACGCGTACGCTTACCAAATTTCACTTTGAAAGACTCAGATTTGTCATGCTTATCTTGAGTGTGGGTTCTAGGCGCCAAGGCAAAATTTCCCCCGGTGAACTGACTGCGAGTGGATCTGATGATGATGGCCACCGCAGAACCCAGTCCATCCCCGCCCACTCGCAGCCCCCTCACGGGCCTACTGCGAGTCGAGCATACGCGGTGCGTGGCGGTACCCCCCCCCCATTGCCTCCGCTCAAAGCAGCCTCGAGAAACCCGGATCACGATAGAGGAAGTCGAGTTTTAGTCAGGGTAACCAACGGAGAAACAAAGAGCGGTAAGCAAGGGTGTCGAATGTTGACCATTGGGTGTGTCAGCGATGGAGAATCACCGTCGAGCGATGGCCGCCCGATTGACGCTGACGCCCATCTGGGTGACGCCGATCACGCATCGACGCGAGATGCCGATTGCTACCATTGCACGTGCGCAGTTGTTCCGCGGGATGGTTGTGGGCTCCGGAGGTCATCGCACGAGCCTGTCCTCTCGCCGAGGCAGGAGTAAAGCGTCCATCAGGCCGTCCACTCGTGACGTCAGCTCATTGCAGTCAGCTGTGCGCACTGTGATGTGTCTGTAACCGCTACAGGGTGGAGGTATATTGTGTCGCAGTCACACGGTCAACGTGTTCACTGGTCGGATAAGTATATTCGACGCAGATTAGCATTCTAACGTTAGGCGGGGATCTCCAACCTACCCGGAGCCCACACTCAGCTTGCGGGTCAATCAGAACGGGCTACACCCAACCTGCTGTCGTTCCCTGGTCGAGACCCGACTGACTTCGACGCTACACGATCGTTGCGCGATCTTCAACTGCAAATCCTGACTTTCCAGCCCCACGGAGACGTCTGAATCCGTGGAAACCTAAGCAATAAAAATCTCCGTGTAATCATCCGCGTGACCCAAGTGGGCCTTTGACTTGGGGTCAATATCAGATAAGCAACCAGGGGCATGGAAATACTTGTGCGATCAATCGCTATTGTTCTGACAACAACCTTTGAATTGAGATAACGGCCATACGGGAATGACCGACCCACCTCAAGAGTGGGTGTCCGAGTTGAACGTTGATTACTAACAAGACCAAGCAATTCATACTTGTCGATGATCAAACGATTGCAGGTCGCCCGGACTTGACCCAACACCAGTTTGGAGTATTCTTCAATGAAACTGTTCTCTGTACCCTTTTTCGCTCGTGTCAACCAACCGGTCCCATAAGTTTCGCGGATGCATAGATGATCTGGGATCACAACGTGCGCTTGGAGGCCCACTTCTCTCCGCGATGCCTTTTACCATTGTTTGGATTACCTTCAGATCTTGGTATTTGCAACGAAGAAAACGGGTTCCACAGTCATGGCGCGTAAAGCCCTAACGCTCACATTCAGTCTCGCACATAATCGTGGAGAGTGGATGGAAAACGGACAAAAACCACGGGATTGTCCCTTACGGCGAAAAACGCTAGCCTGGACGACAAATGACGTCCAGCTTGAGCATTGGATCTGCCGACTTATGCGAACGCACCCGGAGGACGAGATGAACGCGCCACAAGTCAAAACCGTTTCAGTCGTCAGCTTCTCACCCCACGAGAGTTCGCCACTCACCATCACCGGTGGCGAGGCCTTGATCCTCAGAATAACGTACAGTATAAAAAATAGAATATAGCGAACAAAACGTCAAAACCGTTCCACGTCCGTCACGCACTCAGTTTCAGTATCCTTCGTGAAACAATGAACGTTATCAAAGTAAACGTGACGTGGTAAGTTCCGACGCCGACGCATTGTAAGAGTTATACGAGACTTACTGTCCCTGGCATCCACATTCCCGCGAGGTCCCATACTCCTCCAAGGCAAACGCAACCACGAAGATGACAAAGTGTACCATAGGCTGTCACGCGACACGCCTCTGCATCTGTGGGACCATGCCGAAATCGATTAGCATGATCCATCGCGGAGACAGACCTGCAGCTAAACTCTCACTTGGAACACAAAACACGTATACGATGAGCAGGACCGCTGAGTTGATGGATTCCAAGATCACCCCGGACTTTGGCCCCGGACTTCAGATGTTAAACTGGGCCCAGATCAAACATACCGACGATGGTCCAAGAATGGGGCTATCTGATAGTCGTAACCCCCGATCGCCGTTGCCTCGCAGTTGTCTACGTAAAGGGGCACAACCATGTTTG
>Ga0307517_10012372_pt1 | contig 11722 bp, 4 predicted proteins | sample 23_EM_MG_FD_194515 | JGI IMG/M metagenome (GOLD analysis project Ga0307517, IMG submission 194515) | Populus trichocarpa ectomycorrhiza microbial communities from riparian zone in the Pacific Northwest, United States - 23_EM | ecosystem: Host-associated > Plants > Roots > Unclassified | place... | reverse complement strand
AATAAAACATTAATAAGTTATTTTCCAGCTCATTTTCCATGACATAACCAAATACTGAAAAGTGTTTTCCAACTTATTTTTCATTACACTACCAAACATCAGAAAATAATTCACTTTCCCGGAATTTATTTTTCAAAAGAAAACTACTTTCCAGCAAACAAACAGGGCAGTGAATCTGCTCTGGAATTGGCCAACTACATCCAGTAAGTCATTAATGGACTTTATGGCAACTTTTAACAAGTCAGAATTGAAATCCATCAACAATAATATTGTCTCTTACACAGCTTTTGAAATGGATGGATAAATATGTTTTTGATATGTTTTTGCTTAAAAATCTAGAATTAAAAGGATAAAAATTATGGTAATAACTTAACATATTCAGGGTTGGTAAGATGTCAAACTTAGGTGATATGCCATAACATTGCTTTTTGGCTCAATATTCTTAGGTTCAGTTACTTATTGAGCTTAAATTCATGTGAATCTGGTAAGATGTTAGACTTAATATCTTTAACTTCAGTTATGTGATAAGTCTAGGTACATGTGACTCTGGCAAGATACCAAACTCAACACCCTTGGACTTAACTACGTGTTGATCCCAAATGCATGTGGGTTTGATGATATGTCAAATCCAACATCCTTGTATTTAGTTACATGTTAAACCCAAAGGCTTATAAGTTTGGCCATGTGTCAGATCCAAACATCATTGGGTTTAGTTACGCGTCGAGCCCAAGTGCATGGAGGTCTGGCAAGACATCAGACCCAAATTTATTAGGTTTATCTACACATTGAGCCTAAACATGTATGGGTCTGGCAAGATACTAGACCTAATTGCCTTGGATTCAGTTATATGCTGAACCCAAATGCATATGGGTTTGACAAGGTGCCAAACCCATCACCTTTGGGTTTGGAATCTTTCCAAATCTAATACATATAGAGTTAATAATCTTCTAAGCTCTTTGTTAGGTCACGTGAATTTGTTTGTTTATTCTCATGTCTTTTAACATAAAATATTAAAAGTAAAAAACGATCATCTCCCTACATCCTTAGGTATATAAAAATCTTTAAATGACCTATCATATTTCTATCAACATTAATTTTATGTAAGAAATATTTATCCCTCATTAAAGTTGTATAATAAATATACCAGGAGGAAATGACATTTTCCTCATTAATATAGATATTACGCTTCAACCCCTCCATAAGCAATATGACAAAGTTAAGAGGCTATATATATCCTCTAAACTACCTAGGTAAATGGTGCACACCTTTTCTATTATCTACTCATACTCATGTTTTTACAGAGTATTTATCATACATAACTAAGAAAAAAATCTTTTGTTTTTAAGAATTTAAAGTTCATTATCTTATTTATTATAATTTCTTATTAAAAGTCATTGACTTTATCATCAAAGAGTCCCTAAATACCACAAAAGAATTGTTTTGCAGGTGTCGAATCTTCTATCACCAATCATTAACTTCTTAAACTCTAGAGAAGAGAACATTAACATGAACATGTGATCACCCTCTATCCAAATACTAAAAAAACTCTCATTCCTGAACATTTTGAATTTTAAAAAATCATCAGAAACATTAATGTTGAATTAAAGGAATACACTAGTTTATCCACGTGTGCTTTTGTTATGGGTTGGATATAATTTTTTTGAAACATGAAGAAAAAACATTTTGATTGTTAAAAACATTTTGACATTGTCATTAAACTCGGTACAATAGTTTAAACTTGAAAAACATCTACACAACTCTTCGGTTGATATTTAATTAGTCTATCAATCCTGCGATTTAGGTTTTGGACACCACTAGCTCAAATTAATTATTTCATTTTATTATATTATAGAAAATACCAAGATTAATTTACTATCAATTCAATATTGAATAATAAAATTCAATAAAAACCTCACACTAAATGATGGAATATTTAGTCAAGTGGAATATTTATTAAAAAAAAACCAAAAGATATAAAAAAAGTGCCAAAATATCTCATTCTGAATCTTTGATTAATATTTAGTCAATCAACCAAACCCATTATCTGGGTTATGAACTCCATTTGATCGATTTTTTTATTTATTATATGATAAAAAATACAAATATAATTTACCATCAACTCAATATTAAAAAATAAAATTGAATAAAAGCCCTTATCTAAATAATAGACTTGAAAAGAAAGATTAAAAAAAGAACCCAAAAATATAGCTAAGATAAAAAAGTCAAGTCATGTTGGGTTGGGCTTGGTTGTGTGTCTGGCCCAATATAATTTGTGTTAAAAAAAAAATAGAAAAGCACATATTACATGTCGTTTATATTTTTTAAAATCAAATAAAATGTCAGCGAGGTCATGAGAAAGATATAAAATGTATTATAACCAAATTTTAATTAACAACACTATTTCTGGATATACAGCTTATAAATTTACTTTTGTAACTCAATATATTTTTTCCTACTATTTAATGGGAGAGAGATCCATTTACATAAGCTACCACGATTTCGTAACTTTTTATTTTTTCGAAACAAGTCATTGCATTTAATTCTCCATTAATCTAGCATTTTATTTATATTACGTTTTTTACTAATTGAATAGTTAAAAATTTTATTTGCATAATAAATTAAAATTTGATTTTTTTTCAACTTAATATAAAATTATATGCATGATATAATTCCAATTAAATAAATAACATTAAGATAACTGCTTGACTTGAAGTTAAATTTTCAAGGATGACCCATGTGAGTTGCTATAGATGGATGATTTATAGTAATTTAATATTATAACCATATATTTTATTGTAAAATTAACTTACTTTACAAAACCTAACTTAATTTAAAAGCACGAGGCCAAATAAATCAAACAATAAAGGATGAAATCGAGAAAAAAATTAAAATTCAAAATAATAAAGACTAGATTGAAAAAATTAATATACGACAAATTGCAATTGAATGACTAAATTGAAAATAAATAAAATTTTTATAAAAGAGTTAAGAAAAAAAATAAAAATCAAAATAATAGAGACTAAAATCAAAATATCAAAACTAAAGAGGACCAACCAATACTTTTTTAAGGAGGAGAGAAAAAAGATAGGGGAAAAAAGACATACCAACAACAAACCGTCTGAGCGCTATCCACTTGTGTCACACCAAGATGAAAAGGATACGAAAGCAATTTCAAAGATACAACAGAAAGACAGGTTTGGCTATTAAGAGGCGTTGCACGTACCGCTCAAAAGGTGCAAGCGCCTCCCATACGTTAGCATGTACATGACATGTGCTAGTAATTTTTTAAATATTTATATTAATTATTAAAAATGAAAGATCAAAAAACCTCTATTGCTATGTAATTAACCAAAAAAAAAAAAAAAAACCCACCATGAATGGAGGAAAAAGCCCTTAGTGTATTTTTCATGAATCCAATGGAAAAAATACCTTTTTACTTTTTTTTTTAAAAAAAAAGATAGAAACACACTTGATTAACAGTTTTAAGTTTTTTTTTTATATATACTTTGAGGGCTATTTAATCAGTCATTTTACTATTTTAAAAAACTTGAAAAGATGCATATATCTCTGGATAATCATTTAATGACTAATAGGTTATGTGAAAAGATTAAAATTAATACCCTCAACTCTAAAACTTTTTAATTTTTTTTTTCAAGAACAAAAATCTAATTTCACTGTGAAACTATGAAGTATATACTATGGCGATTCTCTACGCGTTTTAAAGTTTTGTTAATAATATTAATCTTTGTCATGATATCTAATAATTACTTCATGGTCCAATAAAGATAGATTAGAAGACTCATTAAAATGATTTTATTACTTCAAGCTAGTTGATGAATAATTTTTTCTCATATTCCCGTTTTTCTTCGTTTCTATATCTTTTTGTGAATTATGGGATAACTATCGACATAAAATTTCTCCCAAGAAAACAAACATAATCTATAAAAACAACAGTCTTCTCGAAAATTTAATATGATTGCCCCCGTGTATATTTTATTCAACGCATTATTTGGTGGGAAATGGAATATATGCTTAAAGGAAAAGTGCTTTAAGAGAGAGTTAAAGATATCAGCATCGTCGGAGCTGTTAGAACCTAAAATAAGACAGAATTACCTCATCATTTTCCAAAACAATGTACGTCAGAACTGCATTATTTCTGTTGGGATCATTATTTAATCTTGTGGTTATTGATGGGACAATGATATTGATGTTTAATTAATTGATGATTCTTTCTGGTTTCCCTTCGTTTATCATTTCCTTCGCTGAAGCAGACAAGCAGTCACACTCTTCGGTTTTAACAAAGTTCCACAATAGCATATAGGACCATGGGAATTCGTTTAACAAAGTTTCAGCGGCTTCTGGGTTCTGAATAAACATGCATAAGCAAGAAAAAATCAATAATTTCTTTAAGGTATCAACCATTTCCTTGAACTTGTGCGAACGGTCAGCTAGCTTGAAATTGATGACAATTTTTTTAGGCAAGAAATTGATGATTGATTTCTAAGAAAAAAAGGAGAGACAGAATATAATGATACACTGGGAAATTGAAAAGAAGAAGAAGAAGAAAAGCATCAGAGTTGAGAACTCGGACAGCATTAAGATATCAGTGGGAGTTTTCTAGACACCATTCACAGTAGAACTTCGATCACTATGAGAAAAATGATTTGCAACATAGGAAGGCCAGTACAGGTGAAACTCGATCTTGTACACAATATTGGGGTTCTCGAAGGTCAGTAGAGATGGTTTTATATAGCCTTGAACGAACATGAAATCACCGGTGCCTCCCACGACAGGAAGATCAATAACCTTGATGTTGTGAGCAGTTCCAAGTACGGAGACTGATCCCTTGTAGTGCTTCAGTTCTAAAGTGATCTTCTCCATAACAATGTTGGTGAGTCCATCAAGACTGGATGTTATGGAAGCTCCTTCTGCCACTCCAACAACTTTTGAAGACGAGTTAGGTGAAATAGTCAAAAGATCTTGGTTAACAAACAGGGAGCCAAAGGGGGATGCGGAAGGACTAACGTCTGGTCCTGTCACACCCTTCACTATGAGATACACTGTTTTGTTTATGGCTTCTTGTTGGTAGAGTGTAAAGTGGAGGGATTTGAGTCCGCGGCGGTTGTGGGTGGAGGTGGCCTTAAATGAAAGAGCAAGGAGTAAAATAGCAAGAACGTAAAGGTGTAGAGCTGGGTGAGCCATTGGCCTTATAAATTGTCTGGGCAAAACCTAGAACAGTCAGAATGACAAATACTTAAAACATGAACAGGTCGTATTTATAGAACTCTCGCAGAACACCTCAGATAAAAAAAAAAAAAAAAAAAATTCTCCAAAACAAGGAAGATTGTTAGCACATAAAAAGTTATTTTTTACCAACCCACTAGTTTGTCAGTCCACATTTCGTAAACAATTTATTTTCATAGGCAAAACGTATGGTTTTTAAGGGGAAAATGGCATGTTATAATTCTTTTTATGATGGGTAAGGCAAAATAGCATGAATTAATTATGGTAATTATTAAAATTAATTATGTAACAATTATGGTTTCAAAAATCATATAATAGAGGGTTGAAGGGAAGATATTATGCATACCTTGCAACATCATTTGCCTTTATCCTCATTATTTTTTCAGCTTATTTTGCTTCTAGTTTTCTTACCTTTTTGCTGCCTTTTCCCTCTATTCTGTAGCTTAGAGATATTTTGACTTTCCTTATTCCTTCAGGTAGTAGACTTTTAAATAAAAAATACATTTTTTAAAAGTTAAATTGTTGGAATTTTGAGAGATTATTTGTAACAGGATCATTTGTTTCCATAGATGAATATTTTAGTGTCAAGGACAAAGGGTCTTCATTGTTGATAGTTTAAATTATCTACTGCATTTTTTAATCTACATATTTATAGCCAAATTTTGATGATAAATATTTGGCTATTATTTTAGAAAATTGATATGACTTCAATTCAAGTTGTGGATGTTTTAACCAATGTTCCTTCGGAAAATTCTACTTCGGTAGGGATGATTCCATCATCATATTTTTTAGTGCATATTTAGAAACTTGAAAAATTTAATGGATTGAATCTTAAGTGATGGTAGTAAAAGATTTTTTTTTTTTTATCTAACCACCTTGTAGTTAGCAAAGTTTTTTATTGAAGAAGCATCAAATCTATTAGATAATGAATTTGATAATATCGTTGTGGTAGTTGTATGCATATAGAATAACAATGATTTTGTTTATGAAAATTATATCTTGAATGGATTGAATAACACACTCTATAATGTATATAGTTCAATCAAGAGTGCAAAGATACTATGAGAAGTTTTGGATAAAAAACACAAGGTTGAAGATGTTGGTATGAAAAAGAATCATAATCGATAAATTTCTGGATTTCAATATGGTTAATTCAAAGACTACTATATGCCAAGTTCAATAGTTTTACCTCGTATTGCATGATAATTATGTTAAAGGTAAGTTTCTGAGTGAATGCTTCCAAACAGTTATAACTATTAAAAAATCTCTATTATTTTGGAAAGACTTAAAAAATTACCTTAAATATAAGCGCAAGAAAATGAGAGTTGAAAATGTCATCTTGAGATTGAGAATAGAAGATTACAATAAATTATTCAAAATATAACTTAAGAAGGTATCTTGCAAAGGTGACAATACTTATCCCAAAAAGAACAAGATAGGACTTAAAATTATGGACTATGTTTTGCATATTTTTTTCTTGTATACAAGTCAAGTATTGAGGACTTTTAACCTAATATTGTAATGAAATACAAAAATATAGTTTTATTTAAAGATGTGTTTTCATTTAAGGAAGTTAAAGAAAATCATTTTCCTAAGATAATGACTGAAGTTAGCTCAAGTAGTTGTCATCAATCAAAAGATGATAAATTTAAATGTAGAAGAAGTAAAATGAAAAAAAATAACAAAAATATTTGGTCCTGATTTTCAAATATATTTGTTAGAAAATGAACCTCGAATCTACTCCAAGACAATATCCTATTCTGAAGCATTCTATTGGAAAAAGTCATATAATAGTGAAATTGAGTTTATCATAAACAATAATATATTAGAACTAGTAGATCTTTCACCCGAAAGTAAACAATCATATAAAGCATTTTACTTATTTTTCTCTTACTCATTTAGACGATCTTCCATCATTTTGGTTCATGTTTTCCCTTTTGCCTAATGTTTTTTTTTTCTAGAATCTTTTATTTTTCAACCTTTATTTTTTATTTTATTTTTTATTATTTTGAAAATATGATGAAAATGGATTATAACTTTTCCCCCTTTTTATAATACTTATAGTAAAACAAACTTTGGAAAATCTCATTTTTCTTTGACTTTGTATATTAGATTTGTAAAGAAATACAATAAAGTGCTTGAAAATAAAAGATAAGGTTTTACAAATACAGAGAAAAACAATGTTATATATATATATATATATATATATATGAAGGTGGTCAAATTGAGAGGCAATCAATCTCAAAATAAAATATAAATAGGTTAAATCAAGAGGACCAAACTCGATATGAAACTTAAATGGATCAACTTGAGAGGCGACCAACCTCAACATGAAATCTAAATAGATCAAATCAAGAGGCGACCAACCTCAACATGAAACTTAAATAGGTTAACTTAAGAAGTGACTAATCTTAACTTGAAATCTAAATGGGTCATATTAAGAAGTGACCAAACTCAACTTGAAATATAAATGGGTCAACTGGAAAGGTGACCAACTTCAACATAAATTCTAAATAGGTCAAATTAAGAGGCAACCAACCTTAATAGAAAAATTAAATGGATCAACTTGATAGGCGACCAACCTCAACATGAAACCTATGTTAGTAAACTTAAGAGGCAAACAACCTCAACATCAAATATAAATGGTTTAAATCAATAGGTGGTTAACCTCAATATGAAATTTAAATAAATCAACTTGAAAGGTGACCAACCATAATATGAAATCTAAATGGGTTAAATTGAAAAGCGACCAACCTTGATAGGAAACTTTAATCGATTAACTTGATATGTGATCAATCTTAACATGAAATCTAAAAATATCAAATCGAGAGATGATCAACCTCGACATGAAACATAAATGGGTCAACTTGAGAGACAATCAATCTCAACAAAAAAATTTAAATATGTCAGATTGAGAGGCAACCAACCTCGATAGAAAACTTAAATGGGTCAACTTAAGAGGTGAACAAATTCAACATGAATTCTAAGTGCTATCTTGATTTTAGATTTTATTTTGACTTACTTATCAACAAAATTCAATTAAAGATATTCTAATTGCTCAGCTTAAGCTTGTTATCTGTCTTTTTCCTTGATTTTTTTTTATGCACAACAACTTATTCTAATTTTATCATAAAGTGAAAACATAAATTACACTTTTAAAAGCTTAATCTTTCTTTTTTAAAACATTGATAGCTTTTTCAAAGATGTTTGATTTTAGAAGTGTCTTTAAATTCAGTCTTTGACTTGTTTGAATTGTTTAGGTGACATAGTTGCCTTCTAGACTCATTATAGATTTTCCTTTTCATGTTCTCCATCTTTGGTTGCTAAATAGGCATGGTTAATAGATCCTCTTAACTTGGCCCATATTGACTTTGTTTGGTGTTTTCCCCAAGTGCAAATCTAATGATTTTTCTTTAATTATAATCATTTTTCATCAATATCATGAAGAAGTTGTTTCCTCTACCAATCATGACTTATGATGGATTTTTTTTAAATGATCATTTAGCTACTATAATTGCCATGGATTCTTTCAAATAAAGTTGTTCCCAACTCATCTGGATGTGTTCATATTTTTTAGTACAAATCGTGAGACACATATACATCATCATTGTCGCAGGGGACATCTCAAAGATACGATTATATGAAAAGGGTAAAATTAACGAAAAGAATTTTCCACTTAATTTTATTATTACTAGGAATCCTAACTAATCTTTCAAATATTTTTTAGTAAGAGGCTAATTATGCTAAAGAAAATATAAAAATCACCCTAAAAACATCTTACCTAGGTAAGACGTATTGTTGTTTGATTTTAATGATAAAGATACCTATTGTACATACATGCTAATATTTTGCATAAACTAAATACTTGTATTTATTGGAGATAGAAATTCCTAGGATAGTGATTTGGGATTTAGCCTTTACAACGAAGCTTAATCCTCGCTTAAGGCGGTGCATGCGGTGGTTTTTGATTGTCAAAAATGATCATCTGTCGTCTCATATTATTCCTCGTTGTATCCACTTCCATTATAGGTGGCGTGTGTGCTCCAAATCTGGCTAGTTTATCGTCGATAACCCTTTTTTTTTTCCTTCCTTCATTTCTCTCTTCTACTTTTGAGTTTTGATTGCTGTTTTTTAGTTATTTTTTTTGTTGTTAAAGTTTTGTTTGTTTTCAATTTAACCATTGGTTCTTAATTTGTATATATAAGGTATTTCAATTTGGTCCTTATACTTTTAATTTTTTTTTCCTTTGCTCTCTTATCAAAGTTTTTATGGCTTAATTTGATCTTTCAAATCAAGTTTATGATATTTGTTTTTTCAATGATAATAGTGATTTCAATTCAGTCCCTTTTCTTTTTATTTCTTATTGTTTTTATGTTCTTGGTTTTATTTGTCAAAGTTTTTATAGTTTTCAATTATATCCTTCAAATCAAGTTCATAGTTTTTATTTTTTAACAACAACAACAACAACAACAACAACAACAATTTTGATTCTTATTTTTTGAATTGTTATTTTTTAAAATCCTTTTGTATGATTAAAATTTCTTTTTTTCTTTTCAATTTCATCCTTTAAAATATTTTTTTGAATTGGACTCCGTGATCTTCTAGATTGAGTGCTTCAAATTTAATAACTCAAGTTATGAGTTTAAAAAAATTAACATTTTTTTATATAAAAAAAACTTTATAATTCTTTTTATTTTTAATCAGGTTATTCCAATCATATAATTTAAATTGCAAATTTAACAAGACATCCCGTGTTAATTTAACTCTAATTAGCTTTTTTATATTTTTTAATAAGTAGTTTTTTATATTTGTTTTTTTTACTTGTTTTCAGTATATAAATATTGTTTTTTGTTCAAAAATTTATTAGCCACGCCCCTGAGCACGGGTATCATGGCTAGTGTTTGTGGCTGCTTATTTTTCTGGAAAGTATTAGGAATAAAAAAATATTTTATTCTGCAATCCAGCTATTTATGAATGGATAGGAGAATTAATTTGGGATTCACAATTTTGCTCAAGGATACTTTTAAAACCGTAAGAAAGAAAATTGAATCCGATTATACGACACCGTAATACTGAAAAAAGATTATTAACTTATTTGGTAAAAAAATCGCGTTTATGATCCGTTCGTTGCTTTATATTAATCAATGGATAGGATCTATACTACAACAAGAACAAGAAGGATTTTACATTAAAGATTACTGGAAAATCAAAATCATAGTTAAAGATTTCCTATTTACTGCATTGGAATGGAAATTATACATGTACTGAAAGGAAACCGTGTTTCCTGTAGAAATTGTATAATTATCAATTTTACTAATTTTTTTTATTGTATCAGTTTCAAAATTAAAATTTTTGGCTTTTTATTCATAAATAAGTTTTTTATATATTTTTTATTTTTATTCCTGGATTTTTAATATTTTATATTTGACCTATTTATCACCATTTGTTTTCTTATCTTTATTTTTTTTCTGTACACTTTTTTTTGGAAAAAAAATATCATTTTTTATTTTTTATACTTGGAATATTTATCATTCTACACTACTTATTTATACCATTCTTTTTGTTCTTATCTTTATTTTTTTGCAATTTTTTTTTAATTTTTTCTTTACACTGTTTTTTTTTAATTATTATACAAAGACTAAAGAAATAGTGTTTCATTATAGCAATTGTAACATTGTTTTATTATCCTGTTACTTAAAAATTTATTTGGGATCTTATATATTTTTATTAAAGTATATGATCTTTACTATAGTTTATTATATGTAACTATTAACTTTTTGATTTTCGGTTATATGTTTTACTCGATGTCAAAAAACACGTTAATAACACATGCACATTAATTCTTTTGCGTTAGAAGAAAAAGTAGCGAGACGAGTTGAATAGAAGCGTTAATACTTTGTTTTTTATATTTATTAGCAAAAATTATTCTCGATGTATTTAATTAAATATATGCATAAATTAACTTTTTTTATTTATAATTAGAATTTCTTAAAAAAAATACATTTAAAAAGCTTACATGTTTATTTTTTTCTTTTGCCTAAAACAATTATTCAACCACGACAAAACATGGTCCAAATAACACGGTTCAAATAACTAGTTATCCTCTAAGTAATTATATCATTTCGAACACGTTTGTCATGAAGTGAGAATTTATTTGCATAGGAGGGCCAGTAGAGGTGGAACACAATCTTGTAGGTAACAGTGAGTCCCTGGAGATCCACCGGAGAGGAGGTCACGTACCCTTGAACAAACATGAAGTCACCGGTGCCTCCTACCACGGGATGATCAGCAGGCTTGATGTTATGTGTCCCCCCAACAATAGAGATAGACCCCATGTGATTCTTCAACCTTAAAGTGATCTTAGCGATGGAAATGCTCCTCAGCCCGTCAAAACTAGATGTTATAGAGGTGCCTTCAGCAATCGCGACGACCTTTGAAGATATATTGGCCGTCACAGTCATCGGATCTTGGAAAGCAA
>Ga0307517_10012371_pt1 | contig 11723 bp, 11 predicted proteins | sample 23_EM_MG_FD_194515 | JGI IMG/M metagenome (GOLD analysis project Ga0307517, IMG submission 194515) | Populus trichocarpa ectomycorrhiza microbial communities from riparian zone in the Pacific Northwest, United States - 23_EM | ecosystem: Host-associated > Plants > Roots > Unclassified | place... | reverse complement strand
CTTTCTATTTTTATTTTTCTATTCTTTATTATGATACTTTTCTAGTTTTTTTCATAATTGGATATAATTGTTTCTAGTTTATTTTTCTATTTAGTATAATTAGGGTTTTCTAGTTCTTTTTTCTATATAAAGGATTGTAATAGTTTTTTGGCAAGTGGAGACCTGAAGGAATAAAATTAAGTATTTTGATAGTGTTCTTATATATATGGTGTTATTGGTCTTTCAAGGTTTTGACTTGTAACAAACCCTTTATCACTACTTTCGTCTGCATCAAGAGAATAAAATATAAAAATTTCTATTTTATCTTTAATATGCATTAATATCAAATTTACACCGATAAAAAAATATTTAGATATTATTTTTTTACTTTAATTTGTATTCAATGTTGGAATTAATAATAGTATAATAACTTTAGTTATAAAACATAGACTAGCTTGATGAGCCAACTTAGGACCTAGTTGGCGTGAGGACTTGACCAATTCATGAGAAAATAATGACCTGATCTGACCTAATCCAATCAAAAAATCAAGTCGACTCGTGACCTGGTGTAAACTCCAGAGCAAACATCCATTGAATTTTAAATAAAAAATTAATCAAAATAATATTATTTTAATCTTTTAAAAAAATAATTGATTTAAATAAATTTAAGTTGACTCTCTAAACCTTTGTTTCAGGTTGTATTTTAAAACTATAATAATTATTATTTTTGTTCTTCCTGTTTTTAGTTGGATAATATTAAAATTAAGAATTTTTTATATTGATATTTTAAAAATAAAAAAAATATTATCTTCATAAATATGTTTTTATATCTCTATTTTAGAAATAAAAAAATTTACTCCAAAATTATAAAAATAAATTCTTTAATAAACATGTATTTATTGTTTTTGTACGGAGAGTATGAAACACTACCTTAGATTTAAAAAAGAAAAAAGAAAAAAGAAAAAGAAGAAGCAACTAACACAGCATAAATAAGGCAAGACATAAACCCTTGTAAATTCTTGCAGAGTTGCTGTCAGATTCTCCATGAAATTAACAACATCTATCCTGTAAAATCCGATACAACTTTCAGACAGCAATTTTGATTCTGTGAAAGAGAAATTATAATAGGTTTTTGTTTTTGAATGTCTTAACAATTGAAGACAAGTAAAGAACAAGAGAGCTGCTGACATGGTTATGGAGAAAGATCAAAGGAGACTGAAAGCACAAGACTGCAGAGCAGCAACAGGATACTATGCTCTTTGTGCTGTTAGTGGAATGTTAAGTGCTGGAACCACCCATCTTGCAATTACGCCTCTTGATGTCTTAAAAGTAAACATGCAGGTGAATATCTTGCTTAATTCTGTTGTGGAATCTATTATTTGTGTTTTTTTATAGAAGGTTGGATTTTTATCATAGAATGATGTTCTTCGGTGATCCCCATCAAGTGAATAAGTTGTATTTAGGCCTTTTGTTTATTACTTAATTTAATTGTCTTTTGGAGGGCATCGAACAAATAATATTCATGTTTTTGTTAATTTTGATTTGTAGGTGAACCCCGTCAAGTATTATAGCATATACTCATGTTTTACTACTTTATTGAGAGAGCAAGGGCCTTCTGCTTTTTGGAGAGGGTGGGCAGGGAAGTTCTTTGGTTATGGTGCTCAAGGTGGTTGTCGATTTGGTTTATATGAATATTTCAAGACCCTTTACTCCAACGTGTTGGTTGATTGCAACAGGAGTTTTATTTTCTTTATGAGCAGTGCCTCTGCTGAAGTTTTTGCCAATTTGGCTCTCTGCCCTTTCGAAGCTGTTAAAGTTAGAGTTCAAGCACAGCCCCATTTTGCTAAAGGATTGGCTGATGGGTTTCCAAAGGTTTATAGAACAGAAGGGTTTCTTGGGTAAGGAATTCATAACCTACGCCTTCATTCTTTTGGGTCCTTTTGGTGTCATTGTGTGTGTGCTTCAAGGTTAAATTTTTTTCTCTATTGCAGTTTTTACAGAGGGCTTGTTCCGCTATGGGGTCGAAACCTTCCATGTAATTGCACAAGCCTTAAACTTCAATTACTCTAAATTACAGTTTAACTAAATGTTCATCACACCATTTACTGCATCCAACTTTAAGTGTTCCCTTTTATGTATATTATCTCTTTCAAGATCACTTGAATTTGAAATATGAAGGACTCAATAGTCTGAAATATGTGACCTTGATAGTTTCTCAATGCATGAGTACTGACACTTGTGACAACTTTTTCCACAGTCTCTATGGTTATGTTCTCAACATTTGAGCATTCCGTAGACTTTCTTTACTGTAATGTTATTAAAAGAAGGAAAGAGGATTGCTCGAAAGCTCAACAGCTTGGGGTGACATGTTTAGCTGGATACACTGCTGGCTCTGTTGGTAGCTTTATTTCTAATCCAGCTGATAACATTGTTGCTTCTCTTTATAGCAAAAAGGCTGATAGCCTCATTCTGGTATTATCCGCTATTCAAATTGTGTTTTAGGATACTTCTCTTTACTGTTAAAGAACATGACCTAGACAACTTTCTTTCACATAAGCAGGCTGTGAGGAAAATTGGGTTTTCCAACTTATTTACAAGAAGCCTTCCTATAAGGATAATGCTTGTTGGACCTGTTGTGACTCTGCAATGGCTATTCTATGACACCATCAAAGTTTTAAGTGGACTGTAAGTGCACTTTTCCTGACCCTTTTCCTTTATTAAGAAATTATTGCTGTTTGTAAGTTTGTATTGACAATCAATTATAAATAACCTTCACAATAAAATAGCCAGGCTACAATTTGTCAAAGGCGAAAGGAACTTCTCTAGAAGGATAACTTCAGAATAAATGAACCTCACAGAGCAACCTTCTAATCTGGTTTAATGACCCGAATCTGATATATGAAATACCATTTGAGCTCAGTAAATGAGCCACCAAAATCTCATAGTGATCCACATTCTGTAATAGAATAAAATTGAGTTTGGAAAAACAAAAGTCATGTTCTCGAAGGAAAAATGCCAAAGTTGAGAAGGGATGTAGAGTTTGACCCTTAAATGAATGAAATCATATGTTGTGTTCATTCATAGTCTCCAGGCTCTGAGTAATTAGATCCTTGAGACTGTTTACGAAATCCAAGTGTCCAACAATTTGCATTTTGTTGCTTCTGTACACTATGCACAGTGATAGCACATATCTGGAGAGGTTTCTGGTCTAGGGTATCCTAGATATGTCTTATTAGAGGAATGCTTATGGTATCAAACACTGCTGAGGCTTGGACTTGTGTTTTGCCAGGATAAGGTGTGTGCACAGATTGACCTAACAATGACGTATAACATGTGATCTCATGTGCTCTCTGTCTTTTACTTGAGGTGTCTATTTTCTCTTGAATCTATCTCCTATACATGAGCTGATGGCCTCTTCATTATAGATTGTTGGTCATTTAGGTCCCCCCAAATCAACTCTCCAAGATGCGACAGCTAATCTGCAGATTTTTCATTTAGATAAGCACCCACACACTGTCATGCATTAGATAAATAGAGTATAAAAGTTTTTGGCTGAATGCACCTCGGGGTTGATGATACCAGAGTTAGAATTGTATTCCAATTCAAGTTGAAATCCAGTTGCTACCTAATCAGCCAAGTTGCTGAGACCATGTTTGGAAGCAAGCATGAAGAGTATGATATTATTCGAACTTTCTTTGTTTCTGGCCATTATTTGAATTTTGAACTGAAATCTTCCAGGCCTACCAGCGGAGAAGTTAGGGCTGACGTAAAAGTAGATGGAGCAGACAAGGCTAATGAAGTGAGATGATGCAACTACCATATGTCTATTTAACTACAGTCTATAGATAGTTTCCCCATTCAAACAAACAGAGAAGCACCGAATCTGTTTTACCTTTGTTGTTGAACTCAAAACTTTTGGATGGCAGCATTTTGAAGCCCTGCCATCGAATTTTTGGCTGCAGAAAATTATTTAATAATATAGCTTGAGCAACTGCATTTTTTGTTCGAAGGTTTTGCAAGCTTTAATTCAACTTCTGCTGGCAACCTAGCATCATAAAGTTACAATCTATAATGTATGCCAGTCCTGCCATTGTTTGTAGAAAGTTGACTGTATTTCTGCCATTGTATGCCGATACTGTGTTTCTTTTCGTCTAGTGACAGTATCTGCAAGAAAATGAAATAGATAGAAGAGCTTTGTGTTTCTATGTTTGGAGCCCTTGGAAGGGCTTTATTCAACCTAGCACCAGGTCTCTTTGTTTTTAGGCATCAAACATTGTTACAGTGGCTTCTTGATTTCTGTTGTGTACTTTGGACCGAGTCCTTTATTCTATCTAGGCGATCTGTCTTTTTAAACTAGGTTTGTACCCACATCAATGAATTTCACATCTTTGTCAGAAAATAAAGGAGAAAACAGGATGAATATCAAGGTAAAAAATCAAAAAAACATCGGGCCAGTAGCCCACAAGGTTTGGCAGCCCAACTGCATGCATTTTTAGGCAAAGGAAACTACATATTTGAGTAAATGGAAATTCCATCAATCGAAATTTTTCTGCTGCTGTTGAAAAAAAAAATGGTATGTAGCTAATTTAACGCAACATGAAGAGTCAAAATTCTCATGCATCAACTAGCTAGACCAGCTCAGAATCAGGCATCTTCCAAAATTAAATCATTGATCAGCTAAAATTGCCAGTCCTCAACTAATAAAACTACCATTCCAAAAGCTAGTGATACGCATGCTTCAGATCTGACCACAACCTTGCTATAGCATATAGAGCATACTGCAAGCATACAAGGCAAAAATCTCAAATGGTCGGCATTCAATTGGAAAACAAATTAACAGAGTTGAGGCATGTATCTTAGCAATCCAGCAATATTGATGATACAAAACCAGCAACAGCAAGCCAACTTTCAGTGTCCATTTTTTGTTCTCCATAGTTATGAAGAACTCTAATGAAATAACAGAGCTTCTCCTTGTTTCATTAGTGCAAAATAGTATTTCAAACAATATCTTTCATAATAAAACATGTGATGTCGAGCATCAACATACTTTCAATAAGGACTATCAAGCGATTCAACCTTTTAGGGCAAGATAGCACCATTAATATTTTTGACAGTAGGCCCACATTAATGGCTCATACATAGCTGTCAATCAATGAGTTTCTCATCTCATTCACTATAGCATTTGGCTGAGCTTCCCTCAACTTGAAAACACTCTCAATGACAGAAAGTTCAGTAGCAGTAGTGTCTGAACCACAAAATGCAGTCCAGTCATTCACTGTCAGGCCAGCAGCTATCACTTCACTGCCACGGTTTATTGTTCCAGCCACTAAAGGCACCTGAAGGAGGGTTGAAAGTTCATCCAAGTCTTCAATGGATGTGTGGGGATGGACCTGCAACACAAATTGATCGGTTCAGAACATGATAAGCATACTTGGATATTTCACATCTAGTTGCCTGAATAAGCATCAGCCAAGTATATTAAACATCTTACCAAGCCACCTTTGTTGGAGAAAGCACAGTAGCTGCCCACAAGAACATTACCAGCAATTGTCTGCCTAAAAACTTCTACTCCAAGAACATCGGCAATCATTTCCTCTGTTCCCTGATCAAAACAGTCAAGACTTGTAATTACAGAAAAATTACAAGAAGCTGAGAGCATGAACAAACCTCTAAAAGCATGCAATAATATAGAGTAGTCATATCAAATCAATAGTCAACAAGTATATAGTATCAAAAGCATATAAATAGGGAATAAAGAATGAATTCTAAGGAAGAGCTCAAAATACCTTGTCAAGATCAGTGTGTGTTAGAGCAACATGGTCATTGCAAGCTACACAATTTCCCAAGGCAGATAATCTCTCATCAACTCTCTGAACCACAACTTGATCAGGTAGACTGTTTCTCAAGTGTTGAAGTTCTAAAACAACAATGATCTGTTAAACCATCAATTCGGCATCTTATACAACTACTCCAAACACCATTTTCACAACTGTATTACTCACCTTGATCAGTAGTAGTATGCGGCACAAGGAGTCCATTTTTGTTTCCTACCATTAAAACCAAAACCAATAGCACAAGTCAGAATTTCTTTGTAAGACATCACAAGGCTGCAAAATAACAAAGAAAATAAAAGGCCTTTACCTGCACAAAGTCTACCGATGATTCTAGTGCCTCCAATGGAAGTTTTAACAACAGGAATAGCGTCTGCTAACTCAGCTTCAAATGTGCTGCACACAACACAATATATAATAGAATCACATTACCGATCATAAAAACAAAATCATTTTACTTATATTATTTCCTTTAACCATCTTTAATCAACTAAATGCACATATAAAAGAAAACCGTTTAAAAGAAATTACCTATAAAAGCTCTCAGAACCTCCAGTGGCAACCAAACAATAAGCATTGGTGAGCTTTGAAAAGACACCAACTTCGCATGAATTCTCAAACATGAGCCCTAACACACATCAAGAAATCACACGAAACACATGAATAAATAATCAATTCATTAAAACATTAAAGAAGAATTGATCGGGGTTCAAATATTAAAAGCTAAAAGGCATGGACTCTTTTGAGAAAATTAAGAGAGGAACTTACTTGTTGCCATGATTGCAATAAACTTGATATTGTTGTAGCTTTTTTTTTTTTTAGTTGTAGAGAGGAAAAGAGGATGAGGAAGAGGCCTCCTTGGTTAGAGAGAAATAAAAATATATCGTTAAATCCATTTAGGGTTTTTATACTGTGTTTTTATCTTTATTTTAAGGTCGGTTTGAGGTTTATCTGTTCTGCGGTCTTTTTTTTTTTAGTTTAGAATTGTTCTTGATGTTTTTAAGATTTTTTTTGTTTGAAAATTTATTATAATAATATTTTTTACTTTTTAAAATTTATTTTTGATATTAATATATTAAAAAATTAAAAATTATAAAAAAACAAATTAAAAATTAAAAATTTTCTAAAATATTTTATAAACACAAACACAAAACAAGCCAAACTCCCCTAAGCGAGACCGAATTGGATTTCTATTTCTTGGTGTGCAAGTTTCCAGTGTTCCAACCAAGTCCCTTTCTGTCCTTTTGTTTTTCTTGCCCAGGCAGGCTCCCTGGTGGGTTTATTTGACTTGTATTCTTGGTGCCCAAGTATCAAATGTTCCAACCAAGTACCTTCCTATCTTTTTTTCTTTTCAAAGCTGAAAGAGTGAAAGATTCAAGTCTCGCAGTAAGCAAAGCAAACATACATGAGCAATTTAGATGAAGAGTATATGATCATAAGTTAGTTCATGTTTTTATTATTTTTAGTTAGGAATGAGTACTCACGTGATGAGTTTCTATAAAAAAAAATTTAAATGTTCGTATTATATTCATTAGGATTCGGGTATTATACCGTATTAGATTTGAAATAGATTTTAGGTTGAGTTTGAAAATATTCATACATTATCCATTACCTATCAAGTAAGATAACTATTAAAAAAAACACACTCATTTAGAGTAGTAACTGTCTAGTTCGGATTAAATTATCATCTATTATTTTTAGTATTATTTGTACGGAGTGAAATTGGAGAATTTAACTAGAAACAAAAACATATTTTTTAAAGAAAATTAAATATCCTAAGAAAAATCGGCAATGAATTGAGCTAAATAAAATAACAGTTATTAAACTCGATCCTTGACCCTGGGCTGGGTTTCAAAAAACGTTAACACGGAGTTGACCTGATTTGATCTCGTCAACCTAGCAGGTCAACTTGCTACCTAGTCTATTCGGTTAAGACTCGATTTGATTTAAAAAAAAATCAAAATGATTTTATTTTATCTTTTAAAAAAAAAAATCTTGAAATGTTGTGGTTCTAGGTCAACCCGGGTTTATCTACTCAACTCGTAACCTAAATTGGGTTTAATAACTTTGAAAAAAATATGAAAATACAAATTCAATAATGAGTTTTTAAAAAGTAAATGTATTGATTGATTATTATTTTTCTAAAAGACTGCATAAAAAATATTTTACCTACACTGGGATCGCTCCCTATTTGAAATTTTGAATACAATTAGGTGTTTGGGATTGAGTTTCAACCTATTTTTTGTTCAAAATTTTTTTTAAAATTCTTTTGCTTCAAATTAATTCTTTTAGTGTTTTTGGATCATTTTGATGTACTAGTATCAAAAATAAATTTTTAAAAATAAAAAATATTATTTTGATGTATTTCCGAGTGAAAAATACTCTCCAAAAAAAAAAAAAAGGAAGTGCAATGGCCCATTAATGAATTCTTGACTTAGAGCTTTTTTATTTTGAGAGCTAAAGGCCCAACAAGTTTCTTCCAACCCGATCTGAAGAGTGTGTTATCATCCTTTCCTTAGTGCCCCTAATTAACCATTTCTCCCATATTTGATACCAATTATTGAGGAGATTTTGAGCATTGGACTCTCCAATAAAAAGAAATTCCTTTTATCCTCTTTAATTTTTTTTCATTCCAAGTACGAGCAGGATTTAATTCAAATCGATTCATACTTAAAGATGATTTCAGTAGTTAAATTAATTGAAGTCGCAAAATCAACAAAACTACTCTATGACAAGTTGTGCTATCATCTCTATTTCTAGGATTTTACACGAGACTAGTTTTGTTTTCTGCATTCCTTTACAAGTATAAATTTGAGGTGTAACAAAGAGGCTTGTGATCTTTTTTTTAAACAAATGACGTAAATCCATAACATAGAAGATTCATTCGATCAAAACCTGGTAAGAAAAAAAACCATAAGTAGATAATAGTCAAACTCCATTTATTATAAAAAAATCCAAGTTAAAAATAGAAAAGTCATGGAGAACATATTGATAGTGTAAGTAACCCTAGGCCAACAATTTAACCTTGAAAACTTCTGACCCGATTGTTTGTCTAGATCAATATTCAAATAAAACTAGTGGGAGTTGCTATGATGTGAACTGATTGATTCGGCAAGTCCAAGATCAACTTGGATTACTAGAAAAAATATGGGTTGGCCTAAAAAAAAAGATGATATTTTTTTTCTATTGATTTAATATTGAGACGGCGACATATATATTGGATCACACACGGTTAATCGGGGTGAACATCAAATGTGCTACCTGAATAATGGACATGACCATAAGGCACTAACTTGGTCGGCTAGCTATCTCTTTCCTTTCCCTTTCTCTATTCTATCAATGCTTAGGTGAGATGGGATTTGGGCTCTAATTAAAAAGTTATTATTGAATTAGAAAGTTATTATTGAATTAGAGATTTAATCAAATGAAAGTTGGACTCTAATTAAAAAATTATTAGGGAATTACATATTAAATTGAATGGGTTAAATGAGATTCAGAGCTTAATTGAAGAGCTATTATCGAATTAGGGATCAAAGTGGAAAAAAAAAGGTCGACACATGCTCTAGCTTATGAATAGGAGTCGCCGGCTTCAAGCGACGCGTGCAATCTCTTACCGCCCCCAAAGGTGATATTCTTTGGTGTCCATAATAGCATCTCGACATTTTTATTCTTTTTAGGTGGTGCGTGTAGGATACTCAACAATTATTTTCTTCCCTTTTTTTTCTTTTCTTTTATCTCTCTATCTCCCTTGGATTCTGCAATTTGATTTGTTTCCTTTTGCTTTATAGCTTTTCACTTTTCTTTTATAAATTTTAGTTCCTCTTGTTCAGATTTCTTTGAAAATGAAAAATCCAACCAATTTTCCGCACAATTTAGCGCAAACCCAATGATTTGATGTTTTCGACTTTGTGAGAAGGGCACAACAATTGATGAAATTAAAATACCAAGGCCAATCATGAAACAAATCAATACAAAAGGATCAAATAAAAAAAAGTAACATGAAAAAAAAAACAAAAACAAAAAAAACAATTGCAATGTGTGAATCCAGGCAGACTAGGAGGACTTCCAATTACCCAACCGGGAGGGAGTCGTCTCGAGGAGATTCGGCTTGCCTCAATATCTAATCCTTTTGAATTCAAAACCTTGGAATTAAAACTCTCGAAGTTTAAACTACAGGCGTGTCTTCTTAGGAATCATGTGCCACTATTTCATGCCACAGAGGTATTAGTCTCTGGAACAGGAACAGCGCGACAAGCTAGGCCATATTTCAAATGCAAGATTAGCACCATCATTCGACGTTGATCGCAGTCACATTAGTGATCGACAAAGTAATCCATCTATGCAAATTAATGTTGTTGAATGGTGCCCAGACAAATAAAAAGGTGTTTGATCAAGGGATCGATCTGGGAAGAAAAAAGAATATAATGCAATATAAACTTAGAGATGCCAAAGTATAATAATATGCTAATCATACAAGACGAGAAAGGGAGTGTGCATCTGGATTACAAAGCCAAGCTGTTAGCTTGTCCATACCTAAAAGCAAAAGATCGAGTCCTATAATACTCAACCTCCTCCTGCTGCCACTTTCCATCATCGAAGTTCTTTGTATAACTACACATATCATAGTTCAAAAACACATGCCTTTCGTTGCTGCTTCTGTTTTTTGCATTCAAGATCCTGCAAACCTTCCTCTTTAGCTTCACAACACAAGCCAAGACCGCCCTCCTCCCCATTCCCACCACTAACTTTATCTTTCTTCTCGTAAATCTTCCAGCCACCCTTTCAATGGATTCCCATGCCCTCATTGTCACGTCGGCATGTTCCATATTCCTCTCTTCCCTGTAATGATCTACATCACTGGAAGACAACAACCTGCTGCAAGGAGAGTCTGTTATTACCATCTAACTTCCTCGCTTCTTTGATAAATGTCTCTACATGCCTTGTTTGTTAATGGAGGTACATTTATATTGACTAGGCGATTTGATTGTTTTTTGTTCAGAAGTCAGAATCAAGGACATGAACATTGTATTTAATTTTGTTGCAGCGTGAGAATGGCTGTTGCCTTAATACTATATACATGTAATTAGGGGAGATAGATTTGGTCACTTTGACCTAGCAAAGAGGCACCACTCGTGAAGAATCCAATGCTTTTTTTTTAATCGTTGAGATTATTCTATAACCAAGCTTTCATGTATTTCAACCTAGATCATTTCACATGTACTTGGTATATTATACAAATTTTCTTTTCCTGCAGGTCTTCTATTATATTTAAATCTCAGATAATAACATTAACATGTATATATATCCACTTGGCACCCAAATCAACATTTCAAGCGTTGGAGAATATCCAATGTTTAGGGACTTAAAAATTTGCTACTATATGGACCGTGGAGAGCCCCCCTTTCAAGAAACCAGGAATTCCCCTTAATTGGTGGCAAATTGAAGGGCAACTAGGGCATTGTAATGTGATATAATGAGTCAGTGTATTCCTACATAAGGGTGCTTGTTATGCCGCGGACTCACACGATTTTTTTTTCAACTTAAAAAAAATACTAAAGCGATGCAAGTGTTTCTAAAAAGTTTTAAAAAATTAATATTTGTGTTATTTACTCGAATATATTTAATAAACTCGGTTAATTTAAATAATACAAATAAAAAATTGCAACAACAATAAAAAAACTGGAAAAAAAATTGACAATGTAAAATAGATCAAAAAATCGGACTTGAGCCTATCCGAGATAGCATGTCAAATCTGCAACTTGGTCGTGATTTTGGGGTTACTATGTTGAAAGCATACTAAATAAAACTATAGGGCTCAATTATCAAACAATTCAATGTTGAATGGTAAAATTAAAAAAAAATTATAAAAAGCAAAGAAAAAAGATATCTGAGCTAACCCGGATTAACTCGCTA
>Ga0307517_10012370_pt1 | contig 11723 bp, 11 predicted proteins | sample 23_EM_MG_FD_194515 | JGI IMG/M metagenome (GOLD analysis project Ga0307517, IMG submission 194515) | Populus trichocarpa ectomycorrhiza microbial communities from riparian zone in the Pacific Northwest, United States - 23_EM | ecosystem: Host-associated > Plants > Roots > Unclassified | place... | reverse complement strand
AGCAAGCTTAAAAACTTGAGTGTTAACATTATAAATAGGTTTCCCTCTCAATTGAAGAAAAAAGAAAAAAGGCGTTCATTAGCACAAATTAAACATGCACCAGATCATCTGCTTCGTCCACTCTACTTTTTTGTTCTTTACCATTTGAACCGTCCCAATTCAACCTTTGACTAGCTCTCATGCAAGCAAGGAGCCAATCGGACGTTTTGCACACTCTCAGGTAAGACTGTTGTAAGGTAAGACTGTTGTAATCTCCCTTCATGTAATCCATGCTATAATTACAAATTTATAACCAAATTTTAATTGTTACAATCAAAACCTTCTTGTAATTTGATTTGAGATTAGTTGGGTAAAAATTAAAGTTGTATTCCAATTCTTGTTAATTTCGAGTTTGTATGACATCAAATTGCTATCTAAAAAAGCGAATTAGATGGGATTTTATTTGGATATGAATTAAATTAAAAAGTCATGAACTTTAATGTTAGAAGTTGTTTTGTTTTTAATATAATTTAGATTTAGGCTTTCTAATTTTTTTAAAGAGTAGATTTGAAGTTTAAATAATTAACATGATATTAAATTTAACATGGATTAATTTTGTAACGTGGATTTTGTTTTTAATTGTATTTTGATTGAACTTTTCTCACTTAATTGGTTAATTTGGTCAAGATAGAATTAATTAAATACACTTACTTAATTTATAGATGGATCAACTCATTTAAGGACATATAAATATAATTGATTTAAGCACAAATGTAAAAGGATTGATTTTTAGGAAAGGTTTAAACTTACACACATGAAAAAAATATCATAATTGTTTTTTTCCTTTTATGTATGTATATTTATTTGTCTATATTTTCTTATTCTCTGAATTTGATTTGATTATTGTTCATAATTTGAAGAAGTTTAATTTAAAAGAATTGTAAATATGGAATAAATTTTAACATGGATCCATTTTTTTATAACATATATATCTCTAGAAATCCCTGAACTTGGTTGTAGCGATAATTGCAGCAGGTTGTGGCATTCCTCACAACTATGGCGATTTGAGATTGTCAACGAACTCTGAACGATAAATAGAATTCATTCTCAGGAAGATGTTTTTGTTTCTTTTTGTGAAATATACTCTGAAGATGTTTTTAATTACATTATATGCATCATAGGTCAGGAATTTCTATTCTGACTTGTGCAGGTTTGAAAGGATGTACAAAGAAGCAGATGATAAGAAAATACAAACAGAATAGCTTAGTAGATCTACACCAGTGGCTATCGTCACCATCTTGCTCCTCTCAAACATCTTTACTAAAAGAATCATGACAATAACATGTCCCACTTTTGTCTTCAGTTCATCGAGTGAGCTGATTTTCATCCATTTTGGCCTTTCCTATAAACCAAGAAAAAGCATGCAATTTTTTTTATATAACTTCAAAAATTAGAAGAGCAAAGAAAAAGATTAATGAATTGTGGAGCTCGATGGATTCTCCTGCAGAAATGATACACCCAGGTGCTAATATATCAGCAAGAGAATAAGAGAATGTTTTTGCAAGTTTATATGTCAACCTTCAAGGCAAACATTCCAAACAAGGATGAGCCTTTCAGGGCACGATCATCACTAGCAGGAGCATCAGGAGGAATATTGCAGATGAATAATCCATACAAGCCCATGCCAAATATAAGCATCACAGTCCCAGCAAGATAAACATCTACACAGAACGCATTACATTAGGATACAAGTTTAACTACAACAGAAATTCCAAGGCAAATGAATTATTTGGAGATGCCAAACAAGTGCTCAAGTACGAAACAGCATAATATCATGTGTGATGACATGTACATTAAGAAAGCATGCACAGCGATAGCGGCGTTTGAGCTCTTGATTATGAATTATGAAATTCCAATTGAATGAACAAGAAGAAAAATAAGGAAGTTCAAACACCCAAGACATTGAAATGGGGGTAACGTTGATTGCAGGGCCACAGCATACAAATCCGCAGAGTGTTTTGTACTATCTTACCATTGCAGTTGTTATTGCTCTTAGTGTTATATGTAATTGAGTTCAGCAGACATAATTTCTGAACTCCTGTGATAACTAATAATTAAGTTAAAACAGTGGAAACGGGAAGTTGGATGTAACATTGTAAAATGAAAACTATGGCGATACGGTGACATTCTGCTGAATGAGACAGAATTGAGATGCATAGAAGTAGTGAAGTTCACTTCTGTTTCTCATAACTGTCATCGAAATGTTATAGACTAAAAATTCCTTTATTCACAGTTTCATCGTAAGTAGCACAATGACTTTTTCGTGGTGGATAAAAATATAGGTCTCGTGTGAGGAGTGACATTAAGGGATAATTCATGTAAAAGTTTCCAAAAAATCAGAACATCTCACCAATAGCTTCAACTAATCGTAGAACCATCTTTCCTGTATGAATTCCTTTGACACAGCTTGTCCAATAAATTCTGTAAGCATCAATAATGTAAACACAGCCCTGAAAAGATTATAAGTAGTGAGTATTTGGGTGTAGTTTTAGGCTATCGTGAAGAACTATACTTCGCTCATAATCCATTATAAAACACTCTAAACTCCTCTGATTAAGATAGCAAACCTCCACTACACATTCTTCCAAATAATACAACTCTTATGCTTTAAGATTTCACAACATTTCAATGGATGAAGGGTAATAGAAATTACATTTAGAAAGCACAAGAGGGAACCAGCAAGTGAGCCTACTACAGCCAGAAGCGCCAAGAAGCGAAAGTCAAAAATTGCCTGTTTAATAATAATGAACATGAAAAGAAGAGCACTGTTAGACTTGATTATGTCTAAAGAAAGAGGAAAAAAAATCTTGAGATATTGAAGAAATGAGGAGCTAATGAAGACCATCAAGACCAGAATTACAATTCCAAGTGCTTTGAGCAGAATTAGAATGTTAAATTTGCCTATAATTACATAGCATACAAGCAGAAATCCCTTCATTACTTATTACTTTTGAATCAATTTGGCCCAACAACTGCATAAATCACAGAAAAAGGCATTCAAGTAATATCTTTAAAAAAATTGAACTTTCCATGTCTAAGAACAAATGAAAAAAGATAAATTATACAGCGAAAGAATACAAATTCCAGCAAGACAAGCAAAAAAAAAAGATTGGATTTTGTTATTTTTACCCTCTCAATGTTTGACTCAGTGGAACGAATGAACTGAACAACTCGGTTGGCAGATGGATTAGCAAGGGCGTAGTTGAAGCCTGAATCAGGAGGAGCTCTAGATGACTCAACCAAAGGCTTTGATGGGTGGTGGTTCTTAGAGGAAACTGGTGGTGGTGATTCAGGGGAAGGAGGTCTTAAAGTAGCCAAGGGACAGAAAAGTCGCCTCTTAAAGTTTAAAGGGCGGGGGATTTGGGTAGTTGATATAGAGAGCAGAGACGTGGAGATGGAAGCAAAAAGAGCCATTTATTGAAGAAAGCCACAGAGAGAGAGAGAGTTTACTGATCCTCAGCAGTGCAAGTGCTCGTTGGAAGCTTAGATTTTTTGTAAGGGAGTAGTCAAGTGGGTGTTGGATTTTTTTTTTACAACTGTGAAGTATGTAGATTTGTAATTACATGCAAACAGTGTAGGACACTGGAGTGGACTATAATGCTCAGCTCAGCACATCCGTTCAGATCACATTGGACTTTTCCAAATTTCTATTACAGAAGACAGGAACGAGTCTACACAGACAGGTTGCCTTTTTTACTTTCAGTTTTTAATTTTAAACCAAAATACGGGGCAACAAAAGAAAGAAGAAAAATTGCGTTTAAACATTTTTGTTCAAGTAGTATAAATTCTCAAGGGAAAGATGACGAATATTGCAGCTCAATGGGCCTTTCTAAAATAAAAAATTATTAATAATAATAATAAGATCATATGTATGTATGTATTTTCTCTACAATACTGTGTGCTAGACTGCTAGTTATGACTCATATCAATCTACCCCAAAATATTGTCACCTCACTTGGATTCGTGTTCTTGAAAGGAAACCTTTCCAATTTCTTCTTCTTTCTTTTCCTCTTTCAAATCCTTATTTCCCTGCCTTCTCAGAAAAAGAGGAATCCCTTTTACCTTACAAAGTCCAAATGGGCCCTGGAATTAACCCTGTTGGCTTGATTTTATGTGCTTTTCTAACCATCCCATCGGTTTTATCCCTCAACTTACTTCCATAGGCTGATTGCAATTGTGTGCAGCTATTCCAGGGCCAAAATTTAGTTCAGTTGCTGCTAGCTTTTTCAACATTTTGAAATGGGAAATTGTTTCAGGACAGGAGGTAAGATGATTGGTTATTTGCAAAAATAAAAAAAAAGGAAGGGCATTGCGTCTGCCGGGAGTCGAACCCGGGTCTATTGCTTGGAAGGCAATTATCCTAACCGTTGGACTACAAACGCTTGTTGCTTGCTGAGGAATAATATTATTAATCTAACGCAACAAACCTCCCTGCCCACAGCATATAGAGGACCGACACGTAGCAAATCACAAGCGGTCCCTGTAATGCGAATCATGAAATGCTGGAGCAGGGGCTGGTAGACGTGCTTGGAAGCTGGCTCTACCGACAAATCTGTCTAGCTTGCGTCTTCAATCAGGCTGCTCTCAAATAATTGAGCTACTGTATAGTTGCTAATGGTTGCAGCACAACAAACTTTTTGACCATCCAAAAAAAGAGTGGAAAGGAGGAAATCCAGCTTAATCTCCCATATATGAGACAGTCGACATGATACACAGTTACATTTCATCTCTAATGGTAAATGATCATATCATTGAAAGAATATGAACAGTCATATGTCTCGTTCCTAGCAGATATTTGCTTAAATATTTATTACATGGAAAAAAATGCACAAATCTTTCTGCCTTTGCTCTTTCAAATTTATCTTCACAGGTTGTACTTTTGAAAAATGGAGTCTTCTATACAGCGTATGCCTTCAAAGGTTCCACTATTTCTTTATGTCTTAATTTTGATAGTGCAGCGCCAATAATCTGTCGAACCCTCTCCCTGGACAGCTTCACTAGTCTTCCTATTTCCTCACAGGACTGCGGCGTCTGTCCATTTAGCCCGAAGTGTAATCTCAATATATGTGCTTCTCTTTCTGTAAGTACTGTCTGGAACAGTTTCTCCAGCTCTTGCTTCAACAACTCTCTTTTAACCATGTTTTCTGGTATTGTTTCATCCGGCCCTGGTATGATCTCCTGCCACATAAGTCAATTGAATTTGAGATTAGTTTATTGTATACAACAGATTCTTATTGTCTCAAGATCCTGTGATTGCAGATCCCAGACTGAGGTGAGTTTTTAGCAAACCTATCAGGATTCTTGGCATGTTTCCTAGAATAAGGAATCATCTCAAATCTAGCATGCTCTACATGGAATGCATTTGACCTTTTTCAGTAGTAATATCGTTTATGGGTTGAGCCATGTTCAAGATTTGTTTGAAGCCAACACTTGCCCTGACTTCACAAAAGGATCGGTCTCGTAAATTCAAGAGCCTCATAAAATCTGTCATGTCCCGTTTCATTTTTGCAGGTAGCCTTCAAATGGGGAAGTGTTCCCTCCGATTTCAGTACAAAATCCAACTGCTTATCTGCCTATTAATTCAAGAAAACTCGTAAATGTTGTGATTTGGACAGACTCGTGAACTTTGGCCTTGGAGCTAAAACAACCCATGATTCTGACTTGCATCAGAAGATTAATGACCACACTTCAACTAACATGATCACCCTTGATCAATCGACCACTAAAGAGAACTTCAATTTACAAATTTAAGAAGCCAGTGTCAAGTTTTCATTGATATTGAAATTTAAAAACCAAAGAGTATTCATACCTGGAGTGTCAAGCTATTTTGACCCAATACTGCTTGATCCAATGAAATTGGGGATCTACCCCTCTCAAAACCAAGCCTCACCGTGGAAACTTTCATGTTGAGCACTTCGGCAATCTCATCATAGGATGGTGACCGCCTTAATTTGTTACTCAAATCATTGTTAGCTCCTGCAATTTTTGCCACCAGCATCCACCATCTTCTCTACACATATCAAGCTAATCATACATACTAATTACCAGCTTATCTCCTGAAAATCATTCTACTCTACAGTAAAGCAATAGGAAACAAATTGATATTTTTGAAAGATGAAAGTTCATCATAGGATCTCAAACTAATTAGAACACTCTGTGAGCAAGATGCCATATCAATCTGCATGGACAATGAACATGTATGTCACAGCCAATCTTCTAACCTACTGGACAAATACTCGTAAGCCTGTAAGAAAGGATGAGCAAGGGGAAAAGGTGTCACATTATAATACACCTGAAGTTGCAAGGACAATGGATCATCATGCTTGTAAGATCTTAAACCATGAAGACTTGAAGCACCAATTTACATTACTAATTAGAAAAACAGAAAGAAACAAAGGATGTCCTATTAGAGTGCAATTCAGGCAGGAAGTGAGACTAGGTATTCTAGATCCAGCTCTTCTCTAAAATCATAGCAAAAATGAAACTGTTGCTTTTAAATGGCAGTATTACACTGTGAAATCAGATTTATGAGACTGGAAAGAAATTCCACCCTCTTCTTCATTCATCTATTTTTATATCCATATATTTATGCAGGCATATTAACCTTGCAAGTGGCAAGTTCATGCCACTTCAAGAGTACAATATCCTAATCTGTCTCTAGAGACTCTCAAAGAAAACTTCTCGATGGTTAGAATTTAGATCATCTCCAACTGAATGGAGTGCTTGGAGATTTCCTTAAATACAAATGAGGAATCACTGGTGAAGGAGCAAGAAATTACTAATGTTGGTCCTCACCGGTAATCTAACCATTCTAGTGTTGTTTGATATCGCTGTAAGGATGGCTTCTTTAATCCACCAGTAAACATATGTTGATAGCTTATATCCTCTCTGCGGATCAAATCTCTCTGCCCCTCGAAGAAGGCCAATGCTCCCTTCCTGCTACATAGAAATCTTGTTTATTAGCACACCATTGGAAGGAAATTAAAGTGGACCTACTGGTATTACGAACCTGAATAAGGTCTTGTAGGCTCAATCCTTTGTCTTGATAACTTGTGGCAATGGAGACAACAAGCCTGCGGTAGCTGCGAATTATCTTTTCTCGTGATTCTCTTCCCTTACACAATACGTTATCTACACTATTCTTTTCCATCCGTAGGGCCTTGGCCAACTGCTTTGAGGTTGGATCAAGCTCTTGAACTTCTCCAATTCTTCTTCTTGCTGCTTCTATTCTTGCTTCATGCTGTTAATTTCAAGAAATTGGATATTTGAGATGATAAATTTGAAATGAGCAAGAAAAGCTGATAACAAACGGAGCACTGAGAATAAGATTTTCAGCATTAGACATCTCTGCTTTAGGTATCTAAAATTTCAATCAAACCGATAAACTATGGAGGGTCCTTGATATTACTTGGAAGAAGAACCGGCCAAATGAACTATGGTATACACATATTCAGGTAAAGTAGAAGCAGGCAGCCATTAACCAAGAAGATTATGCAGTAGAATTTGGCAGTCAAGACTAGTTTTAAGGTGAACTGATTCGATGAAAGAGCATAAACATATTAAAATAGCCTGATGTTTTTAGTCCATTGCTTCATAGTTTCCATGGTTCATAGTGACAACAGTACACTTGCTAATTTGTTATCAGCAGTCTCATGTGGTCTCCATCATAATTTCAATACCCAATAAACAAACCGGCCATCAGGCTCCGAGGCCCATCGGTAGCATATGGTAGAATCAGATAGACAGGGTTCATAATTTGATGAAATTGGACGAGTACGGAGAGTTCGATGGCATTTCTTTGGCTGCTCAACTACAGCAGAAAATTTCTCTTTGATAATGTGATAATAATCAGATTTTAATTCAATACTTGAATGGATGGTTCAAGTCCCTATAGCGAGTTGAACTTAACCATGAACTGAAGAGAGTAGCCATTCATACTCTGCCAAATTACCTTTTGAATACTTCGCGATTGCTTTTGGCCTTCATTGTTGACATATAATTCTAAGGAATACAGCTAAACAATAAAACCCACTGAAACGAGCATTCAATTGTCCAAATACAAAGAACAAAGAAATCACTTTAAACATACCTTGAGACACATAGAAAACTCTGCTTCCTCTTTTGGGCTCAAGTACCCTCTCTTCACAGACTCAAGAATCACTCTCTTGTATTCATGACCACCATCCCTCTCCCCATCATCTACAACCAAAGACTGGGCAAGCCCTTTTCTCCTCTTCCTCCTCCTCTTCCTCCTCGCTTTTAGACCACCATTATCGCTTTCTCCATCAAACAAAACCTCCCCTCCAGTCCAAGAACTCAATGCCACAGCCTCGGTTGCATTTCCAATGTCGAGTGCTGCTTCATTGGAGATTGAAGATACACCAAGCTTAAAGGAGGGAGGAGAAGAGGTTGGTGGTGGTGATTGATGAGAGAGAGGATGTTTGAGAGATGGGATAGCTGAGAAAATGGTTGTGGATGATGAGCATATGGTGGTGATGATAGCCATGGAAAAAAAGGGGGTGTGTGCGTGTGACAAATCATTTGTTTCTTGATAACTTAAAGTAGGAGTGGAAGATAGAGGGTTCTAAACCAAGAATGTGGGGGCTGACAACTTCTCGTAGATATTTGTTTCTTGATATCTTTCAACCATTGCTTGTCTTCTTATAAAAGACAATATACTTCACTCCTTTTCTTTTCTTTTGAAAATTTGAAGATTTTTCTCATGTTTTCTACGGTAAACTAGTTGCAACGGATCTGTTACAGCTTTCCAAAGTCATTTTGGATTTTTTATTAATATGAAAAGTTTCAAGCTGCATTAAATTAAAATTTTGATACAGTCAGTTGTTTTCGTGATTATTTCCAATGATCAATAATATAATATCACTTAAGTTTACATTGTCACGGATTCTGATTTAATATTTTAATAAAATATATATTTTATTTAGAGATATTTATTATTAAAGAATCCACCATCTCCACTCATATATAACATGCATTAGTATTATTACTTATTAGTTATCAATAATATAGTATATTTGTAAAATTCATACTGGTCCGCAAGACAATCTTGAACCCTGCCTATTTGAGAACTGAACTAGTTTGAATTGAAAAGATAATAAAAAAAAATCTAGTTATCTCATTCAAAAACTCGAGTTGAGCTATTAATCTAGTTATTATTTTGGTTAAAACTTGACTGAATTAGTGAGTTTTTTTATAAAAAAAAAATTATTAAAATATTAGTTTTTTATAAAAAAAATTATTAAAATGATATTATTTTAATTTTTTTTTTAAAGAAAATTAACATTGGCTCTCTTGATCTTGTTTTCTTGCATCAGGTTTTACAACTCTAAAATATTTGTAATCACTTTAAAAATATTTATTATTATTTAAAAAATGGTTTATAACCTATTTATTTTTACGTTCTAAAAGTGTTTTTAAAAAAATTTAAATTTTTTTATTTTTTTATTTACTTGTAATTAATATGTTTTTAATGTTTTCAAATTATTTTGATACGCTAATGTTAAAAATAATTTTTAAAAAATAAAAAAATATCATTTTAATATATTTCAACACGAAAAGTTCGTGTATGATTCTCATGAAAGTATATTGATCAGAAACTTCTTCCACTATATTGATCAGAAACTTCTTCCCCAGATTTGTTAATATATTAAATTAAGGAAAGTGGGTTCCTGTGCATTTTAATATCTTTGCATTCTATGTTGTCCGAGATAAAATCAATGTTCAAATGTTACTGTTGATATATTTCGTTCTTGGGATCAATTAAAATTCGACTGAAATGAATATAATCCCTGATCTTCCCTTCTACAGCCGATATGCAGTTGCTAATCGAACATACAAAGAAACAAATTAAACGCTCAAGATTGAAATAAAAAGCGATTGCAAATTAGCATTCTCATCGGTACAGCTACAGCATTCAAGAAATCCTGCCACAGAAAACAGGAAAACAGTGGCATAAATGCTTAATCATTGTGCCTCGATAAGAACTAGCAATTTGAAATGCCTAGCGAGAGCCAAAAGCTGATGATAATTAAATATAAAGATATTGACCATCATTGTCATAAAAGATTTCCCGAGTCTGCAGAGGAAGACCATGCAACGTGTATGTCAATTTCATCCATAAGCAACAATCAAGGTCACCTCTTCATCATACCTCACCTAACATCTTTACTGGACACTGGCAAGCTCGGAAAGAGATACTTGACATCATTTACAGGAGTTAGTTACATTCAAACATTCGACGGAAGCTTGTATTCGAGCATCTCCCTTGTATTTAACCGAATGGAAGGCCCCATTGATGAGCATATATGTGCGCTTTTCCAGTACACTCCCTTCGCACCTGATGGCTTGTTTGCTTCTGCTGATTTCTGCACATTAAGATGGCATGTGATTATTGCTATGAAAACCATCTTGGCATCCGCGTAGCCCAAAAAAATAAGGAAATGCACATATATAAGGTGAAAGGAGGGTCAATTTTGGAACATACTACCGCAGCTAGCAAGTTTACAAGGAGGTCTTCCTCTGAGAAATCAGCTTTCCCGAAAGGTATGTGAACAATCCCAGTTTTATCTGCTCTGTACTCAACTTTCCCCCTTTTGAATTCAGCTATTGCCTGAAATGCATTTGATCAATCCATTTCATTAAGCAAGATAATAATCAGTAGCGGCCACATCATAAGTGCTACTAGGAATCTGTATAATGAAATAGATTCACTCAATGCATTAAGTTCTACTCTTGTCTGGTGGTACATGCTTAACACTCACAATGGTGATAAGAGTGCAACTACTTTTTATATTTTTGCAGTATTTGGCAAGCTTGTATATGTCCAATTACAGGCTAAATGTAGAATGATTGAGTAAACTCCACTGTATCATTTCTGCTTTGTTTCCAACTTGAAGGTTGAGAAAATGATAAATCCAACTCAGAGGGTGGGGTAGGGGGTTGGGGACGAGGCCATTACCTGAGGTATGTCAGTTGTAACAGTACCAGCTTTTGGATTTGGCATGAGTCCTCGTGGTCCTAGAATCTTACCTAAGCTGGCAACCTGATGCAAGGAACAAAGAGATACAAGTAAATCTCAATGAAAGAAAAAAACTATCCAAAATGATAAATTTTCATTCCACATTCTCAAAACAGATGCATAAGACAATACTATTTGTCTGATCAGTCAAAGTGTACAGCACAAAACCATAATCACATCATAAATTGAAACAGTTCCAAGTGGGAGTGCCTTTTACATAACTTAGGAGCAACAACCACGATGCATTTTCTAAGCTTAAATCCCCAAACTAAGTAAAATATCCAATCTAACTGTAAGCCATACAACCAAAAAAGACATGTTTCTTGAATATAGCAGAATCAATTGTTGATAAACAGGTATGATAATAAAATCAAATCCAACTGTAAATTCAAAGCTGTCAATGACAACTGACCGGCATGACTTCCACTTGCTAGCAGGTTGTTAGTGATGCTATAAGTGCATCCAAAAATTTTGTAGAGAGAAAATTGTTGCATCCTTCATTAAACAACACATTGTACCCCAAAACCATACATTAAAAGGCTGCATAATATAACTTAATATCATTTGACGACCCAAGTGACAAACAAATACTTCCCTTTCTATTTTTTTGTCATTGGGGGGGGGGGGGGGCAAGAAAACGGTTGCA
>Ga0307517_10012369_pt1 | contig 11724 bp, 11 predicted proteins | sample 23_EM_MG_FD_194515 | JGI IMG/M metagenome (GOLD analysis project Ga0307517, IMG submission 194515) | Populus trichocarpa ectomycorrhiza microbial communities from riparian zone in the Pacific Northwest, United States - 23_EM | ecosystem: Host-associated > Plants > Roots > Unclassified | place... | reverse complement strand
CGAGTGTGTCCGTGTCAATGTAAGTTTAATGTTCGACTCGCCACTATATAAGCTAATCGCAAGCTAATTGAATCGATCATCCCTCCCACTTGGGCCGCACGAAGTGTCGAAGTGGCCATATGGCATAAACACGACTCAACATGACTGGTCAGCGTACATCAACGCCCAAAGGCGCTCTTGGTAACTGTGTTGAATTGATGGGCTAGGATGGTTTATTGCTTTTACTTTGTTTCTATGTGAAAAAAGAAGTTGTCGTGGCAAGAAGGGAAAAGGTGGGGAAAGATCGCCGCTAATAACGGAGTGATGAGGCCTTTGTTGGGAACACAGCCACTGTCCGATGCCATTATTGACATGCAGTGCAAACTCATGTAGGGTAGACTAAAAATACCAGAGCCTCAGCAGGTAGAACAGCCTCGAAATTCCCACAGCGCCGTGACCCGGGAATGAGGCTACGGTAGGGTTTGTGAAGATGTAGCTAAAGGAACAAAATTATACCTTTAGATATAATACTGCATAAGTATCGAAACACGAGGGAGAGATCTGGCGTTTATCAGTGGGTATGTTATCTGCCAGTTATCTGCCTGGCAGATTCCGCACCCTCAATGTTCCCTCCCTCTTACCCGTTGTATCTCATTCTTCAACTTGAAAGTTGAGCAGGCTGTAACCGAATACAAGTAGAATAATCCCATCTAATTAAAATTGCTATTTTCTTCCTGTAAGAGATTGAAAGGCCACATATTTTATCTGCCCAATGTTATCTGCCACGGCCCTATGTTATCTGCCACCACAGCCACTTCGGATTACTCTGGAAATTGTGCCGTATTTTCGCACTGATAGTACCTGTATTTGCTTTCCTCTCTGAAATTTTGGCAGTACATAGCACAAAAACTAGAGGAAGTGCCGCTGGCTGCGCCGCCCATCAACAGAACCCTTGCTTGCCAGCAGAAACGACTTTGGTTATATAATACAACATGTAAGTACAGTATAAAATGTCCATAGTTATTCTTAAACCGTAATTTGCATCACGTTGAGGGCGAAGGCGAGGATGGATCCGAATTAAAGGGTTCTGATTGCGAATTTTCGTTTTCGTGGGGAGTTCATTTCGGAAAGGTTTTGGGAGATAACCGAAACCACTCACATATTGGTGATGTCCGTTCCCTCCACGTGCTTGAGACATAAAGGTACACTTGACTTCATGCTAAGGTAGATAGGGTATGAATTTGCGCAGAAAACATAATACTATTGACTTACTATTAAGAACCACAGCCTCCATGTAAAAATGCTGTGTGCGTTTTGCTTCTATCAGGTCAGGCACTGATGTTCCAAGCTCTAACTGTAACCGCAACTGTAACTTGTAACTTTGGCCACTAACCGCACAACACTGAGTATATCCTCCAGCCTACTAGTATTGATGGGAAAGAAATTGAAATAACGTGCCTTGAATTTTCCGTTGATGGAGGTGTAGATCCGCCAACCACTCTATAGGTTCAATACAACGGATGGTGGGTTTTTTCAAAAGGGATAGGGATTCGGAGCCGAATCTCCCCCCCAATATATTCATACCAGAGAGGGCAGTGGGTCGAGACTACCCTCACGCTGAGTTTTTGTCCCATGTCCACTGGTATGGAAGCTCCTGGATCGAAGCTGCAGGAGAACCACCCATTACTGTGGTCCAATGGCACTGCTGTCTCCAGGTCAAACGAACACGTGGATGAAGCTGGCTTCAAGGTATCAGGCCAGGCGTGTGGTTCTGGTTGGGGAAACGCTTCCACCACAATGAATATAAGCTCTCTACCTGTACCAATACGGTATTACTCCCTGGTGAGTCACCCATTCTCTCTCCAGTCGTCTAAATGTCTGAAAAATTCTATTCCAGGCTAGGGAGGATGTCCCAACGAGCACCGCTTCTCTAGTGGCTGGGAATGAAGAAGTCGACAACGAACCGCAAGGAGCCACATCTGAAAGCCACGTCCAATTTGCCACCTACCGTCAGGAAATTTTGGGAGCTCCTCAGCAACTAGTAGGTACTGCACAAAGTGCAATTTATCGATTTCATTTGCTGACAGTCGTATATGCAGGAGCACTACCCAGCCCACGTCGCAGTAAAACGTGGACCCCATTACCTCTACGACGTTACTTCTGGATTCCATTAATCGTATTTTTGGTTGGGGCTGCAATTGGCCTAGAGATCGCTTTGTATCTTAGCAGTAAGCACCAAGGTGAGTTGTTGAGCAACTTTTACTTGAATGGCCCCTCAACTTCTGATTTTGGCAGGTTGGGCGGCTGGAGACAGTGACAACATATCAATGGCTTTGCATTACGCCTATGTATGCTGCATGATCCTTTCATGGAGATCGCATTTACTTACTGTATAGTCATCAGACACTTCCACCGGTTATTGTGGCCTCCATCGTTCGTCTTTGCTGTCGATATGATGTGGCTTCAATACGTCTGCTAATTTTTTTTTTCTATGGGAAGGTCGCGGCATTGTGGGCATCGACCGATATCGAAATAAAGAAGATTCAGGCGAGATCTCAATCCCCTTTTCGAGAATTAACCATGCTCATAAACTCGTTTCCCAGCCTTATGTTGATTTACTCCATGGCGATTCACCTCCTCGTCGAAGCTTGCTTCTCGACTATACACGATACAGGTAAACCGCCTGCGACTTGAATATTAAAACGTGCCTTGAGACTATCTTTTTCATAGCAATTTTTTTGTATGGATTCGAGCAGCATCCAACCGCCACTACCTTGTGGCCTTGACCTCATTGATGGCAATTCTTACTCTCAGTTTCACACCACTCGCCTCTACCCTCCTCATCGTCAATGATACGTGGTGGCCAGAACCTGGTGTGTTCAGTTATATAAGATATTCAAATTGATGCGCTTATCTTGATCAAATATAAGTCATCACGAAAAACCTTGGGGCCATTGGACTGAACCAAAATCTACAATTCAACGATCTCACTGGTATGTAACCTGTTTTGAAGCCTTCTTCGTCAATTTATAACCCTGCCTGGTAGCATTTATCGCTGGGCTATGGTACGTGGGGGCATACATCCTGTATGACCTTCCCGCACCTCTGTTCGTTCTAGTTCCTTTCACAGTAGCTCCATTTGAAGTAACTATTCAAGACATTTTTTTCATCTCCTGAGGACTTATTATTCATGCGTTGGAGATGCCGCCGATAACAAACAATGGTACTGCCTTTGCAAATACCACTGCCGTGAAAACTTTGACCGGCTGCCAGACAATACCGGTACGTGAGCCTTTGCGCCTCTCTGGTGGCTACTCAAGGCGCCTTCAATGTTCAGGTTCAAATGACGCAACTGGGCGATGGCGGATTGAATTATTCTGCGGTTTCCAATGGTTGTTCGATCACTTGGAACGTCTCTCGCACCACCGATGTTCTATTTGGTGAACCCATCTTGATCGCTGGTGGTTTCTTCCTTTTCTGACTCCATTCATAGGTGCTGACGTTCTGACGTGTGATGCCAACCTTCGGACTCCGCAATTCAACCCAGTTGGGTTCTGGTTTTTCAAAGGAGATCCTTCCCAAGAGTCAAAGGTAAAAACTAGTGTAAATATAATATCCCCCAGATATACATCTTCAGCGATGGCATCTGCCACTTTCTGCTTTCCCTCAGTTTCTATCTGGGAGGTCAACGTCGGGGTTGACATCAGAACCGGAAATGTGACCGATGTTACGGAAATAAGACCGTCTCAACACCCCTCGTTTTCCCTTAATGTTACCGATACCCCTCTTAACGGAAGCTCCTACAATGGGATCGGGTTCGATCTCACCAATCCCGATGAACTTGTTCTGGGTCGGCAGAACGCAATTCAGGTACAACTTGCTACTGTCATTTATCGAGAGGCGATTCGGAGTCCAGAGGGATATGTGGGTACTTTCGCCAACGGGAGGTTTTCCACGTTGACAGACAAGGTCTACGTAGGTACCTTCTGATCACAAGCTACTCCACGCCCAGTAGTAACATCATCTATTCTACCCTAGGGCATGTACCTGGCACTTGTTGCGCAGCAGATCTATTTCCTGTCTGATAGTCAATTTATCAATGTTGAAGTCCGGAGATTCCGGAAGCGGGTATTCGTGAAGTAAATTCTTCACGCTTGTACCTTGGACTTCAATTTGACAAGATATTTTACTTAGCGATCTTGCAGCGCACCTGCTCACGACAGCATTTTTAATCCTTGCATTCTTCGCCACAATCATTCAACTATTCCACCGTGCCGACCGTGAGTACCTCAGGCTCAAACATGAGCCGGGAACCATCGCCTCCGCCGTCTGCATTGGCGCTCAAACGGGCGTTGGCGATGTCCTCGCTGGCCGTCATGCTGAGGGCGATATCGAAGAGGCTTTGCGGAACAAGAAATTCCGGATCGATCCAGTGACTATGAAAATCGTCATGCATGGCGAGGATGGATACGAAACGGCTGCTATCCCCCCCATTCCGTTTTACAAGAGAATATCGATTCGAGAATTCTTGCCAGGATCAAGAGCGAACTGCAGGCCCTCTCAGAATCCACTCGCTGCTTCAGTAACCCCAACAACTCCAAGGAGCCCATCATTTATTCAGCCGAAAATACAGCCGTCAACTCCACCAACTGCCAGGACTTTACTGTCCTCCCATTGTTCTGGCGGGAGTTTACTGGAGTCTACTGGAGTCTCCTGTATTCCACTGGACTCCACTGCTGAACTCTCCTGGACTCCACTGGACCCCGCTCAACTCCCAAATAGCTCAGGGACAATTGTGAATGGAGATACTAGTCCAAGGTCAGCCTCTCCTCACCGGAAACCTGGCGTATGATGTTATACCTATGATTTGAACCTTTCAATACTTGATCCCTTCTTTCGTTTGCATCCTCTGCGGTGCTAATTTTGGACAAACATGGATGTTTGATACATTGTATAATGCATATAGCATCAGCAAAACGTGATTTTTAGTTGTAGTGAAGCATAGCAAATCGTTATTTCCTGTAGTAATCACATAAATTCCCATAGTATGCATAGACTTAAAGTATCACATAGTACTAGCACAAATTCCTTGTAGCACTACTGACATGGGGCATGATCTTATAAAGTGTTACATAGTATCTTATTGAATATCCATAGTGATGCATTGAAAGTCATACATCATACATTTTATAGGTAAGTTACTGTAAATATGGCTAATCTCCACCAGGCGTGTGTCCTTTCGTTTTGGAAAATGAACACCTCCACGGTCACATGACCATAACAAGGTTCGAATTTTGAAAGATATTTCGCTGCTTTCAGTCTTTATCTCCGGATGATTCTATTGAGAAACCCCGTATGCGCTATTTTTGTGGAAACCCCATAGTTTGTCACCGGCGTGAGGCCGATTGTTCCGACGCTGATGGCCGTCATTTGTCACGAGCCTTCCTCTTTTAGTACCGCCATCATTCCCATCACTGGCAATCAACCGTCACGCATCCCGACGCCATCTAACAATGTGCTTGCTGTGCACGACAATGAGCACATATGCAGCAATATTCCTATTTTTTCAATCAGTTAATATAAGTGAGGTAGTATTATAAATGTTACAATCTTGTGTTGCATAAAGATATAATATTTAGCTTGAGGGCCATTGCATTCCAATGATTCCATGGCATTTACGAGTCCAATTCTTTTTTATTAACTTTTATATTTAGCAATTTAATAACAATGCCAATAACTTGCAAATGATAGTATGTAACTTATGTTCGGAAGACTAGGAAAGGTTGCACCCTATTACTTTACTCACTCAATTTTTATTCATTTATGTAACACCTAGGATAAATTAGAACCCTACTGTGCTGTTGCCGTGCTGCAGTGCAATTCCCGTGCCTACAGTGCAATTCCCGTGCCTCCCGTGCAAACATGGCACGGTAGGCACGGCAGTACCACGGCTTTTTACCTGTGCCCCATGTCCGAAGGATCCACTTTTGATCCGTGACTCGAACCGGCAATACCCACAGGTCCTAGAATCATGACTTTACACACATGATAGGACCTGTCAGAGGGCGACATAGGTGAGATCGTCGTTATCAATAACAGGTCGTGGGCAGAAGATGGGGTCGTGGGAATTATGTCGATACAAATCTGTCCGTCAACTGATCAACACGCGAACCGTTCCCAACGTTCACAGCCGTGATGCTGAGAGAATGATGAGATAGAGATGAGACGAAATATTTTCTCCTCATGTACGCCATTTCCCTCCTTAGTAGCACATTTTCAGTCTGCCTGACGCTAGCGCAGTGATCATCAAGGTCACGGTGGGAGGGATAGGGCGATGAAGGAGATCTAGGAGAGAAACAGAAACCGAATCACGAGGAGAGTCTCCTGGTTATTGTCGACTACCGAGTTATTTTCGTTCACATCCACATGATGCATAGCGATGGTGGGTCCAAACAATCGCCCAGCGCTCTACAAAGTCGTGATCGGCACAAATCCCTCTGAATTTTATACCCTCACCAAGGCCGACTTTCTGGAATACAGACCTTCTTCATCTGATATTTCCGACCCGGACTCTGCGACACGCAATGTAGAAGTGTTGGATTCTGAGATCTGAGGGGTTGTATAGAAGCGGCGTGGTAAAATGATAAGGGGAAGGCCAAACTGCGAACTGAATAGGGAAGATATCGGAGATGCAGAAAAGTATTTATGGTTCGTGCTAGTACCAGAAGAGTGAGTTACATAGATAAGGAGCTACGAAATAAGAAGATAACCACTGGCTCCAGTTGGTACAGTGATCAACGAAATGACATCGGGCGGTTGCACTGCCATTGATGCAGGAAAATTCCCCCAACTTTGAGTGATTTTCCGAGACCTTGATGCATGATGCATTGCTTCTTAGACTATGATTCAGAGCATGAGCAGTCACCTCATATCATCCAAAATAGCACCTTACTGGTATGGCACCTGCCCATTAGCAACTCTACCCGTGAAAGTTGAATCGTCCAGAATCGACGCGCAATAGATCAACCCAATTGACGCCCGAGATCACAATGATGCCAACCTAGCGAGGTGTGTGAAATAACGTGAGTGGGAACAACGGAACGAGATTAAGGGTTATGGCACATTTGATGGGTTTGACTAGGTTCAGTCTGTCTCCACTTGCAAATTTTATAAAGCCCGTCATCGATTGAGCATCTTGTCATGTTCCTCGTTTTCCCCCCTACTCCAGCACCGTCAACTCTAAGCACGTTGAATCTCGAGAATATTTTACTGCCATGGTGAGCTCGGGAGATCAATTGGCTTCTTTGATCTCCGGATTGTTTGCGACGAGACTGGTGATAGTGCGTTCTTCAAGTGCTTCTAGGTTGCATTTGGCCGATCTGATCACCACTGGCAGAATTTTGAAGGTGAAATCTGCTATCGGAGAAGCGAGTGAGCTCTTCTGACTCTCGGGACAGTCATGGCATGTATGGTGTTCCTTTGGGACTACATCCTCACCTTTGGAATGGAGGTCGATCTCGTTTGGAAATCAAAGTGGAATTTCATGAAGGGGTTGTACCTCTTTCAGCGCTACTTACCTTTTACTGAGTCCATTTGGCTACCTATGTATCGTAAGGCTGACGTTTTCCCTATCTTTCTGTACTCATGTTCTTTTTAGATCAAATGGGGGGAAGTTCGAGGGAGACGAGGTGTCAGGTGGTATACTACGCTACTGGAGGTTGGTAAAATTGACCATCCCTACATTGAAGAAAAAGTAGAGAAAACTTACTTTGCGTCCAGTATTTGTAGTCATTGGGCTTGCTGCTTCTGAGAGTAAGTTCAGCCTACACTCCTCGTTTTCAGTCGTATTTATCGGTATCTAATAGTGATCCTCACGATACGGGCATGGGCCGTGTGGAATCGGAACAAGAGTTTGTCCATTGGTCTTCCAATCCTTTACAGCCTTTGTTGGGGCTCAAGCCTCATCATCACGATGCAATTTATTAAATCCTGCACATGTAAGTAGAATTTTCATGCTCATTTTTGATGTATGATTTATTTTATGGTAGTTGGTGCTCCGCCATATCCAGGATACAAGGGATGTTTCGTGGCGAGCGCAGGCCAAGAAATTGTTTTTCTATGGGTCCTACTGCTTATATGGGATGCTCGTGAGTGGAAGCCTATTATTTAAAGTCCCTCCAATTGATTCGAATAGTATTGTTAATACTCATGTTGGTACCTGCCATCAAAGCATGTGAGCGATCCTGGTTTTGAAATTCAGTTCAACGTATCTCACATTCTCAGTTCCAGACCGCGACGGGGGATGCACCTCCCTAATGACAGTGGTGTATCGTGACGGTGAGTCCTTTTCATTTTGTCGATGACCGGCGGCGCCGCTGAATTTGGACATAGCTGTTATTTATTACTTATATCTCTTTGGTAGGTTCTTGTACTGGGAATGAATGTGCTATTTTCTTATGATGCTCGTCAGTCCTCTCATGTATCAATATCATCATTGTAAAAACCCTTTCCGTGAGTTGAGAAGCTATCTTGGACTTCGTCCCTACTTTCTAACATCAAACTACAGCAAAGTTACCAAAATCTTTTGTTCCTGTAAGCAGCACATTTGCAACTTCAAACAAATACTTATACAAGCTAGGGTGGAGCGAATGCTACATTCAATTTTCACAAGCCGGGTAGTTCTTCATATTCGTGCCCAAGCAGCAGACTCGAATGGTCCTGACTGGACGGTCGTCCTGACGGAACTAACCACAATTCATCATTCATAATAGTGACTTCGATCTCAAAATCGCTCGAAGCGAAATCCCCCAGCTGAAGCACTGCCGCTTAAAAAGTTCCTGTACCAGTATTCGAAAGCAGAGCGAAATAGAATTATTTTAGATATGTAGACTACAAGATTTAGATTATCAAGCGATCAAAGCTGTGCTTTGACTGATTTCCAAATTCTTATCTTCCAGGAAGCTGGCAACCGACAATCAAAATGGCTTCAGGGTCCAGAGACTGACCGAAATCCCTCTAAACCTTTCTCACTTGTGCTTTCTTCGTCCACACGTCTCACGCACAGGTAATGAACAGCCGAAGGTGACCTGTAATGGGCAAGAAATGTAGGCGATATATCGTCGCATGGCTAAGAATGTAGGTGCCCCTAGAACTTGATTTTTTTATTGGAGAGCCCGCCAGTTATTCTTTTCTTTCCGCGTGTGTGATTGTGAATGGTACCATAGTGAAACAAAAGCTACAAAGGATGATCGATGACTGCGTAGATATATCGAATGGAAGATAGGGTCCCAAGCGAGAATTAGAGATCGACAAGAACTCGAATAGGATCAGTTGAATGTAAAAACCATGGCAGGACCGCCGAAGGGCTGTTCTTGTGGTTAGAGGAGCGAGATAAACGTGCATGAAGCTAGAAAGAATGGAACATAAAATGCACACTCTCCATGAGTCGATGACACAGGAATCTATGCCAGTGGTTTGCTCGTTCCAATTCCGTATGCACACGACGAGAGTGGTGGGAACGGTGTCAACATAATTCCCACGGATGACTGACGTTTTCTCTTCTTTCCTCTTTTCTCCATAATCACTCATCCGTCTCTCCAACCCTTCCCCTTATTTTTTTTCTCACTCATCCACTATCCCATCGCCAGCGTCGACCTCACTCGCAGTATTCGCTCATCACCGGTCCAATGTATCCTCTACAACTAAGAGACCTGTACTACCTTGGCCAGAGGTCGTTCATAAATCATTCATGAGCATCCATGTGATCTGCGAGCGCCACATTCAGTCTTCTCAAAGAGGAGTCATCAAGAGGGATAGGATATGCCCACGGGAAGAGGGTCGGTCTCGTGAAATCTGGTCAGTCTGTGCTCTCGTCACTGTAATCGTCGGTCGATCCTCATATTTACGACAGTACTTACATATATGTGCCCGTACTTCATCAAGACAGGTCTCCTCAGCGGAAAAACAAACTGGGTAAGAAATTGACTTATCCAAGCTCCCATCACCCGGTAGCCTCTCTCAACATCCACGCGACCATATCGAGATCAACGAAAGGGCCCAGATATTCGTTCACCATATCAAGTCTTGTACACGCCAATATTGGCGGCTGTGTTCGCCAACGTCGGTGATACCCGAATTGGGAGGAACGGAGGGGCGGGGAAAGGTAGCGAAAGCAACCCAACTGGCGCACAATGAAAGAGGTTGCACTCACATGGTACATAACCCTGTTTCTTCGCACTCAACTTTCACCCCGCTGTGACGAGGTTGACCCTGGAACGCCGAATTTGGAGTAGCAGACGAGCGAAGGCGCCCTTGATTGGTAAACAACTAATGGAATCATTTAACATGGTCAGTGGTTTTACCTCGTCAAGTCACCCTATCTCCTCACCGACGTATAGGAATGCCATTGGGCGGCGACGTCCACTTGGCTAGTCGTGTCCAGGTGGCGATTTCTATGCTCCATGCGTCTTAACTCACGCTTTCCCGCAACGACTGGATACCCACTTGAATTCCTTTATCCGCGATACCATGAGCCTCATCGACGCCGATGATAGTGTATGATGGTCTCGAAGCCTCGGCATGAATGAGAGGGAGTGATGCAGAGGAAAGGGTTACGATTGAGAGCGGCAGTGATGATGCGTACGTGGTCAGTGTTAGTTCCATCATTCCTACACTATCCTCACGCGTATCCAATAGCGGCGGCGCCTTATAATCTGTTACTGCTCGTTGACACAAAGGAGTTGGAACAACAACGCCGCGAGTTATCAGAGCCCGCTAACGCATATGTGTGTCACGTATCCCTTCCTCCCTTCCACGTTTTTGGGTGGCGGGATATATTCGGCCACTCGTGTTCGCTTCGATCTCTCTGGCCGGACGGACAGACACTCGAACGATACTTATCAATCCACTGACCATGCTATCCAGAACCTACGGACGGCCCTCACACATTTTTTTATAACTCCAACTGCCTGCGAAAACGTTAAAAATTATGTGAAGAAATGTGTAGTCCGTACTCCCACAGCAGTTCACCCGATGTGGAGGAGACCGCAACATTGAGGATGGTTCGGCCGCATGGCAACGAGGGAGACTGGGCGTTCGAGCAGGAGGGGGTAAGATACGTTGTCGACGAGTGGGATGTCAGGAGGACCAGCGGGACTCGCAGTACATTTTCTATTAGCTTACCCTGAAAACCGTACCAGTGTTTAAGATGTGGCGGCGGCATTGGGGAAGAAAATATGACCTCTTTCGGTCAGCCAATACCCTCAGACAAGCCCGAAAAACAGGGATTTCATGTTCGTTACATGGCAATGTCCACAGAACGTAAACTAGATTGAAATAATTCGGGTGTGATGATGGCGGCAACTTGGGCCCATGTCATGTCATGTTCCGTTGCCATTGTCTTCACTTCGCTATCCTTCCCGTTCATTTTAAATTCGCATTGAACCCCTCAAGAATTCGGTGATTTAAACAATAATGTCTGAACGTACGACAAGAAATCAAGTACGATGGAAGAACGACAACTACGAGGCACGGTTAGACCGGATGGATTTAGAATGAGTAGGAAACGTACATTTAATCCCCAGTAAACCACCTTTGATGACCCCAAATGGACTCGCAAGCCCTGACTTCGGCTGTTTTCCCCGTGACTCGGTGAATGTATGTTGCGAGAGCGAAAATGACCGTTTTCATATATTTTGGATGGTTTCGTTGTAAATATCCGAACCTGAATACCCTGCGACGAGCGAA
>Ga0307517_10012368_pt1 | contig 11724 bp, 4 predicted proteins | sample 23_EM_MG_FD_194515 | JGI IMG/M metagenome (GOLD analysis project Ga0307517, IMG submission 194515) | Populus trichocarpa ectomycorrhiza microbial communities from riparian zone in the Pacific Northwest, United States - 23_EM | ecosystem: Host-associated > Plants > Roots > Unclassified | place... | reverse complement strand
TCCCATTAATAATAATAATAATAAAAAAACTAAAACACGTGGAGAAAACATTATAGCTTTATAAAAAGAAGAAGATGTATTTTTTTATACAGTTAAAAAAATAGTTTTTGAGAAAAATGATGTTATTAAACTTTATAAAGTAATAAAAATTAAAGGATATGAGAAAATCAATGTTCACATTGTTCACCTATACACATTGCACTGTAAATAACATTAGTAATTCACAATGTTTTGTTTTGTTTTTTTTTAATTTTTATTATGATTTTTTTTTACAAATTTGTTTTCATTGATTTCATCTTTTAATATTGAGATGATTGAGAATTTGGCTTCATAATTTATTTCCTTTTATTTTACCTTTCTATAAAGTTAGCATGGTTTGTAGGTTTGCCAGGATAACCTGGCTTGCGCTGGTTTACGAGTTTGATGGGATGTTTTTTTAATTGAACTTGATTTTTTTATCGTCTATTTTTTTCTCATATAGTTAAAAAAATAGTTTTAGATAAAAGTCATGTTATCAAATTTTATAAAGTTCATGGACCTATTAACAAGTTTGACTAATTGACTTAGTTCGCGAGTCTGGCAAGTTTAACTTTTTTTAATTACTTTTTTTTTTAATTTCATCATTAGATACTAGGTTAATTGAGAATTTAGTTTCATAATTGGTTTCGCTTCTCCTTTTAGGAGGTTATAGCAATCTAAGAAAAATCTCTGCATTGAGTTGGTGTTTGATTTCACAATCGTTATTTTTGTTATCATATAGTTAAATAAAAAATAATTTTGAAAAATAAATAAATTATAATCTCAATGGAGTTCATAACCCAGTTCACATGTTTGGCATGCTAGCTTGACTTACTTGATTCACAGGTTTGACGAGTTTACTCATCGATAGGATATGTTTTTTTTTTTTGTCTTTTAATTGTTTTTAATTTATTATTTTTCGATTTCATTCTTTAATATTTGATTGGTTGGGAAATAGACTGCATTATTGATTTTTGTTTATTTTCTACAAGGGTAATTGCCTCAAATAATTAGTGTCTATTTTTAGGTCGGTGCTCAATTTTGTGAACATCTATTTTTATCATATAATTAAATAAAAAAGTTTATAAAAAAATTATTGAACCCAATAGAGTTTATGACCTGGGTCATAAGGGGACCGAGGTTGATCCAATATGTCATTATATCAATATTTTTTTAAAAAATATCATCTTGAAGTTTTTTTAGAAGTTATGATTTTATTAATTATTAAGGTTGCATTTGGACCTATAAAATTGATTGATTTAAGTCGAGCTAGCTCCTATACCGAAATTAAAAACTTGAGTTAGACAAATAGCTGAGTTGTGAGGTTTCAAAATTAATCTACTTGGTCATGTTTAATAACACTTTTAGAAAATTCTCCGTGTTTTTAATATTTTTTTATATTTTTAAAAAATTAATCTGACCTGCTGCGAAGCACAGATCAAGATACTAGTCAACATTATATTTTGTGGGAACACCCAATCCTATTGAAAATCTTTCTCAAAATCATTTTCTGAAGAATCTCAACCATCAAAATTTGTGTGTGATTTGTAAATGGGACCACCTCATTTACAGTGCATAAAATTTTCTTTTTTGAAATTACTAGAGAAAAATATTTTTCAAAGATTAGCATCAATCATTTTATTCTGTAGATATTTTTTTGCTTGCGCTGAGAATAAAGCGAAATCTTGGACTTCTCATAGCTTTGGATTGAAGCTTCTACACCACTGAAAATCCAACCTTTTGGATTAACTTGCCATATTGCTTCAAATTCGATCCATATGTTGACCATAATATTCATAATCATGATAGTAACCTCCAAGATATTGAAAATTGGTTCAAAGTTTGACCATCAAAACAATAATATTATATATATCATGGCATAGTATTTACCTAATTATGCTTCTCGATTTAGTTTCCCATACAAGAAAAGGAGAATTGTTATCGAACCAATTTAAGAAATTAAAAACATATTGAGGATTTAACGAAATGAACTAAGATAATAAAAGAAAAGATTACAAATAATTATTAGGTCGACATGGGATTCATAGTAAATCTCATGTTTTTTTAAAACCTATTTTTATATAAATCCTTTTTTGTAAGCACTTGCCCACAATTAATTCATAGCAGCGGGAATCACATGATTTATATGAGGGGCCGGCCCCTAATATATACGTGAGAGTTGAGACTCATCTAATATTTTCTCTAATAAGTTCCTTCTGCCTTGGGAAAAGGTACGAAGGCTAGGATATAAGTTTAGGACACAAATAGTTTAATCTGGGCGCTGCAAAGATGGCTCAATTCATATCAACTTAAAAAAGAATTTAAAATAACACATCTTCTAAAATTAATTGAGATATATATAAACTGGTTTGAATAACCATACAAATAAAATAAAGAATAATTAAGATATATGTAAGTTGGCTTGAATATAAAAAAAAAAAATTTAGAAGGCTTTGGATATATATATTTGACCTGGTTTGTTCGATAAATAAGGTTTAGTCCACAGATAATGTATCTTTCTTTATGGAATATTCTTTGAATGTTCTAAATCTTGATAAATTTATTAATGGATTATTTTTTTGACAGGACCCACGGGTAAATGATAATTTTAAGAATTAATTAAATTAAAAAAAAAGCTTGTTAACTCGAGATATTCAATTAATTACACACTTATATATACATTAAAAAATATAAATGATAAAATTCAAACGAGAGATATTTTCCTTTTCTATTGGATATCTTATCTGAGCACAAGCTAACTATCTTGCTCACACATTGGATCATGAGGTTAAGAAGGCAACAGGTGGCAGTTTCCTGTTGGCTAGGAAGTGCCTGACCAGTGGAAGAAAAAGGTTTCCGAGCTATGCTGCCTGGAATTGGTGGCCTGTGGCCTGCTCCTTTCACTGTAATAAATGTCAATCCTTCATGAATCATTGTCCAGCCCACCAACCTCTTTCCCATGACTTAAAACAAAAATCATAATATCTTATCAGACCCCAACCTTTGATACTTCAATGTCTGGTTTTTTTTTTTTCTTTTTTTTTTCATTTATGGAAAATATGTCTTGAATTTTTTGCCACCTCTAACAAAATTGGAAAAAAATATAATGCTAATTTACCCAATAATCTCATTTATTATGGGAGTATTAACCTACAACACTAAAAAAACTGAAATTTCTTATGACGTTCTTCACTATTGTAACTTTGACAAGGCCATTAATGGTTTCTTGTGTCTGGTGTATTTTTTCCAAAATCACAGTTTATCTTGAATGATTTATACTGTCCATCTAAGATTATTGCATGATCCCATGCACAATCAATCCTCCCCTACAGGCGCGCCATTTTCATCGTCCAACAATGCATTTCCAACACAAGTCATAAATTGGATGCCATTAAAGGTTAATCTATTGCGGGCTAGATTTGAGGGGAAAAAACGTGCGAATTCAAAAATCTTTATTTCTGAAGAAATTGTAGAAACTTAAATCTTCTTTTCAGCAACACTGATCTTGCAATTTTTAGACCTCTAAGACTTTAGATATGAGCCATAACCCGAGACAACATTTGGAGTGCAGGAAGTTCGGGTCTGATTCAATTCCTGTTTTTTCGACTCGCTCTTTGGGCTTCAAAACAGCAAAATTGAGTTCAATGCCCTTTATATATTTTGTAGATCTTCATCTTAGATTTTGAAAATGGTGATGAACGCCTAGAATTGAGTTGTATAACTTCTTTTGCAACCCAAAATCAATCAATGTTCGGCTTTACTGCCGGATTCTGCCTGCTCAGCAATCTAGTATCTGAAAACACATTAATTTCTCACGAGATCAATAGTTCAAAAAGGAATCCAAAATTCTAATTAACTTGTGCAACACATCCAAAATATTTCAAAATCAAGCATGAATAGTGAAAAATTTACATGCTATAAATTCCATTATCATCTGTCTAATGCTAGACCTAACATGCCTTCATGTGGACATGTTTAGTGATAGCACGTATCAGCCCAACATTTCCAAGAATACGAGAAAATTCTACATATATTTTTTTTAATTTGATAATTTTTAGAAAAGATATGTGTAAAAATATACTAATAAAATCTTGGTTCATTAATAGAAAACCTCAGCAAGTTGTGTTACGTGATGTCCTACTAAAATTGAGCAATTTAAATGATGGAATTAGAAGTTAAATCTGATTTTAGCAAACTATTTTCATCAAACAAGCAGTAATATTTGTATACCTGCAAGGCTTTCTCCTGCTATTTAGGAGAAATGTGCGTGTGTCCCAAGCTAATCATGAGCAAATAGTTGAGAAAAAGACATTAACAGAATTGGCATCCCCACATACAACATTTGCAACACCAGATTATATTTCACAATCAATTTCCATATCCGGCCAACTTTCAGTACATTATCTCCTTGAACATCAAGGCTCCTGTTATCTCCATTGAGCCACAAAAGGAGAGGTTTCTTCTCAGGTTTCTGTGTTGCTTCAAAAAACCAGTAGAAAAGAGCTTTCCCATAGTTTTCATCAATGGTAACATATCGAGAATATTGCTGGAACTTGACTAGAGGTTGGCTGGGAAGTTCCGTAAAACGGTCCGCATCTTGAATTGCCTAGATCATATGGTTAAGATCCCATGAAGAGGCATTCAACAACAACTAAAAACGACGAAGAAAGGCACAAAGTGAATTCTGAAAGTCCCTTTTTGGGGTACTCCAAGACGTGGTTAATAGTTCTTTTAATTTATAGAGTGAAAGCTTATGAGTTTGTGTCAAACATGTGAATCCAAAATTGAGGTCTGAGCTTTTTATTCTTGATTTAGATGCATCAAATATGTCTGATGATATATTATGATAATGCAAAATTACAGACAGAAAGGTACAGAGGAAATACTAAAGAAAGACATTTCTTTTAGAACAATTTGCCATGTATGATGTTGCTGCATGAAAACCAAGTTTACGGGTAAATTAGAAAGATGGATCAACACATAAAAACAAATACTAGTACAATATTAGGTAATTGTAAGCTCAATTCCTTCGAGGAATGTTCTGCAGCTTGATAATTTCATTACAAATTGGATCATGGGCTGATTAAAAAGCAACAGATGGGAGTTTCTTGTTGGCTAGGAAGTGTCTGACGAGTTGAAGAGCACGCTTTGGAGCATATGTAGGAACTTGGTGACCTGCTCCTCTCACTGTTATGAATGCCAACCCATCATAGGTAATTGTCCAGCCTCCAACCTAGATTGTTCATTGAAGAGCAATTTACATTTACGAAAAAAGATCTTAGACTTTTTTAGATTTCAGATTGATATGATGTTTTATATGTATGACGCCATTTGAGAACGCTGCTAAAAAACATTTTACAAAAATATGATTTTTTTATTTAAAATTAATTGTTTTTAATGTTTTTTTAAATTGTTTTGATGTACTGATATCAAAAATAAAAAAAAAATATTATTTTAATGTATTTTCAAGTGAAATATATTTTAAAAATCAACTGTTATTATAATACCAAACACTTCTAGAGAAAGCTAAATCTTTTTGACAGTTCTAACGTCACAGTTATTATTGTAATTGATCATAAATCCCTGCGTGGAAAATGTATTACCTCTCTGTGATTATACCATGGAGTCCAATCTTCAGTAATGTTTAGTCCAAGCTTATTTAAGGTATACCTGGTTGAGGTCACTGGAACTCTACCATCTGTGTCTCCACTAATTATATAGTAGAGCATGAATTTAGAAGATTAACAGACGATTCCATACAGAAATCCCAAATATTACTAATGTTTAAGCATCAATTTTTTTTTTGTTTGAGGATTAATTACCTGAAGACCCATACGCGAATGCCCCCATTGATGAGCTTCTTAATTACTGGTAAGATTGAAGTGGCCGAGTCTTGCCAGGCACTGTTCACATCATTACTAGACACAAAATAGACCAGACAGAATCATCAGAATTCAGATACACTTGTTCAAACAGGTTAATTTACAAGAAACATTGCTAATTAATCAATGAGTTTTAGATAAAACTAACTTGCAAAGGACATATGGTCCTGGTATGTTGGTTACATTAGCATGAAGTGCTGCCTGAACGTCTGGAAGATTGAAATAATCTGTTGCATGATTCATGGAACATGGATCATATCCTGCTGGAATTCTGCGCAGAATATCCTGTATAGAAGGACCTCATCACTTGATTAGTTAAATGAAAGATAAATTTAAGGGAACGAAAAGGAATTAAAGAACATACGATTGTTTTCAGGGATTTTGGGACTGCAAACATTTTTGTAGACTTGGCAAAGGGTTGATCCAGAGGACAAGTTGGAGAATACAAGCTATACACATTGATGATTTTGTAGACATTATAGTACTTCAATAATGAATCCCAGCATTCTTCAGTCAGATTTGTGATAAAATCACAGTTTTTCTTGATTGAATTGTACACCCCATCTGAGATTATTGCATGATCCCATGCATAATCTACCATTCCTTTCTGATCAGTTTCATCATCCAATATTGCATTTCCAATCTGCACAAGATGGAACAAGCTGTGTATGGAAAAATGATCTGTTTTATGCATTTCTAAGCCAAAGTATTATGATGTCTATAAAAATAACAAGGATTCTAATCTACATATTAAACCTACCATGAAACCCTTAAGATTTATGTTAGTGTCCTCTGTGGAATTCTTGTTCTCATCGAAGATAACTTCAGCAAGTTGTGGTACATAATGGCCTAAATTGAGTCGTGTAAATGCTGTCAGAAGTTCAGAGCTGCCAAGTTTGCATAACATTCAGAACAATAATATTTACAGACCTGCATAGCTTTCTCCTGCTATGTAGAATTCACTGGACTTGTATTGTGGAAATCTCTTGAACCAGTTTAGGAGAAATGTGTGCGCATCCAAGGCTAAGCAAAAAAACAAATGTAACAGTGTTAATTTGAATGCTAAATTTACAAGCCCTCCATCTGGTTTTCTTCTATAAGCTCTTATGATCAGTCATGACAGTGATAATTCTGAAATCTTATAATCAACTTCTATTATCCAATTTTCAGTTACCCGTCATGCTATCTCCTTGAACATCAAGACTTGTATTAGAATACGAAAATCCAACGCCGGCCGGAGAATCCAAGAATAATAAATTTGCAGCTGTATCATTTGAAAGCAATGAAACAAGGAAAAATGTTAATACTGCCCTCTTTTGCAGTAGGTGGTCTACTTTGCTTCAGTTAGCTGAAAACTGCACACTGCTCATTCATAATGAAAATATTTATATAGTATAATTTTGTGGGACAAAAGAGAAGGAAATGCCTTTATTCCACGTGTAATTATTGAATACTATTGATGGGCCTTCCTTCACCAAAAATGGGCCAAGCTCTTGAGCTTCACCAAACCCAACAGATGAGCATCCAGGACCTGCAAGGGGAGCACTTTAATGATATAGATAGCATTGACTGTTATGGAAAAGGTTGAATTGGATTTTTTTTATGAACAAATCTATGAACTGGATGTTTAGGGATAATTTTTCTATAAAATCATCTTGCTTAAAAAAATAAAAAATAGATGACCCTTCGTAGATAGTTAGGTACCTCCATTGAGCCACAGAAGAAGAGGTTTCTTTTCAGGCTGATATGTTGCTTCAAAGAACCAATAGAAAAGTGCCTTCCCATAAGTTTCATCAACTGTAACATATCCAGAATATTGCCGGAACTTCACCGGAGGTTGGCCAGGAAGTCCTAGAATACGGTCAGCATCTTTGAAGTGCCTCGATCTTATAGTCAAGTTCCCATGAAGAGGCACTCAAGAACAATGCAAAACTGCATAGAAAAAGGCACTCAAGATGTGGCTAGCTCTAAGCCCCTTTATAGCTTAAGCCCATGGATTGGTGCCGAACATGTAAATCAAAAACACTTGTTCTCTTGAGCTTCATTAAGTAGTGTCAATATGTGAAATATGTCCTCGACCTTGTCTCGATATCTAAAGAGATCATGCAAAATGACAAAGCTGGCAAATGCAGCTTGTAATCGTTTCCATCTGTACATGGAAAGCTTATAGGTTGGTGACAAGCATGTAAAACAACCATGGAAAATGCAACCTGTAATCCTTTCCATTTTTACATGGAGAGCTTGTAGGTTGGTGACAAGCATGTGAAACAACTATTGTCTTAACCGATGATCTTGTTGATATTAAAAAAAATAAAAACAAAATTGAAAAATATTCAGTATGTCCTTTGACTTTGTGTTTCTGAGTAGAAATATGTGACAAACAGAACTACTAACGAAGGTTCTATTATAAGCATTTGCCTGGCTTCGTTAGCCCTAAACAAATTCAAGGAAAAAAGAAATAATAAAAAAAAAACCCTCTAGGGAAGCATAAACCGCCAATTCAAATTTCACTTGTGATATCATCATAAAGAAACCATTCTGGTTCATGACGTGCCATAGTGTTTGTTCTTGATTCAAAGAATCTAAATTAAGAAATAAGAGAAATTAAAGAGATTAAACATTTGAGAAAAACAATTAATTTGTTCCTTCATTTTTTTTTGCTTTATGATATGGTGAAACTTGCCGGCATCTTTATATTTCCGAACTGATCATTCATTTCTCCTTAACAATTTTTCAAGAGTAAATTATTAGAGCTATGAACATTTGGAGGATGCATGCTTGGCAAACCCTCCAAATAAGAGTTACAAAAATTCATACGAGTCCAAGCTAAATATAGATTCCAGTTCTTCAAAAGTGTAGACAGTAAGGGTGTTTGAAAGTGTGTTTATAATTACTTTTAAGTGTTTTTAGTTTGAAAAAACATCAAATTGATTTTTTTAGTGTTTTTTTTATGGTTTAATTTGATGTGTTGATGTTTCAAAAAAATTATTTTAAAAATCACACTATACCACAATCTCAAACACACACTAAAAGTAATAACAAAGTCGAACGACAAGGCAATTTCTCATTCATCAATAATTAAATACCACCAACAATAGGAATATGATTTACTCGTATTACACTCCGGTTATTATAAGATTAAAAAACTAATGGATTTTTAGTCTCATTTGATATGGTTTTTATAAATTGATTTTTAATCTCTAACTCATACAAAAATCATAAATATATTTGATTCAAAATAACTTTTCATTTATTTCAAAAGTTTGTTACAAAATCGAGTCAAAATTTCTAGGTGACCAATCACGGTATGAAATTTAAAATTGACGGGTCAAAATTGTTAAGTCACCAACCTCAACATGAAAAAATAGATCCAAATTATTAGTGGCCAAACTCGGCATGAAATTTAAAAATAATTGGTCAAAATTATTAGGTGGCTAATCTTAATAAGAAATTTGAAAAAATGGGGTCAAAAGAAAGTTGTCATCGGACTAATGATCTTTACAAAAATAAAAATAATATTCGAAAGAAATTTTTCATTAGATTGATAGGCTAAGCTTAAAAATGTTGTAAGCTTTGGCTAATGTATAAGAAGACAACTAAGGGAAGATTCCAATCATGATATGTAAGTAGGTTGGCTAATATATAGTTTTAAAAACGATCCCTCATCACTTGGGTAAATATATGTAGAATAATTTATTGATTTTTCATACAACTCAATCCCCTTTCCTTCGAGTACTTATCAACCAAATTTTGAAAAACAAGCTACACTCTGACAACTTTATCATACTAGGCTATAATGATAATTTATCTTGGAAACTTATAATGACCAAACTTCTGGTGATGTAGCTTATGCTTGCTTCTTATATGAGTTTATTAACTTCATTGACAATAAGATGATGATTATTTTTCAATGTTGATCGTCCTATCACCCTTGTTATGATATTTCATGCATATCAAGTTTGCTTAATGATATTATAAAAAGATCCTTAAATGAAGGTTCTAGTCATGATATATAGATAGGTTGGCCAATGTATAGTCTCAAAAAAGGTCCCTCATCACTTGGGTAAACAAATCTTAAAAAGTTGACCTAATATTTAGAAGGTGCAAAGAGTATAAATTAGATCAATGCCATATTAACTACTAATCACAATCATATAGACTTTTAATTAGAGTCTAAGGTTTCATGAATGCTAGTATGGGGTGGAACCTTTTGGGACACCACTAATTCTTCATTTCTAACCTAAAGCAATGAAAATGGCATGTAGTGGATGCACGAGCATAACTTCATATCACATATAATAAATAAAATGTATAAAATAAAATGCATAAAATAAAATGCAGGAAATAATAACACATAAATAGATGACTATTGAATCAAACAAATTATGTAAAATAAAGAACCACCAAACAAACATTAGAACAAAACACATCATTTTCTTATACAAACAAACATAGCCTGACACTTACTAAGTTTCCCCACTATTCTGTCGCAGGTTACATCTCAGAGAGCCAAATATTAAAAGGGATTAAAGTAGAAAAAGAAATCACCAACTAGTTTTATGGTAACTAGAAAACCCTAGATGATCTTTTAAAGATTCTAGGTAAGGAGCTTGTTATGTAATAAAAATAATAATATAATGCCCCTATACAGACTACCTAAAATAAGTTGTATTATTGTTTATAAGAAAATGAGAAGTGTTTGTTGTCCTCTAAATTGTCTAAAATGACATTTTATTATAAAATCTAAACTAAAAGATTAGTTTTGGATTTAAGCTTGAGAAAAATATGATTTTTTGCTTAAAAATTAGTTGGCCATAGATATGTATGAATGATTAGTTATTAATAGGTATTGAACCCACAAGGATTAAATGGATTGAAATGGATTTGAAGGCATCGCTCGTTCTTGACGGGCCTATGTGGGATCACATTGATCTAGCCTAAATTGACTAAATTGCATTAAGAATATATATATATATATATATATATATATATATATATATATATTTGTTGTTTTTGTATTTTTAAATTACTTTTTGGGATATTTTTTATTTTTGAAAATATATAGAAAATAAAGATAAAAAATGAATTATGACAACAACTTCTCCCCTATTAAATTCTTCTTTAAAAATGAATTATGAAAACAACTTCTCCCCTATTAAATTCTTCTTTATCCTCATTGGTGCAATGTGAAAATTATTTCTTTAATAAGATCAACATCTTTCCACATTGCATCAACAAGTGATAACCGTTTCCAATGAATGAAAATATCATGTTTTTCTTTTTGAATTTTGATCTAAGATGGCTTGAGGAATGTTTAAAGTTTCAACAATATCATTTAACTTTAGAAAGCTAAGTTTGGATAGAGTTATTAGACCTAATCATTTTATTGGGAAAAGAAACATTAGATAAATACGAGACCTCACTAGTAAATTAAGATTATAAGCTAATGTACCAATATTTTAGAACTATGACTGGCCATAATACTTTGTAGACAACTTGATATTTCTCCCCATGCATAAAAATAATTCCCTATAAGGTTGCAACTTAAGATATACCATTTACCAAATAGAGAATTATTTTTCCCTATGTTCAGAATCATATATTTGCTTCATTATGCATTGAGCTTCTTTGATTCTCTCTCTAAGCACCTTGATAACTACATCTCTGTCTAGCAACTCTTTATTTATTAGTGGAAGCCTGGATGTTCTAAAAACATAACTTAAGAGAGTGGGAAGAGGTTAATTAGTCTTAAATTATTATTAAGTATGGTTTTTGAGAAAAATCATAGATGTGAGATTTATTTAGAATAGAAATTCACAAAAAA
>Ga0307517_10012367_pt1 | contig 11724 bp, 7 predicted proteins | sample 23_EM_MG_FD_194515 | JGI IMG/M metagenome (GOLD analysis project Ga0307517, IMG submission 194515) | Populus trichocarpa ectomycorrhiza microbial communities from riparian zone in the Pacific Northwest, United States - 23_EM | ecosystem: Host-associated > Plants > Roots > Unclassified | place... | reverse complement strand
TTGCATGTTTTTTTTTAAAAAAATTTAAAAATTTAACTTGAGGTTTACAAAGGTTGATTTACTGTACCAAGATCAATGACACTAGATAAAAGTCTCTCAAGATCTGCCTCTTTTTTTAATGTTAAAGAAAACAGCATGCTTAAGATTTTCAACAACTAGATTTGTTTTTAATTATATCAGATTGAGATTAATGTTTACTAGAAAAAACATGCAAAAACATTACTAACTTCTCGAATCCGTAACCGCAATGAAGCAGGGCAAGCAACTAGTTCCATCTAAAATTTGATGCTCTGAACAGCCAATAAAAAGCCAGCATCACACTAGGCAGGTGAAGTGATTTTAGATCAATAGACTCTATTACTCTAACCAAATTTCTTATGATCGAGGTACATGGACACTTATAAAAAAATGATTTTCTAAAATAACATATACTTTTTTTTTTGCTTAACCCACCACAGTACTTACTTTCAATTAACATATATATATATATATATATATATAGTCCGTTTTGACATGACTCCTGCCACGCTCGTGCAGCAGCATCAAGTAACGAAGAGAGAAAAGAGATGATTGATTGACACCATTGATTCCTTTGATTTGTTTTGCGGGAGAATAATCACCTTTTTTTTTTCTCGTACTTTCCATGCCACTTTTTGTATATGCTTGCTTGAATACATCCTGAGATTATGATCTACAATGTCAAAGATGCATGACACATCTTAACTTACAAGATTGACGCGTTTGTTGGAGGTTTAATGGCTTGATGTTGTATTTTGAAAGTGTTTTTAAAAAAAGTTAAATTTTATTTATTTTTTTATTTTAAATTAATTTATTTTGGTATTTTTAGATCATTTCAATACGTTGATTTTAAAAAATAAAAAAAATATTATTTTAATATATTTTTAAATAAAAAACACTTTGAAAAATAACCGTAACCACTCTTTCAAACAAGCTATCAAAACAGTTACCGAGACTTTCTTTCATTTATTTTAATGCATGCAATTACCACTCTTCAACAACTATTGCGTTATTAGTTAAGAAACTTTTATTTTCGCGTAGCTTACAATCCATGCCAACATAAATGTTGAGTATAAAGTATAATAATCTCGAGGTTTCATTTAATTGATAAAAAGAACTTTTTCTTAAAAAGAAACAGCAGGTTCCTGTAATTTTCTGGGTATTGTCAAGAGCACTTGAAAAACACACATGGTGCCTCAACGGTGTGCGTGATTACCGAGAAGTCGTCGTATACGGGTCCCAGCAGCTCGAAGGAAGGAAGGATATGCTTCTCCGTTTTTAAGATACGGAAGGAGGAAGTGGTATCGCTGTCATAAATTTTTTAAGTTGTAATAAATATTTTGAATCCATTTTCTTGTTTCTTTTTTCCTTTTCAGGGGTAGTACTTACTGGTGGTGCTATCATTTTCTTCGTGTCTCCACTCGAGAATGGTAAGTAGAGAAGAGAGAAATTTTGTCTGGGGCCCGCTACTTCCCATGCTGAGTGTGCTCGACAGCAGCATCTTTCAGATTCGATGCTCCTCTACCCCACGCCCAAAGCCTCCACTCAAACTCACCTTCTTATCATTTACTGGCTCCGTTGCTTAGGTACTTTGGTATTGACTGGTTGAAGACTACACGCGCTTGTAAGGGCGTTGGTGAAACTGGTCTTCCATGCTTCTTTCTTACCGTGTAAAGGTAACCACTGTCAGTAGCTCTCAGACCGATCGCAAGCTACTCGAATGGTCGCTGCTAAACGACACCGTTGGATTTGAAGATTGAAACGACGTTGTTTGGTGGGAAATCTTAATCCTCGAACTCTGTTAAAATCACCATCTCTCCACTAAATTTGGCTCGCAAAACTGAAAAGTAAAGTCCCAATTTGGCCAAAAGAAAAATAAAAAGAATCCAAAAAAAAAAAAAACAGAGACTCTCTCTCTCACTCGGTGTGTTTAGTGCTTTTATCTATGCTTTTGTGCTGTTGTGTGTGTTTCTGTCCGTTCGACAATTCCATGTTTTAATGAATGAAGTGGCTTGATAGATCCACTCAATTTCCAAGACTTCCTTAAACACACACAAATCTCGTGTTTTCTTACCTCGCCTAGGGTTTCTTTCTTCTTCTTTTGTTCACTCTCCTAGGGTTTTTAAAAACCAGAATAAACAAACAAGCAAAAAAAGCAAGAAGATAAAAAAATATGTAAAAATAAGAGCTCTCTAAAGTTTTTGATTAGTATATTTTTAAGAAGTGGCGACTGGGATCGGAGTGAAAGAAGGCAAGATCTCAAGTCAATTGTGATGATACTAGGTTCGATCGAGCATTTGTTGGAATGTTAATTAGAGTTAATAGTGAAGAATCGAGGTATCAAAAATGCATTTCACAAAGCTCGATGACTCTCCTATGTTTCGAAAGCAGGTTTGTGCTCTTGCCTTCTCTCTCTTTCCGTGTGCTTTGTTTTGTAAGGAATTGAAGCTTTGTTAAAGTAACCTTGATGATTGCCAGCTACTTGTAGCAGTGGTGTCCATTTCCCCCCTTCGATTTCTCCAGTTGTTTTAATATTTTATTTAAGGGAAAATGAATTAGAACGTTTAATTGATTGTGTTTTGTTAAATACAGGGCATCTATTCAAGGAAAGAGAAATAAAATATCTATTGCTGTTGTTGTTATTTTATTAAAGGAAATTTTATTTGTGGAATGAATATGATCATGTGTGGTGTGTGCTTGAAATGTTTTAGTAATTTGTCTGATATTTAGGAGAAAATAGATCTGCATTAATAATTCGGCTTTACCATTGCTACTCTAATATGTCTCCTGTTGATACTTTCCTTTTATATTTTTTCCCTCTAAAATATATTTTTCCAAATTTATTTTGCAATAAATTGCTTGTCCCGTAGTATGGCGGGCTCTTGATAATTTATTTGGTGGAGCAGATACAATCACTGGAAGAAGATGCTGAATCATTGAGGGAGAGAAGTTTAAAGTTCTACAAAGGATGTAGAAAATACACGTATGTTCTCTACGTTTTGGTTTTTGCTTTGATTGGCATTATAAAAAGAAAAGCCTCTATTCATAGTATTTAGCTAATTAAACGATGTTGGAATTTCCTTGCAATGTTTTATATTCTTATTTTTTTAGATCAGTTGACACTATAATAAAAGCTAGCAGCTGTTGGCAGTCACTCAAGTATTTGTAAACTACCCACCACTCTTTTAGACTTCTAGTTGCAAGTTGCATGTGGACCTGAATTGAAGGACCTATGCATTACAGGGCTCAGGATTCCTGGATTTGATTTTCTTGCTTCAGAACCCAGTTATTTTGACATAGACAGGAGTGCGGGATATGATTCCCAAAATTAAGAAAGCAAATTCATAGCTGAAACCTGAAACCGCGTCCCTTTTCTTATTCTTCATAGCACCCCAAGTACTGAAATTCATCACTAAGAGTCCCTGCTTAAAGATAAAACAGTTTTTATATTAATTTATGTTTTTTTAAGGTGGTCAAGTTTGTTCAAATATTCCAAGTTAGTCAAGACTGTGAACCTGTTTGGCATTATATGCAGTTGCATTTTCTTTCTTTCTCTCACTTATCTATGTTACAAGCAATGGGTTTGTGAAGAATTTACCTTTGTGCTCTTTTTTTCCTTACTTGCAGTGAAGGGCTGGGGGAGGCATATGATGGGGACGTTGGTTTTGCTAGTGCTTTAGAAACATTTGGTGGAGGGCATAACGATCCTATTAGTTTGGCTTTTGGAGGTATTTTTACTTGAAATTCTATTTATTTGTTGTGGCTCAGATGATGATGGACATTATTCTGTTGTGTCATTGGAGAGTTGCAAGCACCAAGACCTTTTCTTCTCTGTTGCTTGATTAGTTGTTGCCAATCAAGTGCAGTACTCATTTCAGTTTGTAGGATGTCTTAGTTCGCCCTGGTTAATCTTGGTAGTGTTGAAATTTTAATTGTGTTTATTGAGATTATTGATTGAACATCTTGTGCTAATGTAGGCCCTGTTATGACCAAATTCACCATAGCCTTGAGAGAAATTGGGACATACAAAGAAGTTCTCCGATCCCAGGTAACATTTTGTAATTTATTGCACTGAATGCTTGACACATTAACATCTCTTCTTCTAGAAGTGTTTCTGTTCTTATTGTTATAGCTTAAGCTTAGTTAATTGAATTTAAAAAAATGTGTCACTTCTGTTACAATTCCTGTACTTAGTTCGTATGCTGAAGTTTGTTGTCAAAGGGCAAGACTATTGCATACATGTCCAACTTCTTTCCCTTTACAACCCATTTGAGCACCTGATAAACGGGATCTTTCTAGATAACGTTTCAAATAGAGCAGTAAAATAAGATCATTCATACAAGAACTTCTTGATGATAAAAACTTGTAATAAACTTCACATCTAATGCAAGTCCTAGATAATCAGCTGGAGAAAGCATAGGCATCTAGTAATCCTGAGCTCAAATAGAGTATTTGAACCCATGCTACATAGAACACAGAATTTTAGTTACAATAGCTGGCATTTATTGAGCTTATCTGGAGAAAACGATCCAGTTCTTGCTCTTTCTTAAGAAAAAAAATGTTTTGTTCTCTGGTGTGACCTGAGCTCCTTTCCTTTTGCTTTTCAGGTTGAACATATGCTGAATGACAGATTATTACACTTTGTCAATATTGATTTGCTTGAGGTGAAGGTACTTAATATTGCCAAATGCCTATCATTGTCTCCTTATGATGGTCAATGAATGTCACGCAAACCTGGGGGGAAGGCCAAGCAACCAAGTTCATGCAAAATATAAATTTTGCAAGGCTGTGATGTGACTTTTCCTTATATTGTAACATAAATATAGTACCATTTAGGATTGATTTATTGATAGCCATCCAACTTTCTGTGCTGCTCTCTCCCATCAGATCCACATTCTCCAAATTTGTTTGTTCAACTCTTGATTATTGTGAGATCTCTAAGGAGTTTTATTGTTTCCCTGTTGTGAAATTGCAAATTTGTTTTCATGGTTTCATTTGATGTGTCTGTACACTTTAATGCTCCCCAATTCCTGGATATTGCGTTTAATTGCTACTTTAAAAAATCTTCTCTTAATGCAGGAAGCAAGGAAGCGTTTTGACAAGGCTAGCCTTCTTTACGACCAGGTATTTCCCTCTTTATAAGATTTTTAATATCTTGCCATCTTTTTAGATGCCATTTGATTGAATGAACTTATCATGGTAATTTAACATTTTTTCAGAATAATTCTAGACTCTTAGTACCATTAACTATGAAGTTGACTGCTAGTCAGAAATGTTGGGATGAACCTATAATGGTCTTTGTTCAGTCTAAGGAAATCTTTGCTATTGCAATAATGCTACAGTTAAGTTTATTATCATCCCAAGCTATCTTTGCAACCTGCAATGGTAAGTGAAGTCAAACACAGCATGCAATTGAATTGCACAACTTTTAGGCCGACAAATTTAATACACTTACTGGAATTGAGCTGAAATCTGCTGCATCACACATAAAAGAAAAGACACACACACACACACATGTATGTATCTTTATGTTGCTTTGGGAGGTAAGGTTTTAGTTATCGAAGGATAATTGACTTTGTGCTTCCGAAGCTCTGTTTGGCCTGGTATGTTACACATATTTCACCATGAGCCGTGGAATAGGAACTCAAGATGTGCAGTATCCACAGTAGCATGGATGTTGCATCACGTTGATGACTTGCTCATGCACTGTTAACTAGATTTTGGGGATGTTCGAGTTGTTTACACATGGCCATTGCTAATAGGGTGGATATACAGAATGCAACTTGAGCCATGAAGTTCCATACTTGAATCTATGCAAAATAGTCTTTTGTTTGTAGTTAATGTTCACATATGCAACAGGCTCGTGAGAAGTTTCTGTCACTGAGGAAAGGCACGAGGTCTGACGTGGCTATTCTTTTAGAGGAGGTATTATGATTTTGCTGCGGTTCTTATCTATGGCTGTGATCTTGAACATCCTCCATTTTATATTTCTAATTGAGTTTTGATATATACCAGGAGCTTCATAATGCAAGGGCTGTGTTTGAGCAAGCTCGCTTTCATCTAGTAAGTAAAACCCAAACTAGCTACTTCATCTACCACTCCTTTTTTTTGAAAACTTAATATAGTTAATATTAACACTTATTCTGATATTTCAAGAACTTGGATTTTATAATCTGCTCACTCTGCATCCAGGTAACTGCTATTTCTAATGTCGAAGCAAAGAAGAGGTTTGAATTTTTGGAAGCAGTCAGTGGGACAATGGATGCACATCTTCGTTACTTCAAACAGGTAGGACACATGGTGGTACTTCTGTACTTTATGGACTTGCTTTAAACTTTATCATGCATATGCTCATGTAAAACCTTTGTTGCTTGTAGGGCTATGAGCTTTTGCATCAAATGGAGCCATACATTCATCAGGTTTATTATTACTATGTATTTCTGTAGATTACTGTCAACTCTTCCAATAGTCATGTCATTATATTCAAAATATGTGAAATCTGATTATTGTTTTGAGGAAGACTATGTTTTGTTCATACTTCCTGCCAAAAAAAAAAAGAGAAAGAAAGAATAAGAAGGAAAGAGAAGAAGAATAAAAGGATGATTATGCCATTCAGAAGCTCCATTGGATTTTAGTCATCAAACGACTTTGCCATTTAAGTGAGGGCTGACGAGGGAGGTTGGTGAAAGGAGATGTATTCGAGTTGCTTATTCATCGATAGGCCTCTCCTTATTCATTCTTTTCTATAGGGCAGGCCTGAAGACCAACAGTCCAGCAAAGAAGCTAATACCATTACACTGTGAATGGCATTTCGTAGAATCAACCATCAATAATATGTGAGCTCTGGCCATCTTAGAAGCTTCACAATCTTGTGCTCCAATATAAATCTTAGCTTTTGGGATGTTTGAATGGTGAGGAAGGTTGGTGTGGTGACCCCTACAATTTTGAAGAGGCTCTATTTTATACAAATAAATATTTGTGGATTGGCAAGTATGAGGATGTGTACAGAGGCGAGACTTTGGCAGGGTTGGTTGTCTCAATGACTAGCTAATATCAAAGTATTCAACTTGCATTTATGTGCCTAAATTTGTTTGATGGGAATTGATTTTGGTTAGTTTTTAACTTTTCTGGACTTCCTACATGTCATTAATTTTGTATGTTGAACTGTAAGGTCTTGGGTGAACATGGCACAGGGCAAGCACAATGGTAAAGAAAAAAAGAAAAAAAATGGGAAGTCTTTTCTTAGTTGACTCATGGAAACAAGACGTCTCTTGTTGTTTTTGCAGGTTTTGACTTATGCTCAACAATCAAGGGAAAGATCTAACTATGAGCAGGCATCTCTCAATGAAAGGATGCAAGAGTACAAGAGACAAATTGATCGTGAGAGTAGATGGTCTTCCAATGGTTCTAATGGATCTCCAAATGGAGACGGTATACAAGCCATTGGTAGAAGTTCACACAAAATGATAGAGGCTGTTATGCAATCCGCTGCAAAGGGGAAGGTGTGTAGAACTTTTACACCTATGAGGGAACTTTTACAGATCCTTCTTTTCCAGGTGAATTTTACTTCTAAAACAAGAAGCAAACTTTCAGGTTCAAACTATCAGACAAGGTTATCTGTCAAAACGATCCTCTAGCTTGAGAGGTGACTGGAAAAGAAGATTTTTTGTTCTTGATAGCCGAGGAATGCTTTATTACTATCGTAAACAGAGCAGCAAACCTTCAGTGAGTAATTATGTGAAAAATAAGTTTATGTATAGAGTGCTTGAAGTTTATTCTGTTCTTGATGCCTACTGGATTTTTTCATCATGCTTGGTATGTTTTATAGGGTTCTGGCGGTCAACTTTCTGGTCAAAGGAACAGCTCTGAGCTTGGATCTGGATTGTTAAGTCGTTGGCTTTCTTCTCACCATCATGGTGGAGTGCATGATGAAAAGTCTGTTGCTCATCACACCGTGAACCTTCTTACATCAACAATCAAAGTCGATGCTGACCAGTCAGATTTGCGATTTTGCTTCAGGATCATCTCACCAACGAAGAACTACACGTTGCAGGTATGATGTGGGATGTATCTTGTATATGTGGCTTGGGAGTAAAAGCTGCCTTGCATTTTAAATATAATCACCATTGTTGATTTCTGGCAGGGACGGATAAGATGTTGTGTAATTAAGGATGTTTTCTGCAATAGATCCTTAACAATGCCTATTTATGCATGTCAGTGCAGGCAGAGAGTGCACTGGATCAAATGGATTGGATTGAAAAAATAACAGGGGTTATTGCTTCACTACTAAGCTCACAAGCTCCTGAGAGGGTAACTATTCAGAGCATTGTTGGCATTTTAATTCTCAAGACTTTTTTATGAGTGTAGTTTTGTTAAATTTCAGTGTCTCTCGGCTAGTCCCCTGGGAAGTGGTCATCATCGGTCTGCCAGTGAGAGTAGTTCATTTGAAAGTACTGATTTTGATCCTTCTGCTGTTGATGAATATGCATCTGAGAGGAGCCATGCCGCCTTACATCATGAACGAGCATTCAGAAGTTCGCAACAGCAACGAACCAGTGCAGAGAAGCCAATTGATGTGTTGCAAAGAGTTTGTGGAAATGATAAATGTGCTGATTGCGGTGCCCCTGAGCCAGATTGGGCATCTCTAAATCTTGGAGTTCTTATTTGCATTGAATGTTCTGGTGTTCACCGTAATCTTGGTGTACATATATCAAAGGTAAACTTCTTTTCAAGTTTGGAAGGTTTGATTTTTTGCAGTATTGCTTTGTGAGCCATACTTATTTCTTAATAAACATCATGCCATTAATGTTGGAAGAATGTGGGTGGTATCAAATGCTTGTTGGACAGCAATATAGACCAGTATCTGTGAAAGATGCTTCGAGCAGTTAGAATAATCATTAAATAAAGCAGTTTGCTATCATTTTCATTCATTCACACCAGATTCAGTAGCCTGAAGAATATTAGCTAGGTGGACAGACTTTGGGATGACTTGATTGACTTGTCAATTACTACTGTTTTTCACTTTATCAACAACCAGAAGATTGTATGCTGGTCCTAAGCGTCTATCTCTTTCATCTTAAAATAAATTGGCAAAGTTGCTGTATAATTGGATAATTATCTTAGCAGATTAGACAGGGTTTGAGTATATGCTGATTGTTATGGACAGCACTATTCTTGAAGGTGCTCTGGTTATGTCCATTGTTAATTCCTACTGGTGATATTAATATTGTATGTTCATCGGTCCAGCACTTAATCTGTTGAATTTAATTGCAGGTAAGGTCACTTACACTCGATGTCAAGGTGTGGGAGCCATCAGTCATAAGTTTGTTCCAGTCTCTGGGAAATGCCTTTGCTAACTCAGTCTGGGAGGAATTATTGCAATCAAGAAGTGCCTTGCAGGTTGAACTCATCCCCACAGGGTAAAGAACCATCATTGAAATAAACATTCCCTTTTATCTCAAGCTGTATATAATTACTTCTATTACTCGTTGCTAATATTCATGAATGTTCTGCCGGTGAAGCTCGTTCAAGTCCGATAAACCACAGCTGCTCTTTATCGGCAAACCCAATCCTGCCGATTCTATATCTGTAAAGGAGAAGTTTATCCATGCAAAGGTTTAACTAATAACTTTGTCCCTAGCTTTCACTTCTAGAATCTGTTCTTTTAGTTGCAGATAATTGTTCATGGTTTTTTTATTTTTTATGATTGGGATAAGCTATTGTGGACATGTTAGAACTTGGAAGTGAAATCTTGGTTTCCTTTGGATGACAGTATGCGGAAAAGGTATTTGTTCGCAAGCCTAGAGACAACCAAAATAGTCAATCAGTGGCCCAACAGATCTGGGAAGCTGTTCGTGCCAATGACAAGAAGGCTGTATACCGTCTTATTGTTCATCATGAAGCAGATGTTAGTGCTGTGTATGAGCAAGCATCTTGTAGCTCTTCCCTAACACTTGCTAAAGCGATGCTATTGCAAGAGCAGACAAACCCTGAACAACTCTCTAGCTACTCAACGGGGAATTCATTGGATAGGTCTTCCACTAGCTCTTTAAACTTTGCAGGGTCAAGTGAAGGCCTGACCTTGGAGGATCTAGATGGTTGTACCTTGCTTCACCTTGCTTGTGAAACAGCCGACATTGGCATGCTAGAACTCCTCTTACAGTATGGTGCGAATATAAATTCAACAGATTCTAGAGGTCAGACACCGCTCCACCGTTGTATTCTCAGAGGCAGACCTTTCCTTGCAAAATTGCTCCTCTCAAGGTGAATTTTACTGATCCATGTCTTGTCATGATTACATCACGCATGTGCCATACAGTTTATCACTTATCATCTTTGATATGCGCATCACTCTGTCCAGCATGCTTCCTACAAGGGAAAAAAAAAGCATTATTAAGATCTATGAAATGCTTTACTAAATTGTCCTAATGCATTTGCAGGGGAGCAGATCCACGAGCTGTTAATGGTGAAGGTAAAACCCCGCTTGAGCTTGCCATAGAGTCCGGCTTTGATGAGAGTGAGGTCCTTGCATTATTATCAGACTCAAATGGTTGACATGCTCAAGAGAGGAATATATTTGATTGGTGACTACAATGAAGCTGGAGAGTTGAAACATAAATTGGCTGTGGTATCATGCTTTTTTTTTTTTGTAAGTATATTTTTAAGTTTAATCTCCATTGAAGATGTAAGCAGGGTTTGAAATAGAGGAGAGTGGTAGGTTGGCATGCCTGCCCCAGGGGCATCTCTGCAAAATTAGTCGGTCAAGGTTGTATTGATAATCTCCCCCTGGTGAGAACGAAAGGGTCTGCTATGTGAAATGGTTTTGTTTAATCAGCTTGTTTTGTTGCTTTTTGTGGTGGAGCTGAGAGGATTTAGGTTTAGGGCATTGTGTATTTGTACATTTGATTTATTCTAGTGAAGCTTTCTTGTGAATGGAAGTTTGCACCATCCAGAAAAACAAAAAAAAACCCTCAAATTTTTTAATTAGAAGCAAGTGCTAGATAAATGCTGTGGAGTTGAACTGAAAGCCAACTTTTTTAATAACTTGAGAGAATTGAATTGAGAAATTTGGAACAGTCCCCAGCAGCCTGTGATTGACTAGACACTTGAACGTACCTGACAGGCATGTGCAGGTTAAGGAAAAGCCTGGTATGATGACCAGCCATATCTCTGATGACCTGATACGCGGCAGTGCTGTCAGACTTGAGAAAGGGAGCCGGTTCGTGATTGATTTAGGAAAGAGTAGTTAGGATTGAGGGAGTCAATCGAAGGAAACGTTCCACCTGATGATAAAAGATGAAAAGGGGGTGAAAGGAACTGGTCCTCCCTGAAATTGCTCTGCCCAGGTCTCTATACCAACCGTTCAAGGGAGGTGTTCTCTGCAATACGACACTGTAATGAGTTAAGCAGCGAAGGGGACTGGTTAACGTTAACAATTAATAACTAACACTACGTTTATTAGTCGGGCAATGGTATACTTATTACTTGAGTACTACCAATGCCAGATGAGGGTGACAGTCTTAAGGTTAAACATGTTGTTGTCTTGGATAGAAAGATGATGAAGAAAAGCAACCGTGCAATTGTGATGAGGTAAACAAAATTATTTGAAGAGGATGCCACTTGGAAAGAATTAGAAGAATTGTCCGAACAATTTTCAGAATTCAAAATTGATTCTTGACGAAAAGAATTTTTTGAAGACGAGAGTAT
>Ga0307517_10012366_pt1 | contig 11725 bp, 9 predicted proteins | sample 23_EM_MG_FD_194515 | JGI IMG/M metagenome (GOLD analysis project Ga0307517, IMG submission 194515) | Populus trichocarpa ectomycorrhiza microbial communities from riparian zone in the Pacific Northwest, United States - 23_EM | ecosystem: Host-associated > Plants > Roots > Unclassified | place... | reverse complement strand
CAGTTAAGTTCTATTGTATATAAATGAAAAATCATGTTTGAATGAGGCAATGTTTATTTTTCAGTCCAATCATGCTTTTAAAATTTTTTAAATTTTTTGATCCAGGCGTTTGGGTCTGGTAGACCCAGGCGCGGGGGTTGCCAAACCCAGGCGTGCTAGTCTGGCATGGTTGTTAGAAAGAAGATAATTGTGCACTTTAGTTGTTAGGAGAGAGAAAAGAAAGAAAAAACGCAAATAATCGATCACCGACGGTAATTCAACCATCATCTGTCTACACGCGTCACGCCATATGGAAGAGGACATGATTGCGCATCGAGTGAGATGGCGGATGACCATATTTAACCACCGAGAAGCGTTACATGCGCCTCTTTAATAGCACGGGTACCACCTATTCGCTGTGGAATAAAAGGAAAGCCAAAGAAACGTCGTGAAAATAGGAGAAATTAAAAGTGAAACTAGGGGTGAGAAAAAAAACTGAAAAACACATTAAACCAAGAAAACCAGAAAAAAATAACTGAAAAAACCGAACCGTAAAAAAACCGATTAGAATTTTAAAAAAACTGACCGGTTTGGTTCGGTTTTATAAGCTTGAAACCAAAAAAACCAAACCGAACCGAACTCAAACGGAAAAAAACCAGAAAAAACCGAGTCAAATTGGAAAAACCGGTTTGAACCGTTTTTTATTCTAAAAAACCGAACCGAACCGAAACCGGTCGATTTGAACCGATTTTGGTTTTTTTAAAAAAATATTTCGGTTTGGTTGCTTTTTTTTTAAAAAAACCAAATCAAACCGAAAATGATCACCTCTAAATAAAATTATTATTACAATTCATAATAAAAAATCTCTTGATCTATAGTGATTTTTTCGTACTATTTAGCTCTTGTTATAATCATATTTTACCTGGACATCTCCAAAATAATAATAATAAAAAACAGTATATAATTATTAAAAATTATTTTAAAATCCGGACCTGACACGAATAATAAAATCCAAACCTAGGAAAAAAAAACGGATTTTCTTTCTATTTCTGACGTTAAATATAAAGAGGGATAGGAGACATTATTAATCTATTTTAACACAAAAACCAGCTTCTTTTAAAAAGACGAAAACAACCCTAACACCGACCCGCACATGCATCTGCTTTCCCTTTTCAAAAACCCTCGCTGGTAAGTGTCCCTGTAGGGACAACCACGGCCTTTTCAATTTCTAGGGTTTTCAACTCCGATTCTTCTCTCTTATTCAATTCCAATCGTTTTTCTCTTTTATTGATCATGATTGAGTTTTTCTCTGATTCCTGGTAATTAATTTGACCTTTTTCTGAGCTGTGCAGCCGGTTCTTAATCACCGACCGACATTATCGAAATTAGGGTTTTTTTTTTTTCTGAATTGATGGTGCTTGTAAATGATAATGTGTTTCTTTTGAATTTGCAGCAGGAGAGGAAACCCTAATTAATTAAAGATGTTGACAAGGAGATATAATTTGGAAGGCAGTGATTTTAATAACCTTAAAGCTCATTGCTTTTCCAATTCAAGTTCACTGAATAGTCTTTTGGATGATTGGCGGAAAGACCCTAACATTGATTTTTTTCGGGGTTTAGTTAGAAACAACATGTAAGTTTCGTATTTATTTTTAATTTTGTTTTTCATTTAATTTTGTGTTTGTTTATTGTATGTGAGATGCTGAATTTGTTTTTTTTAGCGTTGAGATTCTCGAAAAGGATAGGAATTATCAATTGCAATTACAAGGATGGGATTATGTTAACGTGTTAGAGAACCAGTTGTTTTTTAAGGCTGTTTCTGAGGTAATTTCTTGTTATCTTTTCTATGATTAAGTGATGTTAAGATGGTTTTATATGTCTGTTTGTTTTTGGTTTTGGTTTTGTTGAGGTTTAAAGATGGGTTGTTGTTGTTAACGTTGCCGCATTTTAGATTATTTTGAAAATTCTTGCTGTTTTGAGTTACTCTTTGAAATGAAATTGTCTATGGTTAATACTAAAGTGATCTTATGAAGGGAAAAACTGAATGTGGGATTTGTAGTACTTGAAAAAATGAAAAATCAGTTAGGCTTGCTCTGCTTATTTTTCGAGAGCATTAAAGTGACATCATTTGTATTTGTGCGCCTTTGTAGGATGAATATATCAATCTGGACACTCTGAGAAATAGATTACAAAGTTTAATCCTACAGCAACACAATGATGCAAATTGTGGTCAGCAAGGATCCAAATTGACAGCAATGCAAACTTTGGGTTTGACTCAGGGGTGCAGTTCAGATGAAGGAAACCCTATTTTCAATAGTTACCCCATCATTGGCAACAATAATTATAATCTGATGGGGGCTGAAGAACAGGATCATTTTGGCTTCCAAAAAGGTGAGCAATCCATCCATTTTTATAGGACTTACTGAGAAAATGGATACTCTACTTTTATGTCTCACAATGCAATTTCTTTTCCATAGGATTATTTAACAACGAATTTAATCTAGGAACCACAAGTATGTACAATGCTTTCACTGTGGCCTCAAAGCAGATCGGTAATGAGATGGATTCCTCTCCTGATATAAATTCGTCCATCACCACTATCTCTTGTGGTGATGGGTTTCCCGAAACTGGAACTTTTGACAGTGGACCAGTTTTTTCTCAAGGAGATCATCCATATCATCTTGAGGCCTTCAAAGACATTTTTCAGCAGCAACATTTTGATCAAAGTATGTTTATCTGCATTTCAACTAAGAAGTCTTAGTTTTTTAAAAGAATATTTTATACCTTAGTTGAGGTAATTGCTGCACATAGTATTACTTTATGCAATTCTGTAATAGCGAGTCATTTATTGGAATTTATAAATATTGAGTAAGTGGTGAATGACAGACAACTTGTGCTTGCACACCAGTTTATGCAAAATCTAAATCACACTTGCAATTTTCAGTATGTTTTCTTTATTCCTTGCTTTGGTTATTCTAAACTGTGGTTATTCTTGGTCGCTCTGCTTTTCTTTTTACTTGTTTCTTCAAGGTCTTAAAGTATGATTGTGGCTGATGATGCTTTTCAAAACTTTTGTTTAGCTCTTGGCAAGTCCAATGTGAAATATCCTTTAGTTATTGGTTCTCTTAATGGATCAAGGAGAAATGGACTTGTATTGCCCATGTCATATTAATACAACATGATCACATTTGCAATATGGTACAAGCTTTTATCACTATAATCTGGCATTTCATGAATAGGGCTTCCAACTTTGTGATTTGGTGATGTCCTGGTGTGTTTGATTCTTTCCTGTCATCCTGTTACTTTGAGATTTTTTTTCTATGTTGGCATACATCCCGTTCTTTGTTTGTATCAACATGCTTGTGTTTATCTTTTATGTGGCATTCCTATCAGATCTCTAGCTATTGTTTTGCTCGTTCTTTTGTATGTTTTGGTCATCACTTTGTGCTCATGAGTTCAACCATTTGTGTCAGGCAACTTGAATTTGGTGAAACTTGGAAGCTTGACAAAAAATGAGAACCATTATGGTATGCCTTTGTCCACTTTAGGTGAATGCTTGGAGTATTCAAATTCAATTCTGCAGATCCCAGATTACTCTGGAGTCTCAAGCATTCTACCAAGTTCCAGCACAAGGTTTGGCATAACAAATTCAACTCCTGATAAGCTACTGGAATCTAGAGCACAAGTATTAGAACAGACCCAGCAGCAGTCTTGTCAGTTATATGGACAGTTTAATAAGGCATTGGAGGTCAAAGTACCAAGTCACTTAAAGGATCACAATAAGTCTTGCAGGCCAACATCTGGACATAAATCTATGCATTCTCAGCTCCCGCTCCCTTCAGAACAATCACACGGGGTTCGTGTGCCTTCAAAAAGTTCTGCACCTCTTCAAAAAGTGGCAAATTTAAATAACCTGCCATTTTTTTCTTCAAGAGAAAAGGTCTTAGCTGCTTATGTCAATTCCAAGAGATCAACGATCCCAATGGTGGACTGCCTAGATTCTTTCCTTAAGCATTTCCATTCAACAGTGTGTGACAATAGCAAGTGCTATTGTGAAAGTCTTCGCCCACTGTTATTGCATTTTGATAACTGCCTCCAAACTGATTGCCTTGTATGTGCTCCTAGCCGAATTCTGTGTAAAACTAATAAACTTGGTCAGAACTCTAAAGAGGTGAAGAGTGGTCATAAACGGGAGATCATTGATACAGATTCTAGTGGTTATGGATCTTGCTGTTCAGGAGACAAAATGCCTCCTTCAAAGTGTCAGAAGATGGAAAAATATTCTTATTACTTTTCATCTGGAGATGGAATCGCATCTGTGGTTGCTCCATTCTTGGTTCAATCTGATGGTCTTGGAGGACCCCTGCCATTGAAGCAATTGCCTGAATCTCCTGTATCTATTAATTCTGAGTTTCTTGGGGTGAATAATGAATCACTGATGAATTCCATGGAAAATCCTACAAGCTCTGATCAGATCAGGAGCAAAGCTGCAGATAGTTATCCCAGATTGATTTGTGAGAGTGTTTCTGCTCCTTTTAAGGAGCACATTGTTGGTTGTAGTTCAGGAGAGATGGACTCCAGAAGTTCTAGTGGAGTTGCAGACGTTATGAAAGGTGACTGCAACCAATTGATGAATAATTGTATGCCTATTGTCTCTGAAGAGGTTGGCGCTGCTTTTAACAAGGAGGCGATCCAAGTCATATCTAAATTTCATTTAGCCAAACCAGCTATAGAGCATGAGCTAAATGCAACAGTTGCTGAACATGAAGATGGAATGAAATCAGAAAGTTCAAAGATGAGAGGTGCTTCCTTAATTGATTTTTTCACACCAGAACAGATAGAAGGACACATGTCCAGTCTTGAGCAGTCGATGTGCCAGGTGAATACATCAGCATTACTATATATATATATATATATTAATCTTTAGAGACTAGAAGCACATTTTTTCTGTAGATGTTTCATCTTGATGCTGAAATTGAAAGATTAACATATCATATCGGCTTAATTCGGAAATCTTGCTTAACCTCTCTGAGTGAGTTATTTGAATGCAAAAAACATGCACAGAAGAGAAAGAGCGAAACAAATGAACATATCCTTTTAATTGAACCTTTCCCAGCTATCTGGGCCTAGCTACAGAATCTTCTTTCTGATGTTTTCTAGACGGGGCCATGAATTATGATAAGAGGTTACCATATTGCTTCTGAGTGCTCGCAACTGTTTTGCACACTTTGTTTTTCTTGTTGTTTCTTTTCCTTTACATTGTAGCTTAGGTCATTATTGCAAATGAGCAGAGATTTTACTTGGTGTCTTAAAGTCAATCCTCTAAGAGTGAAAATAGTTGTGTTAAAAATGGGAAGTTATGTAAATAAACAACAGACCATGTGCCAATCACCGTTACTATGAGCCTTTTGATATGAATGGAAACTAGGGAGTCCAGTGATATATATGCTTTGGTGTAACCTTTATAAATTTGATCAATCAAGCAGGAAAAAAATGTCATGGAAGTTAAGTAGATTGGATCTGAAGTCTAAGTAGCTGCAGATCTACTTGGGCAAAAGCTTGAGTCTGTATCCAATGTGTGAAGTTGTGTGTTCATATATTATTTCCTAGAAAACATGTAGCTTCTCACCTGGAGTTCAACATTTGCTCTTCTTTTTCTCATTTTGTTATTACAATTATCTATTTATATTGTCTGCTGACTTGAGGATATCCAATGTGTGTAGCTGTGTGTTCATACTCTTTTTGATGAACACTAAACACATTTGTGCATCTTCTTTTAGAGAAAATCAAATGAAGAAGACAAAATAATAAATCATGTCAACGAGAATCGATGCCAGTTATGTGCAGAAGATAAGCTTTGGTTTGCCCCAGTGCCTATATATTGCTCGTGTTGTGGTGCTCGTATCAAGCGGGGGGTGATTTATTACACCTCATCAGATGAAAATGGCACGCAGCCTTGCTTTTGTTCCTTATGCTTTAAGAGTTCTCCACCTAAGAAGATCACATTCTATGGAATTACCATTCTCAAGGAAAAGCTTCACAAAAGAAAGAATGACGAGGCAACTGACGAACCCGTAAGCTAAGCATAATAAGTTTATTTTGTTAAATCTGTTCATTTACAAGGGACCTGCTCTTAAGTCTGCTGTGCTCTTGTAGTGGGTCGAGTGTGATAAATGTAAAAGGTGGCAACACCAGATATGTGCTCTGTTCAACGATAAAAGAGATATGGAAGGAAAAGCTGAGTACATCTGTCCCAAATGCTGCTTGAAAGAAATGAAAAGCGAGGAGTACATGCCATCAACTAAGGCTGCTATTTTTGGTGCAAAAGATCTGCCTCGTACCAACTTGAGTGATTTCATAGAAGAAAGACTTTTTAGGCGTCTTAATCAAGAGAGAGAAGAAAGAGCAAAGTTTATGGGAATGAACATTGACGAGGTTAGTTCTCAGATGCAAATTTTTACAAGGATACTGTGTTTTTATGTGCCTTGTTGTGCATAAATAGTTGATAAATTGTGAACTGGTTGTCCATTGTAGGTCTCAGAATATGAATAGAAAGCAATGCAATTAAATATGAATTGACCCATATTTAATTTGATTCCTTCATATAATATAAGCTTATAAAAGAGCAAGCATTTGTGGGTTTGAATGGGAATTTGTTGTTAAAGAACGAAAATGGATACAAAAATAACAGTTCTAAAGGACTAGATATTTATGATTATATCTTTTCACTCAAATCTGTCTTCAAAATCTAATTTATTATGATCAATGTTATGGACCTTTTAAGTGTGTTGTTTTCTTGAAAATAAAAATGAACGTAAAGATAAACATTTGCTAGAATTATGTGGTAATGGACAGTTCATGCTTAGGTCTGATTTTTCTCTTTTGCATTTTTTTGTTATTGTTTAGTTTACAATGGATGTATACATGCTCTACAAGCTTAGCCTAGGAACTAGTTTGATATGTATGTTCTATTGGTTTCCAGGTTCCAGAAGCTGAAGATCTTGTTCTAAGAGTGGTGCTATCTGTTAACAAACAGTTGAAAGTGAAAGAGAAGTTTCTGGAAATCTTCCATGGTGAGAACTACCCTGCTGAATTTCCCTACAGATCAAAGGTAAGAGGTTGCAGTTAACAGTTAACCACATGCCTAATATTTCTTCATGATAATTCTTTCTGGACAATTTGGGAACTTCTTTAAACTCTCAAAAAATAATAATGGCATCCCAAAATTGTACTATACAGCAAGGACCTTCCTTGATCTTTCCCAAAATATAGGGGTCTTTACCAATTTATGCCTCATGTCTTAATTTGCCAAAACTCATAGAAGCGCAAATATTGATAACCATTAGCACAAGGATGTTAAGCGTTCCTTTATTTTGGTTTCTGTAAATTCTCTATCTTTTAGTATTGTGGCTGTTTATGTGGTTTATGATACAACCTCACTGCTGGTTCTGTTCCCTTTTAGGTGATTCTTTTGTTCCAGAGGATTGGAGGAGTGGATGTTTGCCTTTTTGGCCTTTATGTCCAGGAGTTTGGCTCAGAATGCAGTCAGCCAAACCAACGCAGTGTTTATATTTCGTATCTTGATTCTGTCAAGTACTTCAGGCCGGAGACAGAAACTTCAACTGGAGAAGCTCTTCGTACATTTGTTTACCATGAAATATTGGTATGGTACTTCACATCAGTTACTACTTATTTGGTATTTGTTATTTAGTAACTGGAATGACTCATTTTTTTTTTTACTTATTTTTGCATCCTCAGATAGGGTACCTTGAATACTGCAAGAAACGAGGTTTTGCAACCTGCTATTTATGGGCCTGTCCTCCTATAAAGGGAGAAGATTATATCTTATATTGCCATCCAGAGAACCAGAAGACTCCAAAGTCTGATAAGCTGCGACAATGGTCTCTCTCTCTCTCTCTCTCTCTCTGTGTGCGCGCGCACGCGCGTCTGTATGTGGGTGTCTGTTTGTCTGTCTGTGTGCGTGTACATTTGCAGGTTCAATGGCAGTGCAATTCCCTTGACATTTGAGCATAGGCTAAGTTTCAATCCTATTATCCTTTCACATCCTAATTTGCCATTAAGCTAGTTTATGTGATCTAAATGGCACTGATGTCATCCATTAGGTGTGCAACACGTTTACATAATGTTTCAAATATTAGTCTGCTTTTGATGGAAGAATGAATATGATGCAAAAATCTGAAGGCTAAGAATTAAATTGCTCTTTTTTTATCCACAAGGTTCAATATGAAAATCATTGAACCACATAGACCTGCACTGTCACTAACTTGCATTTCCATTTGTAGTGGTGGTTTGAACTGTCTCTCAGTGTTGTTTAGGGGCACACTGGTTTTATTTTGGTTTCACCATTTTATAGCAACATAACCCTACCCTTGACTTGGGCCCACTGATTTTTGTTTGCTCAGATCCCCATGGCCACTGCTTTGTTTGACTTTTTTCCCTTCTCCCTTCTAAGTGAATGTTTTGACAAACTAACTAAGCTAAAATATGCAGGTATCATTTGATGTTAAGAAAAGCAGCCAAAGAAAATATTGTGGTCAATTGTACTAATTTATATGACCACTTCTTTGTCCCTACTGGACATTTTTACTCGAAGATAACAGCAGCTCGTTTGCCTTACTTTGATGGTTGCTACTGGTATGATGCTGCGGAGGATATCCTCAAGAACATTGAACAGAAAACTGGAGTATATGCAGAGAGGAAGGTGAAGAAAGTAATGACAAAAAGAACTCTAAAAGCCATGGGGCACACAGAGTCCTCTGGTGGTAACACCAAAGCTATTCTAGTAACAAATCATGTAATCCACTGATACTTTTTTTTTGTTTCTATTTGTTTTGTTAGATATTTCTGTTCATGCAATCATCGTAAGTTTATCATTATCTTTGTGACTTCATAGTCAACTAAGAGTTTCAATGAATAATTTAGGAGTTGATGGGGCAAAACTGAGAGCTTAAACTTGTTTGTTTCTTATATCTAACTAGGTAGGTGCTAAGTGTATTGCAAAATAGCAGAACCATCTCTTATTTAATTGTTTCAATTATCTCTTACACATGGAAAACTTTGTAGTGCAGAAACTATATCTATCAAGGTAAATCATATCATAAAGCATAGTTTAGACTCCTGAAATAATAAAACTAACAGTTCATGATATTAGTTATAGTGATATGGTTTCTTAGGGCAATAATTCAATTTTTCAGATCACGTCTTAGAGTTTGTCAACCGTCCCAAGCATCTAAATCTAAGCTATTTTTATTGGCTTTTGATTTTATACCTATTATTTTCCAAAGCAACTGGAATTACAGGAAGGGAAAATGTGTAGCAGCATAATTTTGTACATGCATGGCCTACATGTTACTTGTTTTGACACTTGTTTCTTTTATGAATTCCGAAGCTAATTGAGTGATTGCTTTTTTGTTACTTAACTATGCTATTCTTTAATTTTTGTTATATTTCCTCTCTCCCTTGATCAGCTGAGGGGTGGTCCCATGTGTGGTCGCAAGGAGGACTTCATGGTTGTTCATTTACAACATGTATGCACTCATTGTCATGAAGTGATGTTATCTGGAAGCCGATGGTTTTGCCGACAGTGCAAAAATTTTCAGCTATGTGAAAGGTAATTAATGTAAATAGCGCCTTAAACCATGATGGTGCTTGTCATTTTACTTAAAACATTGTTTCCCACTATTGTCTGACCAAATGGTGGAATTATTACTTGGAAATTAATTGTAGTTCAATACGCATTTGCAGATGCCATGTTGTAGAGAAAAACCTCAATGGGGAGGACTCGCACTCCTTAAATAACAAGGAAAAACATGTACTCTTTAAGGTGAGAATCCCTGCTAAAATTACAGGATGATATTTGTAATTGCAAAGATAATTACAGGATGATATTTGTAATTGCAAAGATGACACAATTGATACCTATTTCTTTCTTTTCTTTTCAGGTTATGGTGAAGGGGATACCGTCCGATACTGAGGATAATGATGCTATTTTAGAAAACTGGCATTTCGATAATAGACATACTTTCTTGGGTCTTTGTCAGAAGAATCATTATCAGTTTGATACGCTTCGCCGAGCCAAGCATTCATCAATGATGATCCTGCATAATCTTCATAATCCAACACTGCCAGCAGCTGGGACAATGTGCAAAATTTGTCATAAGGATACTGATACACTGGATAGAGATGTCTGTGCTGCGTGCTATCACAAGAAAGACAGTTCTTTGCATGTCTATAAGTTGAATCAATGCTCTCCAGCAGCTAATTATGGAACTGAGAATGTGGATGCTCATCAAGAAGCACTTCAGGCATGATGAATCTCCCTCACATGTTACTGGTCTTTAAGCCATTGTTTTAATACAAATGATTCAAGTTCTTCGTGTTCGATTTTATTTCTTCTCATGCATACATAGGGGATGTAGGACCATGTGTGTGCGCGTGCATTGCCAGACATGTAATGGATTTAGAATATTAATGCTCTGTTTGACATTTTGCTAATTTGGTGGCGCAGCTGAAGGAACAAAATCTTTCTAATTTGGTGGCACAGCAACAAAAGGAACTGCTAAATCTTTTAATGCATGCCACTCATTGTCGAGCAACAAGTAGTGACCCCTGCTCTTACCCAAAATGCCTCCAAATTAAAAGGTTGTTCTGCCATGCAAGGAAGTGCAGCATTCGGTCCTTTGGGGGCTGTCAACACTGTCAGAAGGTATGGTACTTGTTGAAGCTACATGCGGGAATTTGCAGACAAACAGATTGCCGTGTACCACGCTGCATGTGAGTTCACAGTTTCCATTTCCAGTGTCACTTCCTAATCACGTGAGTTTAAACTATACTTGATTTGCCAGATCCATGTTTTGAAGTGTTTGTTTTAAACTTTGTAGAGATCTAAAAAACCACATGGAGCTGGAGCCTGGAGGATGATTAGTCGGCAGCAAGCACCTGAAAACCAAGTGGCAAATGATTATCCCAACTGTATATATGAACAGACTTGTCGACATTCCTAACCAAATACTGCGTGCCAGAAAAGAGTCAATTGTACAGTTAGCTAGCCTTGAAAGTTACGGAATTTTGTTAGTGGAAGAGGAAAAGGTCTGTAACCTAAGCATATAATTAATATTGTTCTTTTTAAGCTAGAAGTTTACCCTAGAATGATAAGATAATCTCAATCTTAGGAAGTTTTTTTCCTTCTAGTCTAGGCTTATTTATGCTGTCAGCATGGCAGATCACTGGTCTCTAGTCATGTGCAGCTGTATCTATACATTGTATATCATCGAGTATATATAAATATTATATTATATTAATTAAGTATTAAGTATAAAGCTAAAAGTATGTGGGAAAACAGTGTTTTCCCACATCAATTAGGATTACAATGTTTTTTGTTATTGATTTTGATGGGTCATTGTTTCTATAAACCCACATCATTTAAAAGCTAACTCAAGAAAGTCATAATCCAGGATGAGATTATGTCCTTCTAGGTGCTCAACTTTAAGTTGGGTAGGGGCATGATCGTGTCCAACCCTATGTTGGGTAAGGGTACGACTGTGCCTAACTTCCTGTTAGGCTAGGGACGCACCTGTACCTAACTCTATGTTGTGTTTGGAAGCGTTCGTGCACAACCCTATGTTGGGTTAGGGACATGACTATGTCCAACTCCATGTTAGGTTGTGGCACCGCTGTCCATGACTATTCTTGGGTGCAATCACGAGCTTTACCCGATTCCTCCTGG
>Ga0307517_10012365_pt1 | contig 11726 bp, 5 predicted proteins | sample 23_EM_MG_FD_194515 | JGI IMG/M metagenome (GOLD analysis project Ga0307517, IMG submission 194515) | Populus trichocarpa ectomycorrhiza microbial communities from riparian zone in the Pacific Northwest, United States - 23_EM | ecosystem: Host-associated > Plants > Roots > Unclassified | place... | reverse complement strand
TGCATTTAAGTTCTCATACAATCTATCTTCTACAAAGACAGAGTCTATTCTCTTCCAATCTATTTTTGCTGGTTCCATTGCAGAGAAAAAGGTAAGACCCAGAAATGGAGCAAAACTATTTCGGATGAAGAGAGAAGGGTTTGTAGAGAGAGAAATAAAGACCCGAAAACTGTGAGACAGATGTGAGAGAGGGTGTAAGAAATGTAACCGTTACTGCAGAGAGCCAGAGAGTGTGTGAACGTTGGCGGAGCTATTTGTTTTTTGCTGGTGACCGTTAGAGGATATATAGTAATAAATAAATGAACTCTAGTCTACTAGCCAGGCGCTTAATGGAAGGGAACCGTTCGATTGTGGGTCCCGGACATCGACGGTGCTGAAACTTCGAGTTGTGATTCGACATTATTTACACGGGAAATCTCAATTTAGCCCCTAAGTATTGTATCAGTAACAATCGAGTCCCAGACTTTTATTTTTATCAATTCTACCTTAAACATATGCTGTTAATGTGACGTTAAACATATTGAAAAATCTAGCATAGCTAATTGGCGGGACCCACCCGTTTTGATCATCTTGCTACCCAGTTCTTCTTCAGTTTTATCCACAAAACCAAACTAGGGAAATGTAAAGCATGGGAGCAAAAATGCCATCTCATCACCAGTTCACCACTTTCATACCCCAGAACACCATTCGAGAGAACTCAATGCTCATAAAGACATTGAGTTCTATCAGCACCCTGCCAAGTGCCAACGGTGGATGCTTCTCGTGAAAAAACAACTTCAATGTTGACCACAAATAACCGATTTTGTCACATGGACTTATCCATTCAAGGACCTTCAATTGTCTTCCAATCCTCGAGCGGGCGTGAAGCCCATGCCAACAGATCATGTTCGAGATGATAATGCTGAATGGGAAGAAGATAAAACTGAAGACAGGAGTAATGGTTTGTCAACTTCATAAAACAGGAAGGGGAAAGAAACGTCCTATCCTTTGTTTATGTATACCGCATTCATCAAGCAGTAGAGAAGGTGGCATGGCAAAACTTGCATGCAGCAGACAATTACTGCTGTTATGTACCATGCACCTTGCTTTTCTAGGAGCTGCATGATATCATCCTCCATATATAACGAACTCTATTGCATATACAGCTACTCGTAAAATTTCAACCTAAAAAGAAGAGACAAGGGCTGAAGGGATGCATCTCAAGGATTAAGACTGTTTCGAGGCATCAGAAGATTCATAACACTATTCCAAAGAACTTGGGGGATTGATTTAAATTAGAGGGGCATGAGTAAAAGCATCAAATGCAGACACAGGAGCAAAGATCACAGATATACACATTCAAACTTCAGCAACAGGACGCAAGTTAAAATTCAAGTTATCTTGCTATAGAAGCTCGGATGATGCGGTTTCTTTAGTAAACAAAACTTCCACGGAGAATGAGGGGATTGCCTGAGTCCTTGACTAAACCTACGTGTACAAAAAGAAAAAGAAAACGAAACCAAACCACCCATATAAAAAAGAGAAAGAAAAGGGAGGAGAGGAAAGAGCAGTGAATTTCTTTTGGTCTGGATCTGTTAGTTCCTTGAATGCTCTCCAAGCACCTCATTGTTGCAAACAGGGCATACCTGACAAAACACGTTAAGAACAGCATGAAACAAGATATGAAAAGCTGAAGATGCAGAGTTCAAAAAACTTTTGATTTGAAGAAGACATTGACTGACCTTATTGATGCCAAGCCATTTAGCGATACATTCAGAATGGTAAACATGTTTGCACATAAGTTTTGTCTGCTTATCCCCTCTTTTGTATTTCATCTGGCAAATTACACATCTGTCTCTCGACAAAAGTAAAATAAGAAAATGGTGAACAGCTTAAAAGTGATGAACTTAAGGGGGGAAAGACAAAAGGCAAAGAATTCTGCATTTGATAGCTGCTTTGTTCAGTGTCTGTCTAATAATTTTATTATTACTTGCTAGGTGGTTTTAAGTTGCCTCTGATGCTTTCTATTATCAAAATTCTTAATGGATAATTGAGTTTAGCAAAACTTTTACCTTTCCCCAGATTTTTTTCTTGAGAAGAAGCTTCCGAACTTGCATTTTGAGGTTGGAAGCAACCTGATTAGTTCCGGAGAAAGACCTTTACTTTGCGTTCCAACAGTATCACCTAGGTCGAGCAATTCCTGAGGCAAAGAAATCATAGCCGATAGAAAACCTTCATCTAAACTTTAAGTTATTAAAGATAATATCCTGAGAGCATTCAACATAAGAGGATACACACACTCGGATATTTGCAAATGCCTGGCCAAGGTTGGTTTAGTACACAAATGCAATACACTGCAAGGAATCTAACAGGACAAGTTACATAAACCATACCTCATACGTCATGTTATCTGGATCGACATCATCTTGCCAAACAGCCTGCAAAATTACACGGAAAAACCTGAAGGATTAATTAGTTTTTTACATCAACATAACAATGTAGTGGGCAACTACAATTCGGTAAGTTTGCATGAGATCTGATGCTGAAAACAACCAATCAATAAGACATTTTAAGCATGTATGATATCCTGTAGAAAGACAATCAGCTCATTTAAATCTCTGACCAAAAGGGATTACTAAGTACAGATTCATTTGCCATGTCAAAATCAACTATGATGACCTTACTGTAGCACTTTGACTGGATAAATAAATAATTACCATGTAGATTAAGGTGAACTTTCCTTTTAAGCTCATGCCCGGGACAATTTTAACTTATGTAATAACGATAAACTAGCACTAAGAAATATACTCAAATGCATAAGACTATAACAAAAAGAGATTCATACCTGGGGACTGTTGGCGCTTGGCTGATTAGAAATGCCTGCAGAAGTAAGACAACATTCACAAGATCAGTAAAACAAACAAGAATCCAAACAAAAGCTAGCTGCTCACAGAAACTGAACAGAAGGAAACAGCTTCAGGCAAACAACAACTGGGAAAGAGACATGCATCCCAGATCCCTTTTAGTTTTGAAACCTAAAATGCATTGCAGTACATCTACCATGCCACTAAAAAAGGATGCTTTGTAACTCCAACTAGCCAATAACCATAAATTTGAAGATCCTTGATCAACATAAAAGACAAGGCATCAAATTATTGAAAGTCATATATAAATTAACAGGAAATACAAAAATGGAACAAACTTCTTTCTTCGTGTATGGCATGCACTCCCATGTCCTCATCTCCTTCAAACTGAGTGTCTGTGGTTGTGGGCTCTTCAGCGTTCACTACAGAAGGGTATTCCCAAGCTGTCCTGCTGATATCCATGATGGGTAAATTATCATTTACCTCGTATGGGCTGTAGTAAGAAGTACTCCCAGGACCAGAAAATCCAAATTTGTATGCATTCATGTTCATTGGCCAGTATGCAGTGTCCTGAATAGAACATATGAAAGGAAGAATAAATCATAAAAGAAGCTGCAGCCGCCATTTCATAAACAATAAACACGGAAAATGCTAGCTTAGAACATTCAACAGAGTATATAGGCGTGCAGTGGAATCATGAATAGATTCATCAACAGTGCAGACTGCAGTCGCACGCTATAGTGCAAAATAGAAAGTAGAGCCGTAACAATTAGCATGTAAAGTGAGCTCCTCAATTACTTCAAGAGCACCTCATTAATATTATTGAAGTATGCACGTATACCATGATCTTGGAAAAAGATGCATACATCATCGAAACAACCTCCATCTCTGTTCATTTAAAACATTGCCTAAAGCAAGAACAACCTAATGGGTTATTTTTTAAAATTTATCTCGTGGATTTTATTTCTTTTCAAACATAAAAACTGCATTAAAAGCAATGAATACCTGATCATGCATTGGTCCAGTGTGAGCATAATTTACAGGAGCATGTGTTAGTCCTTCAAAGAAATCCATAAAGCTTTCAGTGGTGGTGTAAGGAAAGCCGGTGTTTATATAATGCACCTCCATTTGTCTGTTCCCATTCATTTTGAAACCACTAATTTATCTCCAATTCTAACAAATCAAAGCTGCAAGGCCGGCAGGAATTAACACCATCAGATTCCCATTGCCATAAAACCCATCAACGCATGCTAAAACCTTCTGATTTTTGTATGGTAAAGGGTGAAAAAACAGAACTTTGGAGAACTTCAGAACCTATCACTGCTTGCAAAATTCAATAATCCTGCAAAAAAAATTCATAATTTAATTTCAGTGACAGAAAAATAAAAAATATCAACCAATAAATAATCAATTAAATTGTCAAATTTAGGATGTGAAACGGCAGTCAAAACTAGAAGACAGAAATCAGTAAAACTTTGTCAAATTTCAGCCAAAAATATTCAGAAAAAAAATTCCCAAGTTCCTTTTTTTTTTTTTGTTAGAAAGAAAATGCATGAGCAAATGAAAAACATAGAGCGAGAACAAGAGAAAACTTTTTTACTTTACAGATTTAATTTGGAAAGCAAAAAAATTAAAATAACTCAACTGTATAGAACTTAAAACCCAGCAACTTCCATCTTTTTTTTTCCTCACACTCTCAAACCTCGAAAGCAACAGAAATGAACCAAAAAACTTAAACAAAATAAAATGAAAATACTAAAAGACTTGTCTTTTCCTTGGTTTTCTCAGCAACCAAACAAAGAATAGAGAGATTCTGCAACATTCTTTTGAACGGTACCGTACCTCATTTAGCAAAATAGCTCCACATTTCAACCCGAAACTCTGAAGAAATATCTATAAAACAACAAAAATGTTAACTAACATAATAAAGAAAATAAAACAGAGCTAAAATAAAGAAAACTACAAAACAGAGAGAGAGTGTAAAGAAAACAGAGTTAAAAATTGGTAATCACATTGATCAAAATTCAAAGCAGTTTCTCGATTAATGTTAAGAGATAAGTTTTTTTTAAAAAAAAAACAGAAAGAGTTAAAAAGAAAAAAAGAAAGAAAATGAGAAAGAGAAGAGTAAAGAAGAGGACCTGAGAAGAAAAGGGGAGAGAGAGGGGGGGGGGGAGGAAGAAGAGGCTTCTTCTTCTTGTTGTTGTTAATCTTTTCCTCTGTGTTAGTATATGAAGTCTCAGAGAGAGAGAAAGTGAAAAGTGAAAGCAGATGGAATAGACAGTAGATGATACATCAGTTTTTTCACACAGCACAACCTCCCTCTCTGTCTCTGCCTCTCTCTCTCTCTCTCTCTCTCTCTCCTGCTCAGTGGCGCTTTTTATGCTTGGGTTTTTTATTAGAGGGTATAGACAGACACGTTACATACTGCATTTACTCGTCCTTCCTACGAACGACGTCGTAATATCTACATAGATTTAATAACATTTTCTTTTCTTTTCTTTTCTTTTTTCACCTAGCGCGTTGCACGAGGTCATTAATTATATATTAATGTGGTAAACAAAATTAAAAAATTACCACATTAAATTCAAATTTTAGTTTTTTTCATAACCCCGTAGAGTAAAGGTTATAATTGAGACCTCTTCGAAGTTTAAGAAAAATACTAGTTCAAGTTAAGCTACAGTTATTGTTATTATTATTAGACCGCTTAGATAATTCAACTGTATTTTTTAAAAACTAATTATTCATTTTAATTTCAATCTCTTATATATATATATAAATAATTGAGTACGTCATTCAATAGATATGTATGACACTCTTTTTATTTATTTATTTGAAATTATATTTTTGTGTGTTTAGCTTAAAAAATATTAAATTAATATTTTTTTAGTGTTTTTATAATTTTAATTTGTTGTGTCCAAAATTCCAAAAAAAAATATTTTATTATATTTTAAACAAAAAAAAACACTTAAAACAAAACTTATAATTACATGAGTACTTATTTCTATACAGCAAAATTCACTCCTGTCAACATTTCGACCCCTAATGATTTAACGGTTGAAGAAATGTTCATATAAAATGAAGCTTAATCAAAAGAACAAAAATGCTGTATGAATGCACCATCTTAGTCTTCAACTATCCAAAATTACTTTACTTCCATTAAATTATTTTTTCTCAAATTAGTTTCCAATAATGCTTCGAGAAATTAATTTCTGGTCTTGTTAATTCATTTTCCTTGGAGTTGAAGGCTTGCAAATCATTTTCCATAAACTTGTTATACAACCTCGATCTCTAATTGATCGGATTGGTGGAAAAAGATCCTTTACTCTGTTTTTTTTCCCCACCAGAGTACGTTTTATTTGATTTTGATTGACATAAAATTTGATTCAATGATATCTCTACTTTTTAAATAAAAAATCTAATCTCGAAAAATTGGCCTGATAGTTAGAGAAGTTTGCGCATTTTCTTAATGAATTCACTAGAGGTATATTTGGGGGCAGCAATTGAACCAACGTTTTATTAAAATTTGATTTTTTATAAAAAAATTATATATTTTTTTATAATTATGATGTGTTGATGTTAAAAATAAATATTAATAAATAAAAAAATATTTTAATATATTTTTAAATAAAAAAATATTTTAAAAAATAATACCTCTATCCCACTAAACACTCCTTGAATTAATGTTGAGATCCTGTGTTTTTGTGTTTTAAAAATATTTTTGAAAAAATTTAAATTTATTTTATTTTTTAATTATTTTAATATTTTGATACCAAAAATAATTTTTAAAAAATAAAAAAAAAATATTATTTTAATATATTTATAAATAAAAAACACTTTAAAAAATCAACAACATAAACTGTTAAATAAATTTACTCACAAATTAACTCTGATACCCTTATCATCGTATCAGTTTGTGTGTGGCAGTTTATTTTGTTTTTTATACATTAACACTGCGTATGACAATAAAATTAAAAGGAAATTCTTTCCCCCCCCTATATTATCACTCTACTCTTCCAAAACCGACTTATAGGCCAAATTTCTTGATGAACCTCGATGCTCGTGTCATGTGTGGTACAGGGTAAAAATACACAGCCATGCATATGGTGACCAAAATCCGGCGTTCCAGTAGATTCTCCAGAGGAGCATGTCTAAATTCCAGCAAGACCTGAAAACTTAAAATAAATTGGATAATTATCTAATCATTGTCATAAACAGCCAATTGTGATTAAAAGCTTGATGAACATTTTAAACTTATGTGGATTTTAGGGCTTGGTAATTAATAGTGGGATCTGAATTTTGGTGTTATATCTAGTTAATTCGAGTAATAGCATGAGCATAGTTGAGTACTGTCAGTCAATTATTTTTATAATTTTAAAATTTAATTCAGAAATTAAAAAAAAAACTGAATTATCAGGTCAATTCTTGAATCATTAAATTAAATTGATTTGGTTGTTTTAATTAAAATAATAATATTTAATTTTTATTTTTTTTGTTCTAATTCCATCGAGTTTTATCAAAACAACCAAGTAAGTAAAAAATTAATTAGATCAAATAAATTTGGATAAAATAATATATTATTTGGTTTAATTAAAAATGTAATCTGAATAAAGCTTTGAATTGTGGGTTTTCAAGAATAAACTCTTATAGCCTATTTGAGTTTGACAATTATAATTTTTAGCCAGGTGACGACTATATGTATATATGATTTGTGCAAATTTCACACGCTTTTATCCTCGACTTGTAAATTATTATTATTATATACTAAAATATGACGGGTTTTATGGTTTATTGAAAAGTACCCACTTTTGGAAGAAAAAAAAAATAGTCCCGTAAATGTTTTTAATTTTTTATATTTAATCCTTGTAATTTTATATTTTTATATTTAAAACCTCAAGTTTTATTTTCATCATGTCTTAGTTTACGAGTTATAAATAATGAGACAAAAGGTTGCTGTATGAAAAAAGGGTGAGGGAAAGAAGTTCGTTCAGCTACATTCCAACCATAAACAAATATCAATCTCATACCAATGGGCCTGTGTTGAAGATGAGAGTTTAACATGGTTTTTTTTTTTCCCCCTTTAACTAGGCTGAAAAAAGTAGATCAGCTTAGTTTGGTTTAATTTTTTGTATTTAAGATTGATTAGAAGGTGTTTGAGGATTAAAATATAATTAATTATTGAGGTTTTTAGAATGTTTTATATATATATATATATATATATATATATATATATATATATATAGAACAAAAAAAAATAAATTTTAATTTATCAAACGAGGCAGCCCTTAGGCTGCCCTTTTTAGATACCAAGCACGCGGGTATGCTCCTACTAGTTCTATAAATATTTGTTTTTCTATTTCAACATAAATTCATATTTAAATCGATAATTTCAATGTAATTTAAAAAATTCATCTGTACATGTCAAACCTTTTAAATAAAATTAGAGCTTTATAATTATATTCACAATAACCCTGTTAATAATTATATATGAGCGTGATCTACAATAAATTGTAAAAAAAAATGGTAAATGAATATTCAATGGAAAAAAATAGGTATTTTTTATTGTTAATTTTTTACATAGTTCTCAAAAATTATCTTTTATTTTTATTTTTTCATAAATCCACATGAAAAAATATGAAGACATGGTTTTTTAATTTTTGTTTGAAACTTACGTTTTAGATGATGATAAGTTTATTATTTAAAAAACATGTTACTAATAAAAAAGATATATTTGAGGAAAAAATAATAACAATGAAATGAGAGTTTTATCTCAAGAAATATTTTTTCCCTCCTTGATTTAAATTGTTTACATTCCTTTGAATTTTTATTTTAACTACCTTGTATTTTTCTTCAAAATAACACTTTTGATTAAAAATAATGTTTTTTTGTTAAGATGAAAAAATGCATGGATAATAAACAACTTAAAAACTACATTTCCTCTTCCATGATTAAATATTTTAAATTATTATAAATAGTTATTTTAATTACTGCATAATTAAAATAAAAACTACAATATTTGTCCCGCAACATTGTGACATCATAAAATCTAATAACAATGAGCCAAAATTTTTATCATTATATTTTTATATAAAAAAAATAGATCAAGAAAAACATACGAGTATAATTTTTTCAAATTCTTGGGTGCATTGGGCTCGCGCGTGCCAGCACAAGCACGCCACAATGGAGATGCAATGGATTTGGTCAAAGCCAGGCCCAAGAACTGATTGGGTCTGACCTGTGCCAAACCCATCGTGATTAGGTGTGGCGGTGTGGTAGATGGTGCCAAACCCCGTGCATGAGCCTAATAGTACGCCAACCCCGAGTGCAACTTAGGTATGGTGCTGGACAGGGCCACGCAATATCTGGATCTGGCGCTACCCAGGCTTAGCTCTTGCTTTGGCAGGTACTGCCACGTCCGGTAGCTTTGTCCAATGCAATGTAAAGCCAATAGAGTGAGCTTAACAAATGTTTTCTGAAAGTGTCGAGCTCGAAGATTTCTATCATCACAGCCTGTGCATGGTCGGATTCGCTACACCCATGAATTCAAATATAATATCTGAATCTAACGCTATCAATTCTATATATTTTTATATAAAATCTTGAATAATTTATTTCTTAACAAATGTTCTTGATTAAAGAATTCTATAATCTATTAACACCATTAGATGTATTAAAGTCTTTCATGACCTGCTATTTTTTTATTTTTTAACTGAATAAAATAAATAAAAATACAACCAAAAATATCATAAATATAAAATTATACTTAAGTCCCTCGTCTCCACAAGATAGCAAGGCTCATGACTTGTAAATATTATTATATTTTTTTTATATAGGCAATAATCACATGCTACATTTACCTACAAAACACTAATTACTAGACATATATTTTAGACTTCAACAAATAAAGTAAGGGAGTTCGGATCATTTCTGATTTAGCAAAATACTTTTGTGAAGAGAAAAAGGAAAAAGAGGTGAAAATGTCAGGATTGAGGACTGATCAAATCCTTTTGGAAAAATAAAATAAAATTGGTGATTATCATCAAAGCAAGAAGAAGAGGAGAGTGGAAGCGATAGGAGAGGTAAATAAAGCCGGTTAGGGAGCTGCTGAGAAATCTGAGCAGCCGCATTAATCAGAGTGTCTGTCTGCAGAATCTTTGCCGTAAAAGTTGTACACTGATCCCTACAACTTGTTCACGTAAAAATCCAAAATCTAAGAGACATGTTCGGTACCCAAACTGTAGAAACAACACCACAACTTTTAAGGTTAAAAACAAAAAAAAACCTACAAGATAAGGTTGTTTAATACTCTACTCCTACATCTAACAAGGAAGCTGTTGTCTTCCTACATCGCCCTTGAAAACATCAACCTGCCTGCAAGTACGAAACTGACAAGAATACTTCGGTGATGGCTAAATCGACCAATGAGTAATTAGCATAACAGGCAACAAACGAATTAAGGGGCAAGAATACTTCCTTCTATAAGTTATTCAAAAACTTAGGAAATAAAAGTACAACTTAGTTAAAGGAATGTCTTTCTTTTGGCAGCATGGACTTCCTTCTGAATTATGCCGTCCATGTTGCATGCATTTGCTGGCAAAGCAACTCTGCAGCAGTACACCCGCAAGAGTTTCTTAAAAAAAAAAATAATTTAAAAATAACAATATTGAGTTATCCCTGTAAAATATTGAATTCCAGTGGCATAAATCTTGTTTTTAATTATTATTTTGTCTACTTAGGTTTTGGGATCAATTATCCCTGTAAAGGTAAAATAAGATGGAAACTCATCATTGAAAAAAACTCATCTCAGTAAATTTATTAATCATATAATATCATCTATTCGTCTTTGACCTTGTTCTATAACAAAATTTATCAGTTCTCACAAATCTTTGAAAAAAACTATCCACTACAAAAAAAAAAACATAATTCACATAAACCCTAATAAAAAATTACAAAATTTAACAAAATTCATTAATTCTCGTAAATTATCACCAATTCTCCTAAAGTCTATAAATCCTAATCAAATCTTACTAAAATTACCGATTTGACAAAATTATTAAATTATTAGCAATTCTTCTAAAATTCAACAATATTGCTCGCAGGTTACATAAGCCCTAGTTAATTTAATTTATACCCAATGGATATAATTTATATTCAATTTATACCTGGTTGATCTACATTCAACTAGACCATAGAATAACAAAACAAAATCTTAACATTCAAACAAAAAAATTCTTTTTATATATAAAATTAAGAGTGGGATGGAGTGCTAAAACGGTGGCGATGCAAACTTGCAGGGGGCGAGGGGGACCGGATAGTTGTGTTATTTGGAGTAGCACAGTCCACCACAAACCATGTTAGGCAAAAGTTTTAGCCAAAAATTTATTTTCTCGATTATTTTCTCGAGCGTGTTAGTTAGCCAAAATATTTAGCTAGTTGTGTTATTTAAGAAAAATAAAAGAAAACTCCACGCACAAACCATGTTAGGCATATGATGAGAAAATTTCATGGTGCAGGGAGTAATTAGTGACGTGTTAATAATTACTCTCTTATTTTACATTGAAGAAAAAAGCAAACCCAAAAAAAATATATATATAAAATTCATGACCTACTAAAAATGATAAAAAAAATTTATACTAGGAAACTATTTTTATTAATTGTATCTATTTTTTTTTTCAAGTGAACTCAGGAAGTAACTAATAGGGTGTTACTAGTTAGTCTCTAATTAAGAAACATAATTTTTTTAATGATAATATTAGTGTTTTTTTTAAAGAATATATATGAATCTAATTTGCAGATTTTATTAAAAAAATTTCTCATAAATATTTAGCGAGATATTCTGTTATTTTTCAGACATGATTTTTATATCTTTTTGTATACATAAAAAAA
>Ga0307517_10012364_pt1 | contig 11726 bp, 14 predicted proteins | sample 23_EM_MG_FD_194515 | JGI IMG/M metagenome (GOLD analysis project Ga0307517, IMG submission 194515) | Populus trichocarpa ectomycorrhiza microbial communities from riparian zone in the Pacific Northwest, United States - 23_EM | ecosystem: Host-associated > Plants > Roots > Unclassified | place... | reverse complement strand
AAATTGTTGCAGATAATGGCCGGTGTGACTCTGCTAAGCGGTTGCGGACTTAGGCGTTTTTTTACATTTCCCTTGCTCCTCTTGCGCCGGTCGTGGGCAATGCCGCTTGTCGGCGATACTGATTATCGCATTGCGGGAGCAGAGCCGCTGGAACTCGGCGCAAGAAGGAGTTCAAGTGATTGACTCGGGGGTCCGGCCGGTCCGGGTCCCCCTCAAACAATGTCTCGGAGGATGCCGCGGAGCCTGAGGGTGACGCTTCGTTGCTTGGCCTGACAAAACCCTTCATTGCCGCGCGTCCTGACTTTTGGTGAACCACGACTACTCAATATCCTCTCTCAACCAACGTTGGCATTGTCCGTGAGCTATCATTTTGTTTGCACATACCATTGATACACAGTTTAACCCACCTTTTAGGTTCAATGCACGCCTGTCTCAACGTGCCAGATGAAATTCTGAGACTTATCGCCTGCGAACTTGTCGCGTCTGAAGGACAGGCGACCGCCGTCCCTTTAGCGTGTTGCAGTCAAAGCTTCGAAGGCCCGGTGTTGGATGCATTGTGGGAGACACAGGATAGATGACCCCGTTGCTGAATTTCTTGTCGGGAGATGTCTGGAACGAGGACAAGCGTACTGTGAGTGCCCCAACGGCATACGGTTTCTCCTCCCTCACCCATTCCATTCAGTAGTCTTTTAAAAGACTCCCGACAACGCTGGAGTGGGCTCGCTTCTGGAAGTACGCTCGAAGGATGCGAAATCTCGAAGAACGCGGCGCACTAGGGGTCCTGTCTTCAGAGGTTTTCTCGGTTCTGCAAGTTGGCGCCATCAACGAATCCTTGCTTCCCAATCTGAAAAATCTCACTTTGTGGCCCACCACTGGGGGGTTCGTTCCATTCGTCCCCTTGTCCCTTTCCCCTGGAACCACCGTCATCAATATCGGATTCAACGGACCCGACCTCCCCAAGGTGGTGATCGCTTCAATTGCCGCCACTTTCCCAATACTGTGTCCCAATTTAGAAAGGATTACCCTCCGCCCCATACCAAGAGACCCGATGATCACCGCTGGCGTTCCTGGAATGCTTCTCGCCACCAATCGAAATACTATCCGGTCCTTCGAGGTGGATTCCCCGTTGACAGAGGAGGGTCGTGAATTGATTCAAGCCACCCGACCTATGCGAGTTACTGGTGGTTATTGAGAGGGACACTTCATTACCCTCAGCGGTGCTTCCGAATCTTACCCACCTAACAATCACATGCGACCATTATCATGACTGGTTGCGGATGTTCCACGGAGCAACGCTTGAAAACTGGAGTTCGTCACCTTCATCTTTAGATCCGACCAGATCGGCGACTTCCTCGGGGCATTCGAACTTAAGGGTTGCACTCGCCGCATCCACCCAGAATCCGTTCTCAAAGTTCTTTCTCTACACATCATGATTGTGGAACCCACGTTACGATTCTCTCCTTCCATTCACCCAACTGACACACCTCACCGTTGGACCCTCCTGCGATATTGGTTGCTCTTCGGTGATACCGTCATCAACCTAGCACGAGCGATGCCAAAGCTAGAATATCTTCACCTTGGCGATGCACCGTGCCGCCATATTCCCACCGGCGTCACAGCGAAGGGGCTCGTGGTCCTCGCCCACCACTGCCCGAATCTCACTTCCCTTTGCATACACTTCCAAGTGGCTAGTCTCAGTGCCCTGTCAGCTGCTGCTGGGACGACTTCTGGCACTGGGCCCACTGCCCCAAGGGGGGATTGTGTTTTGACGGAGCTCGAAGTTGGGGAAATACCTGTGCCGGAGCAGTCGGTGTTGGTGGTTGTCCTGACCCTGGTCCGTGTTTTCCCGCATATGCAAAGCACCTATTACGTCGATGGGGACTGGAGGAAAGTCATGGATGCAATCTTTCTTTCCAGAAAAATAGTCGACTTTTCAAGTAAGCAACTCCCCTTCGCTACACCTCGGAGTGGCCTCGATGACACCCACCAGGAGTCACACTCGGGAACGGCAGTTACTCGAGAAACGGTCCGAGGGGACAGTGTTCTCACTTTACATCGGCCGTTTCACGTCTCTCTCGCCCAACAGAACCACCTTCTTCGTTTGCCTCGTACTGTTTTGATGTATGATAAAGAATGCTGTGGAAGCGATATGCGATTGAACAGCGACTAAGAACTACGCCTAGTGTGGTCGGCGGGTGGTTGCAACACCCAATGCATTATGTGCAACCCGTGGGTGACGCGGAGAGGGGGAGCGAGCGTTTCACGGGTGCTTATTTTCTTAAACCGAATCCGCGTATTCAGATACCGATACAAACTGCTGTACAAGGAAAGACACTGGGATGCGGAAATTATGATAGTGAAGAGAAGGGATGATGCACTAAAAACCACGATGGGAATGAACTTCACGTCCTGTTCCGCTGCCCTCACCGTCCTCGCTGCCCCCGCTGCCCCGGTGTCCCCGTACCAGCCGTGCCCGCCGAGCGTGTCCTTTGTCGCAAAACCCTTGTAGGTAATTCCTCCTCTTGGACCTCCTCAATCGCGCGTTTCCGTCCCGCAGTCGTTTTCGCTAACTGTTTATTTGATCGCAAAACCATTGCAGGCTCTTCCTCCTCAGTCATGCGTTGCTGTCGCGTTTGTGTGAGAAACCTTCACTGTGGTGGATTTGAAGTGACAATATCTCACCTTTCCTTTCTTGGTCGTCCGCTTCTTCGCCCAAGCCTTGGCCTCCTTCCCGGGGGCACTGCGCTGTACCGGGGCGGGAACACGTATACAGAAGGCACCCCCGCGATGGTCGTAGAATTTGACGCCGTCGTTCCAGCCAATGGGCATCTGCCACTGACGCTTGGATCCATCGTCGGGGCAGACTAGAAAGTATGCGACTTCGACTGCGGCACCGAGACCCTCGCTCTCGAGAAGGTCGCGTACACGGGTCACAGTTTTGCGGATGAGGGGGTAGCCCTCAGTCGATCCTCCATACGTTGAGGAGGTCGTAATATGGAAAACAGAGATTACCGTGGTGTCTCGGTCAAGGTCGCGATCGATGGTGAACGAGTCAAAGAGAGAGTTATTGGTCGCGGTTGGGACGTAGTATCTGTTGTTGTCAAGCGTCACATTGTCAAGCGCCACATCGCTGAGCTTATGTGTGAAGTTGACTAGCGTGACAGCCTTGGTGCGCGCGCGTGGTGGCGGGAGAGATGACAAAGAGGCGTCAGGGGTGGAGGGGGGCGAGGAAGAGGGCTCTATGGAGAAGGTAGGAGGGTCGCTTTCGTCGCGGTCCATGCGGATGGGTCGCAGCGTGGGTCCTTCCAACTCCCGGCCGTCAGAGAGCATGCGATGGACGATCGCCTCAAAGACCCATCCCGCCAAAGTGGAGCTCTCTGGGATCTTGCGGAAGAGGTCGTATGTCTTCCGAAGGTATTTGTCCTCCTCCAACCGCATCAATTCCACCACTTCCCTTGCGATCCGCTTGGATTTGAAGGTGATCGTCCATCCGTCGTGTCTTCCTGCGCATTGGACGGGGTGTATGGCGACCACACGATGCGAGAAAATCTCGAGTTGAGGGTTGTTGGAGAAGATTTCGGCGAGGATGTTTAGCTTGGTATAATTGAGTTTCTTCACCGCAGCGGCGTGCGTGCTCCTTGTCGTAGGAAGATCGAGGACACCTTCGTACACATCACGGGGGACAAAGCCAAACTCTTCGGTAGCATTGCACACCAAGATCTTGAGTGCATCGTCCACATTGTCCACCGAGGCCTGTGGCCAGTTGTAACCCTCCTCCCCTGCCTCCATCACCTCCACCCTCTTCCTCTCCATCTGGAGGACCTCCAGCACAGCGTCAATATTCTCGTTACTGGTGGGAGGGAGCGCCTGCCAATTAGGGAGTGGGAGGAGTTTACCCAGTTTCTCTCGAAAGCCGTTGTACTTAGGCTGAAGACGGAAGCTGTGGCAAAGGCGAAGGGTAGTCAGCAATAGACCTCTATCAAACAACATGGCCAGGATCAATGGAAGAAAGGGAGAAAACGCCAAAGACGCACCCTTTCATCAGCTCCCCCATATTCCACAAAGGTAGCCCCAACACAGCAGCCCCGAATTGTTTACTCCATGCCTTCCATCGAGTGGTGTTTGGGGAAGACGCCTGGATCGGCCAGATATTTAATTCATATGTGAAAGGTAGCTCGTGGCTCCGGAGGTCCGCATCGATCAACGCCCATATGGGAAAATAGTCTATCTGTGGATGGTTAGGGAGAGCCTCGAGGTCGAGCGCCATCGACCGAGAGTACACTTGGCCGGAGTAGAAAAGATATGCTTTGAAGTTGTCACACAGGACTACAACCTGGCGAGCTGAAATCAGCTGCGCAAGCATGAAGTTTAGGAAGGTGGTTTTTCCTGGAGAACGGACCTGGTGAGTTCGCATGGGGTGGGGATCTGGTCATATAGCGCACCGGTGCCGGGCTGCCCAGTGAGCACCACTCCTTTCTCGGGCCCCTGGTCATTCCCGCGGAAACTCAATATGCGATGGAACATGTCGTCATATGACTTGGTGACAATAATCTTGTTTCCCGATGTGCTGTCGGGGCGAACAGGCGGCTTTGTCCCGAGCGGTAACTCGTAGGGGAACGTTTTGTTGAACTCGGAATTGGCAGAGATGTCCCTCCAGTGGTTGTAGAATTGCTGGAGCCTGCCGGTCACTACTTCCCACTTTCCCTTGTCCGTGTCCGACCAGGTCCACCCGCCATCTGGAGGAGGTGGTTAGCGTCGATGCAGGGTAGACGGACGCCGATGTGCTTGCCTTCGTGTTTACCGTTGAGTAGTAAGTCCTCTTCGTCGAATGGAGGAGACGGGTTCATGGCGAAGCAAACACTGCAGGTAGAATGGGTGGAAAGATGGGGGTTGGGATTTCCATGACGTTGACAGCAACACCGTGACGATCAGGTGCATGCCTACGGTACTTCGGCACAAGCAGCGAGCTATGGATCGTGATGGTTCCGTGTCACCCAGGAGCACGAAGGAAACCGGATGGCACGCTCTTTCCCAGCCGCGCGATGATCAACTTGGTTCTTGGCCGCCGCGACCACCTTGCCGACCCCCTGCAAACAGCAAAACACTCCTCCCAGTCTCATCTTGTCCCAAGGAACGTGAACGCGCTACTGCATCGGTCGAACTCACGCCGTGGGTTGTGAAGAAACGCCGTATACTTGCACAAGAACCTCACACTCCAGAAAACCTTCGCGCAAGTTTGCATCGATTCCTTCTGTCCGCATTGGCAACTTAGGCGTATGGAACGGGTTCTTCGCCGCAGCCTCGGCGTAGATCTCGTATATCATTTGCACCATGACATCTGCAGTTGGCTCGAAGCGTGAAGCGTGAAGGAATCGCTTGTTTTTTATGCCGTTCGAAATGCACAAAAAATAGCGATGACGGTCTTTCGAACGGCATAGATCACTGCTGGTGTTTCTGGAACACTTTTCCCCACCAATCGAAATACTTTCCGATGCTTCGATGTGGACTCCTCGTTGACGGAGCAGGTCCGTGAAACGATCCACAAACCACCCAACCTACGCGAGTTGTCGGCGGTTATTGGGAGGGACACTTCATTACCCTTAGCAGCGCTTCCGAATTTTGTCAGACTTACGACCACGACCGTGACTTGTTGTGGATGTTCCACGGAGCACGCCCACGACATTCACCTCGGAGACGGTATCAACATCCAGGTTCTACACCTCACGCCCGTGGAGACCAAGTTACCGCTCTCTTCTTCCGTTCATACAGCTGGAAGAACCCATTGTTGAATCCTCTTGTGGAGGTGGCTGCTCATCTACGATAGGTGATGATGCCACCACCGACTTGGCACAAACGGTGCCCAAACTAGAAGTCCCCCACTTCTGCGAGCCACCCTGCCAAACCCCAACCGGCGTCGTAGCCAAGGGACCCGCTACCCCCGCTTGTTATTGTCTCCGTCTCTCTACGCTTCGTATCCACTTTTGAGTGGCTAGCCTTGACCTTCCAGAAGTCTCTAGAGTCACTTCCGGTGGCGGGTCCACCATTCGGCGGGAGGATTGCGCTCTGACAGACCTTGATGTTGGGGACATATGCTTGCCGGAGGAGTTTGCGCTGATGGTTGCCCTCGTCCTACTCTGCATTTCCCCCCGTTTGGACTACATCAAATGCCGCAACATGCCAGTGGAGTGGGAGAAGGTCGCGAATGCAATCAGCCGTTCCAAACGGTCCGCCGGTCGCTCGAATAAGAAACACTCGTTTGTAGTACGCCTCGAAGTGACATTGACGATACCTCTCCCAGGAGACACACTCGAGGGCGCTATCTAATCGTGAAATGCGCACAAGTGTCAGAGCGTTCCAACAACCATCACCCACTTTTGTGTCTTTCTTGTCCTACGCATGTCGCATCTTCCTCGTGTTACTTCACCCAATAAAACAGAAAGTTGTGTAGGTAAACGATAAACGAGCGATAGTTGGGCCTGCGCCTAGCGTGGTCGTCGAGCGATTGTGGCGCACAATGTGCAACTGTGGATCGGCGGCGGGAGTGGGGCGATCAGCAGGCGCTTCGCTGGCATTTCTTGACCTGGCATCTTCAAGTTCCTCTCGCTCTACTCGTGAACAAAGCCGGCGACCACGACTACTCGATACCCTCTCAAGCAACGCTGGCATCGACCGTGAGCTGTCGTTTTATCCGCGCGCCATCGACGCGCAGCTAAACACACCTTCTAGGTCCGATGCACGCCTGTCTCAACGTGGATGAAATTTTGAGACTTATCGCCTGCGAACTCGTCGCGTCTGAAGGACAGGCCACCGCCGTCGCTTTGGCGTGCTGCTGTAAAAGCTTTGAAGATCCGGTGTTGGATGCATTGTGGGAGACCCAATATCGACTGACCCCGTTGCTGAAGTCTTTACCGGGAGATATCTGGGATGGGGGCGAATGCACTGTGAGTACCCCAATTACGCACACACCTTCCCTCCCCCAACTGTTTCATTCGAAAGTCTTTCAAGAGGCTCCCAACGAAGCTGGAGTCAACTCGTTTCCGAAAGTACGCTCGAAGGATGCGAGAGGCCAGATATGAACCCTTTATAGACGGCCGCCTGTCTTCAGAGGTGTTATTGGTTCTGCACCGTTTCGCTCCCAGCGAACCCTTGCTTCCGAATTTGAAAACTCTCCAGTTTTCTGGAGCTCGTACCATCCATCCTCTTGTTAGCTTCCCCCGGAACCACCCACATCAGTATGGGATTCCCTGAATCCGGCCTTCCCAAAGCGCTGGTTGCATCAACGATCGCCACCTTCCCAACACGATGTCCCACCTTGCGGCAGATCCATCTCTACTCCCTTCCAAGAGACCCAATGATCGCCGCTGCTGTTTCCGAATTGCTGCTCACCACCAATCAGAATACTCTCCGATCCTTTCGTGTGGATTCCCCATTGACAGAGGAGGCCCGTGAAGTGATTTCCACACTCCCCGACCTATGCACCCTCATGGTGGTTATTGAGAGGGGTGCGCCATTGCCATCACTGTTACTCCCAAATCTCCACAAGATGGTTGTCATATCCGACCACGATGGTGACTGGTTGCGGATGTTTCATGGAGCGACGCTTGAAAAGTTGAAGTCCATCACCTTTATCTCTGAATCCGAACAAATCGGCGACTTCCTCGGTGAATTCGAAGGGGTTGCATCCGCCGGATCCACCCTGAATGCACTCTCGGTGTTCCGCGTCCACACATCGCGCTCATGGAACCCAACTTATTCCTCTCTCCTTCCATTCACGCAACTGAAAGAACTCGCCATCGAGTTCCCCTGCAGTGGCAGTTGCTCCTCAAGCGTGGACGACAATATTATTACCAACCTGGCGCAAGCGATGCCAAAACTGGAACATCTTCAACTCGGCGATAGGCCGTGCCGCCATATCCCCAGCGGTGTCACAGCAAAGGGGCTCGTAGTTCTAGCCCACCACTGCCCGAATCTTATTTACCTTTGTATACATTTCCAAGTGGCTAGCCTCAGTGCCCCGCCAGCGACTGCTGGGACGACTTCTAGCGCCGAGTCCACTGCTCCGCGGAGGGATTGTGCTTTGACGGAACTCGAAACCGGGGAAATATCCGTGTCGGGGCAGTCAGTGTTGGTGGTTGCCCTGACCCTGGTCCGTATTTTCCCGCGTATAGAAAGCATCTATTACGTTGGTGAGAACTGGAGGAAGGTCATGGACGCAATCTCCATTTCCAAACAAATCGTCGATTGTTCAGGTAAGAGTCGCCACCTCGATACACCTCGAAGTAACCTCAGTGGACCAACCATCCAAGGTGTCCGCAGACACCTAAGCATAGGTATAGCACAGTATGTCTCCTTTTGTGTCAATCACATCCCGAACTCTAACGTTCCATAATCCGTCACCAGGGATCGGGCTACCAAACTGAGAGGCGAAAAAAGTGCATCAGATTATGCACGTTCTTTCGAGATCGGATGAAGCGCTCACGTGCAGGAACGGAGGAAGGCCGGTTGGGAATGCCACGTAGTCCTCAAGGTTGTGGATGGGTGAGACGGAACCTCCTCCATACGAATACTTGTTCTTGGGATTTTTCTCCTGCCAGTCGTGCCAGACCTTGTCAATCATCTGTGCAGCCATGCAGTGAGATGAAGAGGATGCATTGAAACGAACAACAGAGGTAACACGGACCGCATACTGCATGTAGAACAGGGGGTCGTTCGGAGACCATTTTGATCCCATAACACAGGCTGGGGGGTCAGCGCCGTCGGGACAGAAGCCAGTCATGTCCCTGAGGAAGTTCGTCACAAACGCCGGACGGAGCAAAGATCCCAAAGCCACAACACGCTCACCCAGACAAAATGAGGTTGGCGCCGCCACGAAGGCCCTATACGGATGGGTCAGGACAGCCGAAAAGCAGGGGTGGTGAAGTTGAACTCACATGCGGCGACTCAATGTAGGCCTGGAATCCGATAAAATCTCCCACAAAGTTGTTTACCGAATAAGTCACGCTCTCTTCGGCCGTAGTCGTATTGATCATCAACCCCTTTGGAGGGAGAGGAGCCGTTTGGTCTGTAAACAGGGGAGGAGGGTTGTGGTCAATGGACAGGCGAAGCGCAAAGTCTCTCCTGATGCGGTGGGAGGTTGGATACGCCACGATTAGGTCTTTGAACCCGCCGGTAGAAATTTGATAATCGTTGGTGGGGTCACCCCAGCCACCAACGCCGGAAGATGAACCATCAAACATGTCAGAGTTGTAAAAGTCATGCGCATCTAGGTGAAAATTGTCAAAACGAGCACAATCGTGACGCTGGGGTCTCCTGAATGTGCAACTACGCCGAGAGTACCTTGTGTCCAATCCCAATAAGGCGTCGTCCCATCGTAACCGCACTTTTCCACGAGCGCATCTTCGAAGTATTGGAGAAAATATCTGTACCATGGGAGGAACATTCCTGTCCAGTGAATCTATTCATTGGATTAAAAACCGCGAAGGAACACCGAACACCGAACGCACCCCAGAGCTAAGGTCCATATGCGCATATGCGAGGTCTAAACCAAATCCGTAAGCATCCACAAGCGACCAAAGTTCAGCTACTGCACACCATCGTAGAAAGAGCTGGTTTCGTTGACGGGTGGGATCAGTGATATGTTGGCTGGAACAGACGGCGCCAGCTTGGGATCGTGAGGATGAGCAGCGAGACACTAATGGTCACCGATCAGCGTCTTGAGCAGCAGGAGAATCATGAGATGAGTACGTTCACTGCACGGATCCACTCTGCTTTTTCAGAAGGTGAAAACGTTCTCCATTCACGCCGGACCTTTGGCTCTTGGCACGTGTTTTTGGCAGTAACGCCAGCCACGAAGAGGTAGATACAAAGAACGCGAACGACGCCGAGGAAAGAACCCATCTGTGAGTGGTGACAGGACTGTGAGGAATGAAAGCACGCCTGCGCACCTTTTATACCGCATTACGGGCACGTTACCACTGGGTGAACTCTCTGGAGCCTGAGCGGGAAGGTGGGAGATCTGGAGAACTATAACAGTGGCCAATGTAAATACGTGGTTCTTCGCACTTGCCGAGTGTTTCAGACGCTAGCGAGCGTCGGTTGAGCACTGCATACCGATCCGACCAAGTCGGCAGGGGGTTGTTGACGAGAAAAAAAAGAATAGAGTATGCCTCCCCAGGAGCCGGGCTCGAGAGTGGCGGCTGATCGGGAAACGGTACAAAGGGACAGCGCTGATTTTACATCAGCCATTTCATGCCTTCCTTGCCTAACAGGACTTGAAACTACACCTGGTGTTGCCGGCGGGTGATTGATTGTAGCAGGAAAATGTACAGTCGGATTCTGCACGATTGTGTGCTATCGATCCGCTTTAGTGAAATCACCGCACATTCCAAACACTTCCACTAAATCTGAAGCAGTTCTGCAAAAACACACTGACCATAGAAGCGCTTCCACTGTAATTCCCGACTTGCTGGAGCGGGATCTATGTGCCCTCATAAAGCATTGTCTCCCGTGTTGCCTTGGTCTTCTCGCTGAGCGCTGGTATCTTTACGATCGTTTCGTGATCCCTTTGCAAGTCCGCAAGAACAGACCAGGGCGAAACAAGAGAGACAGCATTTCCGACGCGTTTCGAGGGAATCAGGACTCGTCTACGCGCTTTGGCCTAACTGTCGATGCTAGAAGCGCTTCCGAGCCCGTGGAGGCCGATTCGGCCACCCACAGTGACGCAGAGAGGTGGTTACACGGGCGCTTCTTTTCTTGATACTCGCCCCTCACGCGCACGCGTCACGTCCAACTCCCTGGCAACGTCGGTATCGACCGCGAGTTGTCAATTTTCCTCACACCCCTAATCAGCTCGCTAAACGCTTCTCCTGGGTTCAAATCCACCATTGCCTCAGCGTGGACGAGATCCTGAGGCTTCTGGTGTGCGAGCTCGTTGCGTCAGGAGCAAAGGCGACTGCCGTCGCCTTGGCATGCTGTTTCAAAAGCTTCGAAGACCCTCTGTTGGACACATTATGGGAGATCCAGGATCGGCTGACCCCGCTGCTTAACTGTTTTCCGCAGGAGGTCTGGAAGGAAGGCAGCGCAAGTTTTGTGGGTCACTTGATGGTGGTTATTTTCTCTGCACTCAACCGTTTGATTTGAAAGCCCTTCAAGAGGATCCCGATGAAAGCAGAATGGACCGCTTTCCGAAGATATGCTCGAAGAATGCAGACTCTCAAAGTGGATACCTCCGAAGATCCGGTGGCTTCTGACATGCTCCTGACGCTGCAGCTCCGTACTGCCAACGATCCCTTCCTTCCGAGGCTGAAATCCTTCAAGTGCGAGGAAGCCGCGGAAGAGTTCATTCCCGTCATCCCGTTGTTTCTCTCTCCTCAAACAACCGAGATTGACGTTACTTTCGCTGAAGGCTCTCCCACGGTGACGGTTGCATCCATGATCAGCGGGTTCCCAACACTGTGTCCTGACCTGTTGTCCATCGCTCTCGTGGACCTACCGAGAGATTCAGTTGTCATTGACGCAGTCTCGGGGATGTTTCTTGACTGCAACCGAGATTCTCTCCGAGGGGTCTGGGTGGATTGTCCGTTGACAGAGGAGGCGCGAGAGGTTGTGTACAAACTCCCCAGACTGACCGAGCTGTGGGTGATTATCGAGGGATCGACATTGTTACCCACGGTGTCACTCCCGAACCTCACCGCGATCGGCGTCGAATTTGAGGACAACCTTAACTG
>Ga0307517_10012363_pt1 | contig 11727 bp, 3 predicted proteins | sample 23_EM_MG_FD_194515 | JGI IMG/M metagenome (GOLD analysis project Ga0307517, IMG submission 194515) | Populus trichocarpa ectomycorrhiza microbial communities from riparian zone in the Pacific Northwest, United States - 23_EM | ecosystem: Host-associated > Plants > Roots > Unclassified | place... | reverse complement strand
CCGGAAGCTCCGTCATTATCCTTGCCAGGGTACCAGAACCCGTAATTGCTGGCAGCTGTGCCGGAATTGATCAGGGCGAAGGAGCTGAGATAGGCGGCATAGCCCAGACCGATATACTGGTCGGGTTTTTTGCTAAAATGAAGGGCATAATCCAGGATGGACCATCCGCCCATCTGCGACATATAGCTTAAGAGATAGCTGTCACTCTTCCCCCGCATATCGCTGCCCAGGTAATAATAAGCTGGTTCTACCGACCCTCTCAGCGCGATATTGGCTTCCATCTGCCGGTCCATGAACACGGCCGCGTCTTCTTTTTTGATCACAGGATGCGAATACCAGCGCTTCAGGTTCTTATCATACCACAGGTTACTGTCCGGCTGCAGGGTATTGAGCATTGCGTACTTGGCCAGCGCATGGCTGGATTCGAAGGCGGTGGCGTCGATGGCGTATTCCGAACGGAAAGGATAGGGGTCGTCATAAAGAAAATACTTTACTTTCTTCTCCCACTCGCTGCGGAGGAATTGCGCATCTTCATGGAATCCTTCCTTGTCTAGGTCGGCCATCAGGTCCGTCAGCAACAATTCGTTGTAACAACCCCATTTATAGGTCTCATACCAGGGGAGGATCTCGTAGGGATATTTGAAAAAGGCCTTGGCTGTCTCCCGGGCCCGCTCGAGATAGCCTTTTGCATCCAGGTAATGCGTTTTGCCCGGGTACAGCTTGGCGATCTGGTACATAGAATAGTACATCATCATGATATGGGGATAATCATAAGACCGCCATACATGCATCCTGAACTTGCTGGCGCCCGTCGTATCCTTGCGGCTGGCCCTTCGTGCCTCTGCGTCCCGGTTCACCTTCCAGCTGGGCGTGCCATAGACGCCATAAGGGTAGGGGGTCTCCTGGTCGGTCCGTTGCAGTTTCCCCCAGACAAAATGCTGGATATAATATTCCACTCCATCGATCTCCTGCTGATCGGGATAGTATACGTTCTTGGCCGCGACAAAAGGCGCTTTGCATAATCCGGGATCGTCGCAGGTAAGGACATAGCTCAGCCGGCTGGTATCGAAATAATCAGGATTGTCGGGACCCCGGAGCACATGGTTCTTCATGTCATACACACCGAAAAGCCCGTCATACCATTTAGAGGGATCTTTATGTTGCTGGCGGTTGACGATAAAGGCCGCCCTCTTCTTATACAGGATCTCCAGGGGTTCGGTCACAAAGAATTCGAGGTAGGTCTTATAGCCTTTACCATAATTGACCGTCAGCCGGTTCTCCCCCAAATGGGCAAATTTTATTTTATACAGATGGGTCCCTGCCTGCCGTCCTGCAATGGTCTGGACAGTGGTGCTTTGCGGGAATTCCGGAACGATAGCCGTAATAGGCTGATGCGTTCGTAAAGCGATCTCGGCATCCACATCATTGGGCACGGTCATGCCCGGCATCGCCCGTACATCGATCAATCCTTCTTCTACGAGGATCTGGCGGATCTCTTCATAATCTTTTGCCCAGCGATATACGAAGCTGTAGCTACGGGTACCCCCCGCCGCCAGTTCAAGAGAGCTGTGGGGCTGCCGCCAGCTGCCGCGTTTTTCCGATGCAGCCACGAAAGCGGAATGGATATAGGCCTGGAAGGCGCCACGCCCTTCCCCGGGTATATTGGTGGAAAAATATTCGAGAGAAGCGCCGGGCGCCGCGACCATGACGAGGTAGGGCCCAAGGCCGGTAGGACGTTCCCAGAAAAGAAAGGAATTGTTCCCGGAAATAAAATGATGTTTCACCACCCGCTGCTCGAAGATCTCGGTAGGATTCTCGCCGCCCCCGCTGTTATAGGCCATCGGCAGGGCAAGGTCTCCGATCGTCAAAGGCTGATCACCTTTATTGGAAAGAGTGATCGTCCAGATAAGCTTTTGCCCTTGCGTGTTGAAGACCTCCGAGATCCGCAGGGCCTTGCTCCCGGGTCTGATGCCCGACACGGACAGGTCATTGCCTTCCTGCTGAAATTTCGTTTCGGAACTCTCGTTTGCACGCAGCGAATCCCGGCTGCCATCCTTCCCGCTCCATCGGACGACTACGTCACCGAATACCCGTCCCCTGCGGACATAATTCGTTGGATGCACATCATTGGTCTTCCAGAGACCGCCAATGCCGTGACGGGATGGGATCAGGGTGAAAGCCTCATTCTTCCAGGCCGAGGTGGCAGGATCGGGTGCTGGTTCTTCAGGACGGGCATTGGCGCGGGCGGCGTTACCCGTCCCTGCCTGTTGCGCATGCAGCAGGCAGGGGAGGCAGCAGATCAGTAGAGCAATTATTTTTTTATCCATATGATCGATGTCGGACCTCTGTCTGAATAGACAGGAGGCTCATTGGGTTTAGTGGGCTGAATGACTTGCGGGGCCTGGGGTGTTGGCGTAGTGGGTACACGATTAAGACGGGCATAGTTCGGTATCGCTACCAGGGGAGTGCCATCGGCCCAGGTACCTTTGATCGTCATCACACCTCTTAAGAAATCATCCTTCCATTCCAGGCTTAGCGGCGTAGTACCGATGGACTGGTTGATATTGGGTTGGTCGGCTGTTTCCACATTGTACAGGAGAGGACCATAGCGCAGGGCGATACGACCGATATTGGCTTCGATCTTATCGGAAGCTGTCACCTTCTGGATCTGCATCGGCAGTTCGAAATCCACCTTATCGCCTTTCTTCCAGGTGCGGCGGATCGCGGCATAGCCATTCTTAATGACAGGCTTGACCGCTTTACCATTCACTGACAGGGAAGTAAGTCCGCTCACCCGGGGAAGGGGTGTGTACAGTTCGCTGGTCGTACGGTCCGGTACCCGGATATAGACGGTGAACTCTTTCGTGACGGCGGGATTGACGGTCATCGACACCTTGCCGTTCCAGGGATAATCCGTCTTTTGCACCATTTCCACGTCCGTACCGGCGATCTTTTCGACCTTGATCGTGCTGCCTACGAACAAATTCACATACAGACCATCGTCGCCTCTGACGTAGGTCCAGGTGGGCATCATCAGCAGGGTACGGGGGATATTCCCCACGCAGCAGGGACAGACATGCCAGGCATAACGGCCCTGACCGCTCGACAGCGCATTGGTATAGTAAAAATCCTTTCCATCCAGGGACAGCGAACCGAGCAGCGCATTGTACATCGTCTCTTCATACAGATCGGCATACTTGGCGTCATGATAGGCCAGGTTCATTTTATATTCAAAGAAGATAAGTCCGCAGCTCGAACAGGATTCGCAATACGCATTGTTGCGGAGCGAATAGTCGGGACCGAATCCTTCGGAGGTCTCGCCGCTGCCGATGCCGCCCGTGATATAATATTTCCGGTTCACCATATTGTCCCATAAGGACATGACGGCGCTCTGGTAATCCACATCCTTGGTTTCCGCCGCCACATCCGCCATACCGGAATAGGTATAGGTGGCGCGGACCGCATGGCCCACTGCTTCGTATTGCTGTTGCACGGGTACGCGGCTCTGATCGTAGTCGCTGCCATGATCACGGTTGTCCAGCAGGAATTTCGCCAGCTTGATATAGCTGTCGCCATGGCTGCCATGTCCTTCCATATCGTTGACGAAACGGCCAAAGCGGACCAGCGCCTGCTCCATTTCCTGGTGCCCGTCAAACCATGCTTTCTTACCGGGCCCGATATTGGCGACCCAGCAATCCGCCAGTTTCTTGGCGGCATTATAAAGACGTTTATCCTTTCCTTCGGTGAGGGTATAATGATTGATGGCTGACTCTATAAAATAGCCGGAGACATAACCTTCATGGTTGCCCCTGCTCTGCGGGGTCCAGCGTTCTTTCCAGCGGGCGGTGTCGCGTAACGTGAAGGCCGTCTGCAGATAGCCGTCGGGCTCCTGTGCGGCGAGGATGATAGGGATCCATCTTTCCAGGGTCTCCTTCATCTTATCCTGTGCGGCGATCATCTCGGCATCCCCTTGCGGGTCCACCATCAACGCTTCACACATGGCTTCCACGGTCTGATGTACCCACGCGTTGGCGAAGACATATCCTTTATGCCGCGCATGCGCTTCGCCGCGCAGGGCCTTGGCTGCCTCGATGAAATTATCGATGCCGCCTTCCCCGGTGGTAAGGTCGGTTCTTTCGCACTGTGCGACGCAATAGGGGATCCAGTTAACGATCATGGCCTTGGCCCGGTCGTTCCAGAGCCGGCTGTCGATCTTGTAGCGCTTGGTATAGACCACATCCAGCCTCTGGGCGGGCGGTGTCGGATGCACCTTTACCTGTAAGACGGAACTGGTATGCAGGTCGCCCTGCCAGGCGGTAAAATTGAGGGTATAATCGCCGAGGGCCGAGAAGGTAGCCGTACCCTCTTTGGCGGCGGTATTGCTGAAATTCACCTGTCCGGGACCGGATACCTTGGTCCATTCTACTTTCGTGACAGGATGTACCGATTTCGTTTCAGCCGCCAGCCAGGTCTTTCCACCCAGGATCACGTCCCGATCCGTACCGGCAGTCGATATCGGAGGATAAGCGGGAGAATGTTCCGACTCAACGACCTTCCATTCGACGATGGTAGGGACGAAACGCTCCACCGAATCCATTTCCAGCCGCAGACGGGTGGTGCTCACCTCATCGAAGCTGGTGGTGTTATACGTATTGTTCACTAACCCAAGCCCGGAAACATTCTTGACCGGAACGAAGCCGTTGCCGTCCCAATATTGGATGCGATAGGCCGCCGGCAGGCGCATGGTTCCGGTATAATCCCACCAGTAGACCGCGATCTCTTTGGTGCTGACGGGCTGTTTCCATTCATATTGCACCCATTGGGTGCCGAGCCGTGGTGCGGGGCGGTTGGCATTGCCCCGGGTATTGCCGCGGGGGGTGGGCGTGAGACCGTCATTCAGATTGGTAAGAGCGCCTCCCTGGCGGCCCGAGCCGGTGGGAGCCGCTACGATGGCGAGGTTGCCGCGGGTATCATTCTGACTGGTCGTCTGAGCGGATGCGGGCAGGGCGGTGGCCAGTGCCAGGATCATCAGGGCGTTCGAAAAGACTAGGCAAGACTTTTTCATGTACATAATAAACCTGATTAAAAATAAGTGTAGCTATAAAAATACGATAAGAGGCAAACAGGGGCTGTTCATTTTTTCACTCAAATATACCCGATTTTGCCCAACTGGACGATCGGTGAATGGTCGGATAGCCTTGCCAGGGCTAGTATTTGTATTTTTGACATTTATCGGATGGAGCTGTAGATCGGTGTTTTGATAAAATTGCTGGTCTCTTCCAGGGTAGTGGTAATGCCCTGCTCTCCGACCTTGAAATGGAAATAGAAATTATTGATCCTGCAAAGCTGGTTATAATGGAGGATAAGGGTCCCCGTATCCGGCCGGTCGGAGCTGCCGGCGCCCTCATTTCTTTCACAGATGGCCTGCAAGGCTACCGGCAGCTGCAAGGTCGGGTCCATGCTGATCGCATATCTTTCCCTGCTCAGTGCGAAGGGATATTTTTCTTTGCCGGCGCCTTTATAGAAGCTCAGGCTGCCTCCCGTTGACGAAAGGAAATGGAGCTGCATCGAATCGATGCTGCTGATGTTCTTTTCGAACAGGATGGTCTTTCCGTCCAATAGTGGACGGATCGTAGCGCAGAGATCGGCCGGGGTATCGGCCGCCGCCGGGACGGCGGCGGCTTTTGCGATGTCGTTCACTCTTTTGGTCAGTTTGGCAAGCCCGGTCTTATTCTCCGGCAGGGAGCTGTCAGACCCGATGGACCGGAAAATATAGCTGCCGACCGTTCCCGCGTCGAATTCACCACCCAGCATGATGACGACCATTTTCCTGGAGGGGATCACGGAAATGGTTTGCCTTCCCCGGCCCGCGGCTTCGTAATAGCCCACCTTGTCATTGGTCCACCAGCCGTAGCCATACCCTTTATCATCCGGCAGTTGGCTGAAGGTTCGCAGGGATTTGGTGATCCAGGGAGCCGGAATGACCTGCCTGCCCTTCCATCGTCCCTTGTCCAGTACCAGCTTGCCGATCTTCGCCATGTCCGACGGAAATAAGAAGAGGTCTCCCCAGCCATGGTTGATGCCTTTACTGTTCGCAAGCCATTTGCTGCTTTGGATCCCCAGGGGCGCGAACAGGTATTTCTTTGCGAAAGCATGGGGCGTAAGACGGGAGCTTCTTGCCAGGATCTCCCCCAGCAGATAATAGTTGCAGCTGCAGTAGGAGAACTTCGTTCCGGGCTCCGACGTAACAGGCAGGCTGAAGATAAATTTTACCCAGTCCCCGCTTTTCCGCATATCGCTCAGGGCTTTTTCACCATCGATGACGCCGCAGGCAAAACCCGAGGTCATGGTGAGCAGGTCCTTTATCCTTAAGGAATCCAGCCGTCTGTCGTACCTGCCGATCTCGGGAAAAAAGGACAGCACGCGGACATGCTCGTCCCGGATGAATCCTTTGTCGATGGCGATCCCGACCAGGAGGGAAGTGATGCTTTTTGTAACGGAAGCAAGATCGTGAAGGTGACGGGAGGAATACGGATAGATATCTGTCCGCAGGATCATCCGGTCGTTCCGGATAATGGAAAGATGGTGTATGTTCTGATGGGTATTCTGTAGGAACAGCAACAGGCTGTCCAGCGTTTCTGAGCGGATCCCCTGGCGTTCAGGACTGCCGGGTGAACGATCTGCCCGCGCGCTCTTGTCCTGACCGGATACGGCTCCCGGAGTTGTCTGGAAGGCCAGGAATAACAAAAGCCAGATCGTCGTCTTGTGCATGAATACTTGTTGCGTGAGGATTGGCAATAACCGCTGCCTAAAGATACGAAGCTCCTGCCTTATCTGATCAGGACGAAGCTGCCCTTGCGGCTGAAAGTACCTCCCGAAGGACATTCCATTTCGATGAAATAAACATAGGTGCCGGGCAGGCATTTTTGACCTTTATAACTGCCATCCCAGCAGTTGGACCGTTCGCCGGCGATGAAATTGCTCCGCTCATAGACCTTCTCTCCCCAGCGCCCAAAGATCACCATATGTTTGATGATGGCGATGCCCTTTACGACGAATACGTCATTGACGCCGTTGCCATCGGGGGTAAAGGCATTGGGGATGCGCACATGGCTTTCCTGGCAGTCCACGGCGACGAGGACATTATCGGAGGCCCGGCAGCCATACTGGTTCCACACGGTTACGGTATAATTCGTCGTGGCCAGCGGCAGACAGACGGGCGTGGCGCAGTTGTAGCAGTTTAAATAACGCAAGGGCGACCATTTCAGGTCTGTCACATCGCCGCTGGGAGCGGCATTTAAAGTGACGTCGTACCCGGCTTCCACCAGCACATCCTGACCCGCGCTGACCGTGGGCAGAGGGCGTACCGTCACCGTCACGTTGGCCTGGTGTACGAAGCAGTAATGCGCATCGGAACCCTGGATCGTATAGGTGGTAGTGAGAGGGGCCAGGGCCACGGGGTTGGGGATGCCGGTATTATTCAATCCTTCGGTCGTGTTGATCCATTGATAGACCTCTTCTCCCGTAGCCAGCAGCTGCGCCGTCTCCCCGTAACAAACGGTATCGTCCGGGCTCACCTTCAGGTTGCCCGGCTGTACCACCGTAACGGCCAACGGGGCCGTGTTATGGCAGCCGATATCATCCGTTATCGTCAGCGTATAGTCGGTGCTGGTCTTCGGAGCTGCGATGGGACTGGCGCTCGAGGGATCACTGAGCCCCGTTGCCGGAGACCATTGATACGTGCTGCCCCCGCTGGCATGTATGGGCACCGATGCATCCCGGCAGATGAGAGGATCGACAGGCTGGATGACCGCGACGGGATTGGGTCTTATTTTGACTACGCCGTCCAGGGTAGTGTCCTTGAGACAGCCCGCGTCATTCTTCAGCAGCAGGCTCGGCGTGTAGGACCCCGGCGTAAGGTATTGATGCTCGGCGCTGCCATTGGTGGAAGGGACGATGCTGCCGTCGCCGAAGTCCCAGGAATAAGAGCTGGCGTTCTGCACGGTCGAGGACAGCACCACCGTACTACCGATGCAGGTCTCCGCGGGCAGGGGTGGCAGCGCAACGACGGGATCGGTGATGAGGATGCTGTCGATATATTGTCCCGTGAGACCATTAAAGCCATAGACGGACAGCGTGACGATGTATCTGCCCGGCTGGCGGTAGATATGGCTGGGGTAATTGAGATTATCGGCCGTGATGCCATCTCCGAAATCCCAGGCGACACGGATATAGTTAGACGAAGTATTGGTGAAGGACACCAGCAGGGGCGGACAGCTGCCTGCTATATAAGAAGAATTGAAGCCGAAATGCGAATTGAAATTCCGCACGAGGATGGTGACGGGCGTAGCGGTGGAACCGCAGGGCAGGGTAGGGTTGCTGGCGGTCATGGTGACCGTGTACGTGCCCGGCACGGTATAGGTATGCGAAGGATAGGCGTCGGTAGAACTGCTGCCGTCCCCGAAATCCCATTGATAGGTAGTGTTGGTATTGCCGTAATCGTTCGTGTAGTTATTGAAATAGACGGTGGTATTGAGATGCACATCTGTGCCGGAAGGGCTGAAGGCGGCCTTGGGTCCCTTGACCGTTACATATTGAAGGGCCGGATAAACGGACGAGCAGCCGCCCGCATCGGTGATCTTCAGGCTGACGGAATAGCCCCCTGGATTGGCATAGGTATGCGTTACGGTCCCTCCCGTGTTCTTGGCGACGGATTGCCCGTCCCCGAAATTCCATTGCCAGGTAAGGATGGGATCATTGGCCGTCGCGCTGGACATATCCTGCAGAACGACGGGCGATTGATAACAGCGCTGGTCGGTAATCACCTTGAAGTCGCCGGTAGCGCCTTTTACGGCCAGGGGCATATAGCTGCTCGTGTCCTGGCATCCGAAGACATAGCTGGTGAGGATCATCCGCAGATCTTTCTCGCCGCTCACGAAATTATTGAGCGTACCGCTGTAAGAAGTGGTCCAACGATAGTTATATCCGCCCGAATTCGTCTGGCTGCCGCTGAATGCGCTGCCATCCCTGTATTCCGTCCGGGTGAACATATACCCGTAGTAATAATAATAGTTATAAGGATCGTCGCTCTGGTAAGGGTTCTTATCCAATCCCGAGAGATTGATGGTAACCGGCATATCAGCGCAGACGGCCGAAGGGGAACCCGTCAGCACAGGGGATTGTTTCAACAGCACATATACCAGGTTAGGATCGTTGGCAGTCAGGGAACACTGGCCGTTCGTGGCCGTGAGGAAGACCTGGTAGGTTCCCGTCCTGGTGTAGACATGCTTGATGGTGGCCTGGTTGCCGGGCGTGGTGGCCGTCGTGCCGTCGCCGAAATTCCAGGTGATGGTGGTGGCCTGTACAGAAGTCTGTGTGAACGTCACTTCTCCGCGGGTGCCGTCGCAGGTATTGGAATGACCGGTGATCTGCGGGAAGGGCGGGTTGACGGTGATGGTCCTTGACAGGGAGGTATCACAGCCACCCGTGTTCTTTACATAGAGCTTGATCGTATAGGTGCCGGAAGCATGGTACGCATGCGTAAGGCTGGGGAGACCATACGCATATTCCCCGTCTCCGAACTCCCAGTTAAAGATATTGTTATCGGGTGTGGTGGAGGAAGTGGTGAAGAGCACCGTATTGTTACCGCAGACAGGATTGGGGCTGACACTGAGGTCTATTTTTATTTTGGGGTCGATGATAATGGCACCGGAATAGGCAGTTCCCGTACAACCCGCCTGGGTCGTATAGGTCAGTGCGGCGGTATATTGGCCGATATTGTTATAGGTATGCGTAGGCAGGGCGTTCGTCGACGTAACGCCATCGCCGAAGTCCCATCGGGAAGAGACCACCGGGTCAGAAGTGTAGACCCCGAAAACGACCTGTATCGGCGTGGTACAAGAGGCGGTATTAGAAGGTTGGGTGTACACCGACACCGGGTTGGGCGCCGACAGAGGGTATTGATAGTAGAGCACCGTTCCCGTACAGCCGTTCTGCGTGGTATAATTCAGCTTAACGGTATAGGGGGTATTATTATTATTATTATTATTCCTGAACGTATGGGAAGGATTGGGGTCTGTGGAAGTTCCTCCATCCCCGAAATCCCATTTCGTAGCTGTCAGCGGTTCCGAGCTGCTGGAATGAAAAGTATTCGTCAGCAGGGTCGTGCAGGAAGACAGCGTACCGGGCCCGTCGGCATAGATCCCCGCGGTGGGCCGGTTTATTTGTACATATTGCGTGGTCGTGTTGCTGCAGCCATCCGCATTGGTCACGCGCAGCCAGACGTTGTAGCCCCCGTCATTGGCATAGGTATAGACCGGGGCCTGTGTGGTGCCGCTGATCTGCGGATTGCCGTTATAATAGTAATAATTGAAATCCCATTCCCATTTGACGGCCCCGGGCGTCTGGTCTTTGAAATCAACGGCCACGGGCGCTCCGCATTTCCCTTTTATATCTGCCATGAATCCGCTTGGATAGGGCAGGTCCTTCACGGAGATCGTTTTGGTCGCCGATTGGGGACAGGTCCCGAAAGTATTCTTCAGGATCAGGGTATGATCGCCGATCGTGTTAAAAGTAGCATACAGGCTGCCAAAGCTGTATTGCGGCTGACCATCCAGCTCCCAGGAACTGGCATCGGGAGTGGGGGAGCTCAGACCGCTGAAAAATACATTGCTGCCTTTGCAGATAGGGGAGGGAACGGTAAAATCCGTGCTGTAATTGGCGACATTCAACGGGTTGGTCTGGGTGCTGACGCTGGTGCAGCCTTCGGAGCTATGGACCTTCAGGCTGACGGAATAATTTCCCTTCTTGCTGAAGGTATAGCTCAGCTGTTTTTGCGTGGAGTTGTTCCCGTCCCCGAAATCCCATAGATAATCCAATACGCCCGGCCCCGTGCTGTTATTGGTGAACTGTACGGCGTCGGTGACCAGACAGAGCACCTTCTTATCGGCGGTGAAGCTGGAGGTCAGGGCGGGTATGACCGTAACGAGATCGGGCTTGTTCAGCGTGGTATGACAACCGTTACTGTTCGTTACGGTGAGGCTGACGGTTGCATGCAACTCCACGCCATAAGTATGCGGCTGGCTGCTGCTGCCTCCCTGCAGGGTCGTTCCATCCCCGAAATCCCAGGCATAGCCGGCGATGCTACCGCTACCGGGGGTGGCATTACTGGTAAAGGTAACGGGCGTGCCCAAACATATTTTGGCAGGAGATACGGTGAAATCGAAGGCAGGCGGCGGGCTATAGACCGTCACCTGTTTGGTCGCGGAGGACTGATTGGCGCCATCCCGGACGGTGAGGGTGACCGCATAGGTTTGTTCCGCGGTATAGACGGCCCCGCCGCTTGCCAGCGCGGAAGTATTGCCGTTGCCATAATCCCAGGAATAGACGGCATTGGCGCTGGCGCCGGTGGTGCGATTGACAAAATTGACTACCAGGGGCGAGCAACCGCCGCTGCGGTCCATGCTAAAATCGACGTTTAATTGTGCGTAGGCGCCTCTGCCGGAAAACAGTACGAATAGGAGAAGATTATAATACTTCCTGCCGGCTCTGAAGGAATGAGGCCCCATGGGTTTGCGGGTCTAGCTTTTTGGATGGTTTAGCGTCGTAAGATAAATATTTAGGCTGGAAAAGTCAAATCCTCCGGCCTCCTCTAAGCCTGTTCACTTTGCAGCGAATTCAGGGCGTGCATATGATTCGAGGAAGCCGCACATTGAACAACGAAAGGTA
>Ga0307517_10012362_pt1 | contig 11727 bp, 10 predicted proteins | sample 23_EM_MG_FD_194515 | JGI IMG/M metagenome (GOLD analysis project Ga0307517, IMG submission 194515) | Populus trichocarpa ectomycorrhiza microbial communities from riparian zone in the Pacific Northwest, United States - 23_EM | ecosystem: Host-associated > Plants > Roots > Unclassified | place... | reverse complement strand
TCACGCTCGAGTTCGGATTGTTAATGTATTTTCTAATTAAAATAATTATAATTATAAACTTATATGGTGTAAATTCAACGATATCTTTTTAAAATATTAATACGGTGATATATTAAATGATATTTTTTTTTAATATTAATTAAGACAATAATATATTAAATTGATTTGAATTAACTTGAAAAATCTGTAGTCCAAATCATAAAACTATAATAAACCTATAGAAAGTAAATTAAAATAAACTATGAAAGTTAATTCCTAATCAATCTAGTGTTGAGGGACATAATTGAAAAATAAATTGTTAAATTAAAAAATGATAAAAAAAACTATTGCGTCAACCTAAGTTAACCATCTAAACCCGCGATTTGAGTAATGAGATCGAGATAACTCTATAAAAAACAAGTAAAAAAAAATTATGAAGCTCAATTTTCCAACAAATCCAATGTTGAAAGATGAAATTGAAAAAGATCATTTAAAAAATAGACAAAAAATAACAACTCATGTCAACCCGGACTAACCTATTAAACTTAAAACTTAGATTATGGGACCAAATAAATTCATAAAAAACAAATAAAAAAATTACAAAGTTTCATTTCTAACAGATATAATGTTGAATATTGAAAAACAAAAAACAAAAAACAAAAAACAAAAAGCTAAATCAATAAGACCGTGATAACAACAAACAATGCAAATTTAAAAACAATTATCCAATTCTTTAACAAATGAAATCAAAAGAAAAAACTAAATAAAAAAATGGTTAAGTTATTAGAGGATAAAATTAAAAAAAAATCAATTAAAAAAGGATCCAAAAAAATAAATCAAACCTGCTAAACCCGTAACCTAGATCATGAGATCAAGATAACCTCATAAAAAGCAAATTGAGAAAAATAACGAAGCTTAATTAAAAAATTATTCAATTAAAAAAGAACCTAAAAAAATAAACATAATCAACATAGATCAACTTGTCAAACTCGTGACACGGGTAATGAGATCAGGATAACTATAGAAAAACAAATAAAAAATAATTAAAAAATCTAATTTTCAACCAACTCAATATTGAAAGATGAAATCGAAAAAAAACTAATTAGAAAAGGTGATAAAAAAAACAACCCAAGACAATTTGGATTGATGTGACAAAAATTAATTAAAAAAAATCTTATTATAAAACAGAACTTCTTAATAAACTTATAAAAATTGTTTTCTATAAATTTAAAATTTTATTATATTTTTAAAATATATTACTTTAACCCTCCAGCCAATATGATCCAATAATTAATTCTTTAAAAATAAAAATCTTCACGTCTCAAACCTATTTACTGTACCCACTTACATTACAGAATCCTTTGAAATGCTATCTCTAAATGTTTGACAACATTTCCTTTTCATGCTATCTTTCCGGATCAAGACGTGGAGGAGAAAGAAAAGGAAAAGGGGCATCTCTCCACCTCCGCCCATAGAACAAGTAGGAACTAATGTTCTCATTCTTATTCCCTCGTACATGACCTCCATCAACTAATGACAGCACAAACCAACCGAGACATCATCAAGTAAATATCTCTATCAGATTGCCGCTGCCAAATGTTTCCTGTCCATGTAATAATAACAGGGTATAAATATGCCCAAGCCTCCCGAAGTTTCAGCGTTCTAATTCTCGAGAAGACAACGTAAAACATTTCACATTAGAAACACAGTAACTGTGGAAAGTTCCCCCCAGATTTATAGCTTTTTTAAGAGATGATGAAGTTTGATATGCAACAGCCAAAGGAACAAAACTGCCAAAGCTATCTTACCTTTACTGTACAAATGGCCCCCATTGGTATTTGGGCCTGCATTTGCCATGCTCAACACAGCAGGTCCAACACGCTTCACTGCAAATTATGGCTTTAGAATTTTAGCAACCTGCTAGTCATTTCCTACCAAGACCCCAGTCAAATCACCCATGTTATAGAATAAAAGACAAAAAAGGATTGGGGTGTTTATGTGATAATCCGAATTATTGAAGTTTACAAATATACTTATTCAAGCTCTTGCAAATACTCACAGGCAAGGCTCTCATCTTCAAAGCTAAAATATGACAGAATTACTTATTTGTTTGTGTCGGTCACACAATCATTTGAAAGTCCTCTCAGACAATAAATAAAGCACCAGCTCGGGGAGACAAGTGAACTGAAAGTGGGGCTAAACCTATTTAATTTTGGGTTATTTTAGATTGAAATGTACCACCTACATGTAAGGGTAAAAAATGCTGAAACTGGGCTGTGTTGTAGTTTTACTTTCTTTTGCCAGTTTTGTGGACCTATTCCATGACTAGTCTCAACATTTGAGAGCAGATTGATGCTAAAGAAGCAAGGAAAAAGAAAGGCCATCTTCTGCATTGGGCATTGGTAATCATATCTCAATTTTCTGTATCACTACTTAACATAGATAGAAAAGAAATCCATTGAGTTATGATGCCTGAAAACGAAACTTAGCTGTCCATTGTTCTAAAGACTTTTTAAGTGTATCATTACTGAATACCAAAGCAAAGGGATTGATTAAGTAGCTACACTTGCAATTGGGTTGACGCACATCATTCTTTGATTCTTCATAGAAGATGATTTAGAAAGCTGAATGACAGGAAAATCCGATGCATAGTGAGATCTTGAAGCCAAGGCTCTTCCAAGGCAGTTCAAAGTAGCACTTTGGGAGTAACCAATCCAGGCATTTCTGATGGTAGATATCTTATGTGGCCTGCTTGCATTCAAAACGACATGGTCAAAACCACACTGCCTGTAAATAATGAATCAGATGAAAGAAAACAAGTCACATATTAAGGGTATGAACCAGAATAGGTAAGAACTAGTATATTTTTAAACATTTTTTGAGCAAGTCTACTGACAAACAAATTAATCACTGGCCAAGGCATCAAAGTGTGATGTCATTAAACAGAAAATTTGCTTGCTGCGACAGAGTAAATGTGATCAACACACGTCTTAAGATCTCATTATTTCATCATCTCACTCCCCTACTGATAATAACCGATTAGTAATTAGTTGTTAGAATCAAGTTTCTAGTAACCCCCCTTTTCTTTTTTCATAGCTGTGAAGGTTGCATAAAGGGCACAGCGGTGCACAAAATGATGAAATGGCAGATGAGCTGGCCTTATTTGAATGATTAATACTCCATTTCATACATTTTCAAGTTTTTGTTATTCGAAATACATTGATAGATTACAAGAATTCTCCAAAATGAACTGAAATATAAAGAAAAGCACATCGAAAGCTGACGTCACAGGAAAACAAATTTGAAGGTCATGCTTAAGTGATTCCATGGAAAGCCACACAAGCAGCTAAGAATTCAGCAACTCAAAGGGCGAGTTGTCCCAAGTACAATAGTATGGCCTACAAGTCAAGAAAGCATCTGGATAATATAATACTTGTTCAATTTATTAATAGCCTTCCACCTTGGGAACAATATACTGTGAGATTAATAAAAGCAGTTGCGGGACATAAATGCACAATAATTCTAGCCAAATAATCTATTGAAGCAGGGATGTGCAGAGTTGACTCCTGGAAAAAAAAATGGCTAGAAGACGGGATTCGATAGATGGTGAACTGAATGTTAAAATCACATTGAAGCTCCAACTGTCAAAATCACGTTGGAATATTACAAAGAGGCATGGGAACCCATTTCTCTGTAATTCTCTATATATTTAGTGCGTATATTAGTAAGCCCAAAAACACAGACATTACAAAACAAAGAAACCAGCAACAGCAAAAACAAGAACTGGGTTCTTGAAGGTTTTCCCAATCCAATTAGCAACCATGGCAGCAGCGGATACAACAATGCCCCAAGGTATGTCATTTCATTATTCTCGACTGTGCGTATTTTCTGTGTTTATGTTGTTGTTTCAAGGTGTTAAACTTGAGAGAGACTGTGTGATTATACTATGGAGTATGGAGTGAGACTGACCTGAAAAACAAGGTGAGTACTGTGTACCATTTTCACTGAGGATGTAGATGCCATTTCCTTGGCAGGCTAAAGAGTAGAGGAGAGCAATTTTTTTCTTTTTGGCTGTGTTTGTGCTTCGAAGCAGAGGAAAGACTACTTTTTTAGCGCAAGGCTGGTTGAGGCAGTATTGAACTTCGAGAGGACAACGAAAAAAAAAATGTTAGGCAGGTACTACCTCGTTTTAGGGGTAAATTTTGAAAAAAAAATATTTAAAATTATTTTTTTAGATATATTTTCATTTTTTTTATATGTTTTGATATATTGATAAAAATAATTTTTTAAAAAATAAAAAAATTATTTTAATATATTTTTAAATAAAAAATATTTTAAATCATAATTTTAAACATACCTTATCCAATGTACGTCACAAGTTTTAGCATCTAACTCATTATTGATTGGGCTGGGTATGCAGCAACCCGGCCTTAGGAATTTAACTATCTAATTCAAAATGAATGCGCATAACTTTAGCATATTTTAAAAATAATAATAATTTAACTTCTTGTTATTTTTGCTTCAATTTGTAAAAAAAAAATACACTTGAAATTTTAGACTGGAGCAAGCCTTATCGTGATTCTTGAGACCATGGAGTGTAAGGCCCATGTGTTTTGTAGAGATCCAACTCAGCTACTTTTATGGGGCTCACCAAATCCAAAATCTCACACGCAGCGCAGGCAGTAGGCTGGCTGCAGCATTGCAAACAAGAAATGCGGGGTTGTTGTCGGAAGTGAGCGAAATAATGCGCGCCTTTGCAGTCCCAATAGACTATTACTACTGCTGCTACTCCTCTTATCCTTGTCTCTTGCTCCCACCGTCTTTCACTAACACCAAGCTCTCTTCTTTCCATCCTAAATTCGCTAGCCTTAGCTCACATGCAACGCACCGCCTTCCATCCCAATTCAGACCCACCAGGCTTCGTTGTTCAAATTCCGGGTCGTCCACATTTCTGGACGGGGATGATGATGATGGGTATTGTTCTTATGCAGGTGAGGAGGAGTCGGGAGATAGTGTAAGAGAGGATGGTGTTTTTATAGAGATAAAGAAGCTTCAAAAGAATTCGAGGAGAATTCGGTCCAAGATTTCCATAAATGCTAGCCTTGACACTGTGTGGAAGATTTTAACTGATTATGAGAAGTTGGCTGATTTCATTCCTGGTCTTGCCGTCAGCAAATTGATTGACAAGAAAGACAAATTCGCTCGTCTTTATCAGGTAAATTCAATTCATTCTTTCTTAATTTTCAGTTTCTCTATAAAACTGGAAGTAGATACTTTTTTTTTTTATGTTTGATTATACATCAGGATATATCTTAACAGCTTGCAGTTTCAAAAATGTAATCTGAACTGCAAGTTTATAATATATTTGTGGGTTTTGTTGAAGAGTTTTTATTTCGTAATCGAGTGTTGTTTTGGAATGAATATGTAGAGCTACAATAAATACATTCTTGAAAAGGATATTCTTGCCTGATGTAGTTTTACATTCTACTCGTTGGAGTTTTTTATATTGAATTATTGATGATTTTAAAAAAGAAATGAAGGGAGTGGTGTGCATACAAGTGACGGAATGGAGATAAGAGAGAGTTGAGGGGGGAGGAGCAAGAAAAATAACTTAGGGAGCCTAAACTTTGAAGCAGAGGCGGTTTACAGGAGATTAGACGGTTTAGTAACTGGGAACTTTTAGTAGATCTGTAATTAGCCAGAAGGCGAAGCTGTTTAGTTGTTGGCTTGTGATGAGAAAATTTAGAAAGAGTCTTATGTTCTAGAACAAGCCGAAATGGAGTTTTGAAGTGTTTTTTTTAGTGGAAATGAGGTGCCTTCTTCCATTAGGGAAGTCTTGAGTTTGAGAAATAATGTGTTGATAGGGTGAAATGTGTCATGGGTAGCAAGTTTAGTGGAAATATGGGGCATTGAAAACACATGATTGAAGTTTGGGCCTTAAGTAAGGTCAATAAGGGTTTGAGCCTTCTTGACGAGTCATGATTTGAGTCCACTGAGTCAATTCTCCCCAAGACACCAATAGACTGATATAGGATCTTTCCATAAATATCTCAACATTTATCGTCTGTCACTTGTAATAAAAACATTGATTGACAAGTAGATATTTGATTAGTTAATGTTTTTTCTTCAAGTTACTAAAAACCTTGATTAACTTGTGATTTATCATTGTGGTTGAAACATAGGTGAGCATTGTCCCTTTCTGTTTTTCTCTCTCCGCGCACATGCACACAATTGCACAAGAATGTATACACACACATGTGCACAGCAACACACAAACACATATGTGCTGCCTTTCTCTGTATTTTTATTCGACTGAAATCTATACTTGCATCATAGGTCATTGATAGAATTTTTTGTACGACTTGAATTGAAAACCCCATTCTTAAATAAATTATGGTCACAAGTTTAGCTGAAACATATTTTCTTGACCTTATTATATCATTGTATTTGTATTAACAGATTGGACAGCAAAACTTGGCATTTGGCCTAAAATTTAATGCAAAAGCAATTTTGGATTGTTATGAGAGAGATCTTCAGACTCTTGCTTCTGGGGAAAAGCGTGATATTGAATTTAAGATGACAGAAGGTGACTTTCAGTTTTTTGAAGGAATGTGGTCTATTGAACAGGTACGAATTAGTTGTTTCTTGGTTGTTCAGCATCTCCGTATTCACTGGCTATGACTTTGTATATTTGAGACTTCAATCAAGCTCTTTAGACCTTAACAGAAAGTCTATCCAAGTTAGCACAGTTTTTTCTAGGAGTGCAAACTTCATATTTTCATCATTAAGAATGATATAGGATCTGGTTTCTTGCTTACTCTGGAAAGGTTACAGCTGACATGGCCGGCACCTGAAAGATTTACGTTGTTCTTGTGTTCAAGAAAATTAGAATATTACTTGATGTTATGAAAGTTCCTGGATGGTGTGAAATAATGGTAGTAACAAAGGTATCCTATAGTAAGCAGCTTGGAGAATCGAGTTTATCAGAACTCCAACCTATAGAGACTTTCCCAAAACGATTGAACCAAGAATCTGGTAACATGTTGAATCAATTTTTTTACTGGCTTATGATAGCATGTTGAGATGCTATGTACAATCTCCTGAGCAGCGAGCACAGCCATTGCACAAGTGAAAAATCCACAGCCCAATGGCCAAAGGTTTTGCGTTAAGATTTGGTGTCTGATGTGTATATCTAACTCCACTAGTGACTTCTCTCTTTTGGCTCTGCAGTTGATGATAACTAGGCATTCCAACCAGTGTATAAAGTTTTGACCGTGATATTGTGTTTTAGATTAAGAGCAAACAATATTTACATCTGCAAGACATCTGATTTACATGAAACTATATAGATAAAATTTGGCATAAAAATGTTTCATGCCACTTATAATCCTTTTAGATGCTGAACTCAATTGAAAATGCTTTCAATTCCTTAATTATTAAGAATCAGCAATTTTTCCTTCTTTTCCATCCAGCCTTATGGAGGCTATATCATCTGTCTAATCTTCAAAAGTTTGAGTTTATTCTATCATTGTTTGTACATTGTTATTGACCCTCCTGGCACACTGGCAAGCCATTTAGTTTCCGTTTCTGTGTTTGACCCAATAGTTGACTGCATGTAAATGATATGTACAATGAATGATTTTTTCGAGGAATTATTCGGTTTATCAAAAACTGTACTCCTCACAAAAACATGGGACCTATGAATTATTTTCATAGTGGGTCTCGTGTTTTTTTTGAGAGGACGGAGTACAACTACTGGCAAACCTGATAATTTCTTCTTTCGTTTTATGACTTTCAGCGGTAAGTCTGTAGAGAATCTCTTGTTTTCTACTTTTCATTGCAAAAGCATATGATTCAAATATGATGGTTCATGCAGCTTGCTAAACCCAAAACTGAAGATTCCGTTGGTCAAGAGTATGAGACAACTCTTTCATATTTGGTGGATGTAAAGCCTAAGATGTGGTTGCCTGTTAACCTAATTGAAGGTAGAATCTGCAAGGAGATAAAATCAAATCTCACATGCATCCGAGAAGAAGCACAGAAAGTGATTGATGATGCTCAGCATGACCAATAGTGTTATTGGCACAACCAAATAATATCTGTCCATAAGGGCCGTATATTTTGTCAACGATTTTGTATGGTGAATCGTTTAAGGACAAATAATAATCTTTTTTAGTGTACATTTGGCTCGAATGTCCACTTGTGCCTTACAAAGAAAAGGAGAATGAAGGAAAATATAGGAGGAATTACTTTCATGATTCATTCTTCTTTTCAAATGTCGAATATATAAAATCTACATATAGAGTTGTATGCACAAGTAGGATCTCCATGATCCGAAACCACGATTATTTGTCTAATGACTCGTCCCATTGGTTTGTCAAGCAGTGATTGCATTTGCAGATATCTTCCCAGGAAGTTTGATCGTATTATCTGGATCTTGCTCGCCAAGAATCAGATCATATGCGTTTAGTTTGGCAATAATGAGTAGTATTCTGCTATTCATGTGTCCACCGCTCCTTGTATTCTTCAGCTCTGCCAGGTGCATCAGCCTGTGGATATCCCAAACGCTCAAATTCTTAATCTAGCATCCCTTTAAACCGAAAAGAAAACTCCTTTGGGGAAACATTAAAGTGAATCTAGGGCTCTAACTTTATTAAAAGTGTGTCTCACAGGCCGCAATCTATGGTGAATGAGCTGTTAAGTGCAAGGGAAAAAGGTAGGATAGAAATTAAAATGTCCCCGTGATTGGTCACAAATGGAGTAATAATTGATCACCAAGAGGAGAATATTTGAGTTTAACTCGACCAAGGAGACAAATCTACTCTAGTGATATGGGACCATAAGGTTTGACCCATTTGGATGCAAGTGATATTCCTACAACACCTGCTATTGTTTAGCTGAAATTAATCCAAATGAGAGCAGCACTGACATCCTTGAGTTGGATTGTTAGGAATGGCTTAGATGCAGAATTGTGTTTTCAATCCCTTTCTATACCCACCAACATTTCAGCACATGACTTGTTAATCTCAAGCACTTTGCCGCAACCTTAAACTATCACTAGTTTGGTAGGTTTGATTCATTGTTTTCATGTTCTGGCTTGTCAATTTCAAATTCATCTGGCTGAGTTAAATGGGACTGAGTTGAATCAGGGACTTTGATTGATTTTCACATCCATCCAGATCCAGGGTATAGTTCTTACGACACACTTGGTGAACATTAAATTAATGAAATGTAGTTACAGATTTTGTGGTAGGAGCCAGAATAATTCATTTAAAATGAAACTCAAATATGAATCACCACTTCCACGAGCTCTTTCTTTTTCCAAAGCTGCTAACTAGGACTGCCACACCTACATTTGACTTGTGTATGATTCTTAAATAGGTCTGGGCTAATTCATCATTCACGGCTGCTCATGAGATGCCATAAAGCTGAGGGGCTGCTCCGGTACTCTATACAGCGACAGGAGGAGCTCGAGGGCACACAAATATCTGGTAGAGCTAGCACCTGTGCTGTGCATGCGACTTCACACAAAAAAAAAATGTTGGGCTCTCTATTGTCTACTGTGAAATTGTACCCGTGACCCGAGAGTTCCTGAGTTATTACTTGTGGAGGAAAAGAAAAGTATCCTGTGTGCATTGCATATCTGAGTTCAGTCCATGTCTGAAAAATTGGTCCCTGTTTGGTGAGGCCGGTTATATCTACATACCTAGTTTAGAATTTTTTTCATGGAGGAGAAAATCATGTCATGGGCTAATCAAGGTGGTGGTTGGTTGGTACGAGCTTGGATTTGTGCCCGGTACATGATTGGAGAAGTGAGTGTGCCACGAGGTATGATTTTTATTGACCTTTCGTGCGGCTGTAATTAGGTGTAGCAAAAAGATAATTATTAGTGATAGAATATGTCCCCTGTTCTTCAATAATCTTGGGTGTATAAAAGATGTGTGCTACAAGTAAAATTATCAAATAATAATTCATAAAATTAAATATAGAGAAGTGTGTCATATAGCTGGAAAAAAAATATATAAGAGAGGAAAGCGAGTTAGTCAGTGGCCGAGCGACTCGAGTGGCTCGGGAAGTCGGTTCGCTCGAATAGAGGACCTCATTGGGCACAAAATTGTTATTTTTAACTCTTTGCGGAAAATTGTTAAAGTTCACAGACAACTCTTTGAGTGAAAATGAGTTTCCTTTGATCGATGAGTTTTCAAACATGTAGACAACTCTTTGCGGAAAATTGTTAAAGATCACAGACAATTTTTAATATCTAGAAGTTTAAGTTTTTAATTTGTTCTCAAAAAAGTGAAATCTCTTTCTCCCAAAATGATTTATTTATGGTGTTTTTGGGCTGTAAATGTTTTTGTTTTTATATTTTTTTTAAGAAGTTATAGGAGATTCAATCCAATGAATCTTGTTAACGCAACGACTTATCTTATTAAAAAAGATAAATAAAACAAGGTTCGAGTCATGTAATTGTTAATATGATGGTCATTAAAAACTTATATGGTCGTTAATTTCAGGACTTGTGGAATTAGTCGAGATGGATGTAAGCTGACTCCAACACCTACATTAATAAAAAATAAATAAAACCAATTTATATTTATTAAAAACTAAATAATTGTTTGTTGAGGAAACATGCTTCAGAAAAACACATGTTTTTGTTAACAAGGTGCTTTTCAAAACAGTACTTAAAAAATCACGTGGTTGAAAAAAAAAAATATCTTCTTATTTGAAAAACAAAACCCTAGAATGACTTTGAAATCTTTAAAAAAACCAAAAACCCACGATTTAAATATTATATAAATATAGACGCAGCAGTGGCCACCGTGTGGGTTCCAAATTTAACATTTTCACTGCAGCATCATTTAAAAAAAAGCAACATCAAACAACATTATGATTCTTTTGGAAAATGAAATGGTACATTAATTACTCTCTTACGTGCCTGATGCTTCCGAGCCATTATCATTTGACAGGATCAGTTGGCATGTGTGGTTGGAAAGCTTTGTTCTTATTTATATATTTATTTATTTATTATATTTTAATTTTGGTGGGTAGGGACTTCTTGGATTGAGCAAGGATACGATAAAGGAGAACATAATGGGTTTAAACATAATCGCAATTAATCATGATCTCTAAGCACTAATTGTCAAAACCTATGACCATTTGGTAAGTGATAATCATCCGAGACACCACAAGTGGATTTGGAGATATTAAGATACTTGATTTACTATATTGTTTCATGAAATATAGTTTTTTAAAAATTAATTTTTAAATTTTTATTTGTTTATAATTGAAAAAATTAATTATCAGAAAATACTTTTTAGTTAAAGAAATATTTAATTTAGTTTTCAGGAAAATATTTTTTTTGGACGGAAAATACTTTTTAGAAGTTATAATTTTTTAGAAATGTTATGTAATTTACTGATCATATCAAATTTAACCATCAAATTTAACTATCAAACTTTTAATTGCTATATATTTTGTTTTGATTTTTTTTTCAATTTCATCCATTAGAATTTGATTTAATTTTATTTTTATATCAACTTTGATCCTCATTTTTATGATTGTTATTTGTTTTTCTCTTATCATTTTCTTAATTGAAATTTTTTATCTATCATATTTGATCCTCATTTCTTTTACTGTCATTTATTTTATTTGAAATAATTTATGAAATTATAATTGTTATTTTTTTAATCTTATCATCTTATAATTTTTTTATCTACTAGATTTGACCTTCACTATTTTAATTGTCAT